>Ga0079226_10002636_pt1 | contig 13831 bp, 14 predicted proteins | sample Poulit2014_FD_76345 | JGI IMG/M metagenome (GOLD analysis project Ga0079226, IMG submission 76345) | Agricultural soil microbial communities from Georgia to study Nitrogen management - Poultry litter 2014 | ecosystem: Environmental > Terrestrial > Soil > Agricultural land | place: USA: Georgia... | reverse complement strand
CGTTCACCAATTCAGAAATGGATTTATGAGTTTCAGCTGCTTTGAGGCGCAATAACTGATGAAGATTTTTATCAAAATAAATTGTGGAACGCGCGGTGTTGTTACTCATGGCCTCACCTTAATGTTGTGACGTCTTAACGTTTCAGCATCATAGCAGCAAAGGTGAATGATGTCTGCTAGCACCTCAAAGCGCTGAGCATGCCAATAAAGCTCGCTCTTTACCCTAACTCATAATCCCTGAGCGTTAGTGTTTTGGTGACATCACGATAGCGCTGATAGTTTTGAATCTCTGCTTGCTCAGGATACGGGCAAGTAAACCCCACACCGGGTTCATACGAAGATTGTTTTTATGAGTTGTGTTCATTTAATTATTCTTATTTGTCCGTTATGTGTGAAAAGAGCGCGCGGCCAACACGCTCTTTAAAGCAGCCAATTACCACTTCAAAATCCCTCTTAGCACCCGAGCAGTGCCCAGCACATAAGAACCCGTATTGCGCTTAGTGCTAGCCACCAACATATTGTAAAAACCCAAGTAGGGAAAAGCCTGCCTTACTTTACGGATATTTCGGCTGTTGATGCCATGGCGAATCATGCCATAAGACACATCAATCCAATCCGCTTTGCGGCAAGCGTTCACCACCTCTGCATTGGGGCCATCAAAGGGCGTGATTTTATGGTGCCAGTGGATGGCATCTTGTAATAGTTGCGGCGCAAGGCCCCACTGGTGCTGCGCATTATCGCGCAACGCCAAGGCCACGGAAGGCTCAAGATACGCCATTTCCTTATGGGTCCACAGGGCGATATCGTGATAAACAAAGGCGGTTTCCACCAAGGCTTCGTGCTGTTCCTCATTGCCAAGAAGGTGCATGGCGTAGGTGGTGGTGCGATACACATGATTGCGATAACGCTGAAAATCCTCGCCCAAATCTTGGCGATAAGGCGCTAACAACTCCTCTATGCGAGGGCGCTGGGTTTTAATTTTTATGTGATGAGACATGGTTCCTCTAAAGGTAAAGTGTATTTAATTTAAAGATTAAAACGCATGAACAGTTGTGAAATACATTTTGCTGAATTAAAACAGTTAACCACAGAGCAGCGAGAACAATTATTGCCCAGAAACACCTAGCTCAAGAGCCCCATGAAACTCATGCAGGCAATATCCCCAAATAATTATCATGCCCCGGCTCTTTTTGCACACTCAAACCGCTAAGTATTGTTAATAAAACATGCCACGTATTTTTATTCCTAACGATTAATGAAGGCTTGATCCGTTACAGTTTTCATTTAAGGCAAGCCTCAGCGTTTTTATTGCTTCCCCTAGCGTTTGTGTAGCCGAAGGCATCTCTCTTCCACTGCTCGAATAAGTCGCCTCACCACACCGTACAGCAAGATTCTGCAGCGCTTTTAAATTTCTCATAAGCTAAAGGTTCTACACAAACTTCTAAAGGCTAGATATGATCACCACCCTCCTCTACGTCCACGACCCAATGTGCAGCTGGTGCTGGGCGTATCGCCCTGTGCACGCCTTGCTAATGGAGCAAATCAACGCACTGTCCATAAAAGTAACAAATGTGCTAGGTGGTTTGGCACCTGACTCTGATGCCCCCATGCCCGCCGAGATGCAGACCATGCTGCAAAACACCTGGCAGCGCATCGAGCAACAGGTGGGCACTGAGTTTAATTATGATTTTTGGCGTGAGTGCAAGCCACGGCGTTCCACTTATCCTGCTTGCCGTGCGGTGTTAGCCGCCAAGGCGCAAAACGCTGAGGCGGAAATGATTCAGGCCATTCAAGAAGCTTATTATTTGCGTGCTATGAACCCTTCTGACAACAGCACCTTGGTGGCATTAGCTGAGGAACTAACGCTAGATACCAAGGCCTTTGCCACCGCTTTAACCAGCGAGCACACGCAAAAAAAGCTCATGCAAAACATACATTTCGCCCGCCAGCTCCCCATTCAAGGTTTCCCCAGTTTGGTGCTAGCCCGCCAAGGCACTTACTACCCTATTAAGCTCGATTATCACTCTGCTGAAACCAGCATGCGGCAGGTGCAGCAAGTTATTGGTGGCGATAAAAACTCACAATAAAAAGACATCGCAGTAGCTAAACAACTCATTAAACAAATTGAGGATTAAGTATGGCCATTCAAACCATTCCTTGGGATTCTGCTGAGCACCTACACTCTGAAGAGGATATCCAACTTTATCTTGAAGCTTGTCTTGAAGAAGGCGGTGATGACCCTGCGTTTATTATCCACGCACTCAATGTGATTGCACGCGCCAGAAACATGAGCCAAATAGCGAAAGCGCTGGGGCTCAAACTAAATTTAGAACTCGCTTAGCTCTCAAACTCTTCCGCAAACAGGCCCTCCACCGAGATGCCAAGGGTGTTTTGCAATTCTGTTTTGGCGATGCTTGAGCGTTGACCTAAATACTTTTCCCAAGCGGGAGCATGGGGGGCGGCTTCCACTTGAAACAAGGTATCAATGGGCCATGGGGTCATGGCGGCGAGTTCTGCCACGCTTAAGGTGCGCAAATTTCGTGTGAGCACGTAAGAGCCAACGTCGGTGCGCTGTACTAATTGCAGTTCCACCAGCAAATCGCGGTATTCGTCCCACTGGTTCACGTGGGCATCTAACAAGGTGCGGCGCAATTTGGCAGGTTTTAGCACGCGCCCTTCTTGCTGCCGTTGCCACAACACATTGAGGGCGCGCAGCAAGGCTTGCAGTTTGGGCACATTGCCGCGATATTCGGCAAAAATAACGCTGGTTTTCACCAACTCTGCACCGGCGAGCACTATGACCCAAGACACATACACCCATAGCAAAAACAGCGGCACCGCAGCAAAAGCACCGTAAATAATTTCGTAGGTGGGGGCGAGCTTAATAAATTTGGCGAAGCCCGCTTTGGCAATTTCAAACAACACAGCGGCAACAGCTCCACCCAAAAGCCCTTGGCGAAATGGCACATGGCAATTGGGCACCACGGTATAGAGCAAAGTGAGCATGGCGGTGGTAAGCAGCAGCGGCAGCAATGATAGCCACATGCGCATGCCGCCAAGCATTTCTACGGTATCGGTGAATACCGCCACCGAGGTGAGATAAGAGCTAATCCCCAACCCCACCCCGAGCATAATGGGGCCTAGGGTAAGCACTGCCCAATACATGAGCATGGCAAGCAGACCTTGGCGCGGCTGTTTCACACGCCAAATGCGGTTTAAGGTATTTTCGATATTGCGCAGTAGCAGCACCGAGGTGACCAATAAAAACACACCACCCACTAAGGTGAGATTGGTAGTTTGACGAGAAAACTCATTGAGGTATTGCTGCACTTGCTCCCCGGCTGAGGGTGCGATAATGCCAAGCAGCCACTGCTGGATTTCATCACCTTTGGAGCGCAAGGCCGGCACCATGGCCAGCACCGAGTAAGACACTGTCATAATGGGTACTATGGCGAACAGTGTGGTGTAAGTGAGTGCCGCGGCGCTTTCTTTGCAGCCATCTTCCTTAAACTGCGATACCAGCAAACGAAAGTAGGCAGCTATGGTTTCTAACCAACTGAGCGCTGTGCTCACCGGTGCCATGGCTTTAAGCTTTTCTGGCAGCGTTTGCATAAAAATTCCTTGTAGTATTGAAAGGCTACGCTGCAGAATTTAACTTCTTGCGCGCTTCTTCGAGATCATAATCCATTTGTAGGCCTAACCAAAAGCGTGCGCTGTTTTCAAAAAACTGCGAAAGCAAAATAGCTGTTTCTGCGCTAATGGCACGCTTTCTCAGGCATATTTCATTGATGCGCCGTGGCGATACACCAATTTCGCGGGCGAGCTTATTTTGGCTGATGCCCATGGGCTTCAAAAACTCTTCGAGCAGCACTTCACTGGGGTGGGTGTTGTATAACTTTTCCATGTTGTGCTCCTTAGGCTAGAAAATTAGTTCATTAATGCTTTCTGCAGTGTTTCTCCAACTGTTTTATTTAAGCTTTGCCCCATGGCTTGTGCTTTAATCGCTAGCTTTTCGTGGAGCTCGGGAGTAATGCGCAAATTAAATCTCCCTGAATAATGCCGAAATGGCTCTATCCCTTGCTCTTTGCAAACCTCCAAATACACATTGAGCGATTGTTTAAACTCGGCTCTTAACTCTTCAGGCGTTCGACCATAAAAATCTGCGCCACCTGTGAGCCCAAGAATTTCTCCACGAAATGTATCTGTTTCTTCGTCGTATTCGATTTTGGCTTTGTACTTACCCAAATGCATTATGCTCATGGCATCACCCCGTGCTGTTGCAACCACTTTCTCACACTCGTCACCGCTCCTTTATCTGTATCAGGACGCGGATGCGGCCGATGGAATACCTTAACTTCGTTAAATAGCACAATGGCAACTCTACTCCCTTCACGCTCTAAGACCTCTGCGCCTAAACTCAAAAATAGCGCTTCAATATCATGCCATTTTATGTCTGTGCGCGTGGGTCTAGCGTATATGCTAGCCAACGTTGCCCAATGTTTTCTCCTCATAAATAGTACCCCTTTTTAGTACCATTCTTCAATGCTTAGCTCCAACTATTCCACACTTCCCCACCCCCAACTAGGCATCTGCACTAACATCAGCCGAGGCTGACAAGCGCTCGCGTAAACTGGCAACCGCGCCTTGCCACGGTGTAGACTCACGCTTTACACACAAAACAACTAGCGAACAACAACACCATGACCGCAACCACGTTTTATTTAGATACCACTGATTCTCACCGCATCGCTGTGCACCATTGGCCTACTGCTGCGCCTATGCACGGTGTGGTGCATTGGCTCCATGGCATGGCAGAACACGGCCTGCGTTATGAGGAATTGGCCGACGCTCTAAATGCCGATGGCTGGGCTTTGTATGTGCACGATCACCGCGGCCATGGGCAAAGTACCGATAGCGAGGCCCCCTTGGGGCATTTAGCCGATGAAGAGGGCTGGCAAAAGTTACAAAACGATATCAGTGTGGTGCAGCAATGGTTGCGGCGTGAGCATGTGGGGCACCCAATTGTGCTCGGTGGCCACAGCATGGGGAGTTTTGCTGCGCTTAACTGGGCGCAAGATTATGCTGAGGTGCTGCCCTTGGCGGGTTTAGTGTTGTGTGGTAGCGATTACCGCTCGCCGCGCTTGCACGCCCTAGCAGCATTACCCATTCGCCTTGAAACTTGGCGTTTGGGCAAGCGTAATAGCAGTGCGCTAATTCAAAAACTTACTTTTAAAGCCTGGGGTAAAAAATTCCCCGATGATGGCAGCGAATTTGCTTGGCTCAATAGTGACAGAACAGAAGTGGAAAAGTATGAGAGTGACCCTTTATGCGGCTTTGAGTGCAGCACTGGGTTGTGGCTCGATTTAATCCTAGCGCTAAAACAGATTCACCGTAAGCGCCGTCTGGCTGCCCTGCCCCGAACCCTTCCTGTGTTAATTATCGGCGGCGAAGACGATCCCATGAGTCACTTTGGGCAGCGATTAAAGCAGCTTGCTTCTGCACTTAAACAAACCGGTTCACAATCGGTGACATTGACCCTTTACCCGCAGGCGCGCCATGAGGTACTTAAGGATAAAAGCGGTAAACAAGCGCAACAGGAATTAGTGCAATGGCTCACACAAAGGCACACACACGCATAAACACTGGTGGTTTAGCACCAAAAATCATTATCCGCTCGAAACTCTGAAACGTTACGACGGCAATTTAACAACGGTTTAGCCGATCACTTTTTCTTTAATGGAGAATATTCAGAGTGGAATGGCGCTACATTATTAAACAGCTCATCTTGCCGCCCGGTGGGTTTTATATGCTGCTGCTATTTGCCCTAGTGGCTTGGCATTGGCGGCCACGGCTGGCGCGCATTAGTTGTGCGGTGGCCTTATTTTTTCTGTGGCTTTTAAGCACCCCCAACATGGTGGCTTGGTTGGCTAACCCTTTGGAATCCAAGTACTCCAGCCTTTATGACGACACCCTTAACCAAGCAGATGCCATCGTGATTCTTGGCGGTGGCCGTGAAATTTATGGGCCAGAATTAAGTGACCACGAAGTCTCCGTAATGGCCATGTCGCGGGTGCGTGCTGGTGCTAAGCTCGCCCAGCAAAGCCAATTGCCTGTGGTGGTAAGCGGCGGCTTACACTATGGCCAAGAACCTAGCGAGGCCATGCTAATGGCCCGTGTGTTAATGGAGGACTTTGGCCTTCCCATTCCTGTTCTGGAAGAAAAAAGCCGTACCACCTGGGAAAACGCCACCCACACGGCGGCCATTTTGTTGCCGCAAAGTAAAAAGCGCATCGCCGTGGTGACTCATGCTTGGCACATGCAGCGCTCTGTGTGGAGTTTCGAGCAGCAAGGGTTTGAGGTTATTCCCGTGCCCGTGGCGCCTTACAGTGCCAACCCAGAGCGCCCCGGATTTGGTTTTATGCCTGAAGCCAAAGCCTTAATGCAAAGCACGCAGCTCCTTAACGAGCACCTAGGGTTGCTGCTGTATCGCCTTTTCTATAAAGCTTAATATTTGCGCCCTTAACCCCCTCAATACAACAACGGCAAGACTAAATTGACTTGCGTCTATCTTTATTCCTTCTTGTTATATTAGAATTTCACAAACCAAATCTCTGATGATAGCGATTTGGTTTACACACTCTCCATACGCAAAAAGGACGCACACTTATGTTCAAGTGGCTTCGTATTCTTACTGCCTTAGGAGTGGCTGGTTTGGCATTTGCTTTTGCCTTAGGCTTGCTGCTCCCTCACCTGCGCATCGCTGACACCCATCTCACTGTGGATATAAACGACCCTGAGCTTATCCAACGTGGCGAATATGTGGCCCGTACAGCGGATTGCTATGCTTGCCATACCACTTTAAATGGCGATGATTATGCGGGCGGCCTCCCTATGCTGACCCCACTCGGTGCCATTTACTCCACCAACATCACGCCGGATAAAGACACGGGTATTGGTGATTACACCTTCGATGATTTTAACAACGCAGTGAAGCATGGCGTGCGCAAAGATATGGCCGCACTTTACCCTGCCATGCCATACCCCTCGTACCAAATCATGCCCGACGAAGATGTGGCGGCCATGTACGCCTATTTTATGTCGGCAGTTAAACCCGTAAAGCTTGAAAACAAAGCTAGCGAGTTGCCCCCCGTGTTTAACTGGCGTTGGCCCTTAGCCTATTGGCAAGCCATTTTTGCCCCTGAGCGTGAGTTTGTTGCTGAATATAACGATGAAATATTGACTCGCGGCCAATATCTTATTGAAGGCCCAGGCCACTGTGGTTCCTGCCATACCGAGCGTGGTATCGGTTATCAGGAAGTGGCGCTTTCTAACTTGGATTCTGAGCGCTTTTTAAGTGGCGCCACCATTGATGGTTGGCGTGCTAAAAGCCTACGCGGTGAATACAAGGGTCTAGGCATTTGGAGCACCGAGGAATTGGTAGACTTCTTCAAAACAGGACGCACAGAAACCACCGCCGCTTTTGGTGCCATGGCTGAAGTAGTGGAGCACAGCACCCAATACATGAGCGATGACGATCTTTACGCTATGTCGGCTTATTTAAAGAGCCTCAGCCCAACCCCGGGTACAGTGGTTGAACACCCTGTGAAAGAAGATACCACCACGCAAAAGCTATTAGACGGAGTGTATGATTCCCGCGGCGCGCTGTTGTATGTGGAATATTGCACCGTATGCCACCGTGCCGATGGCATGGGCGTGCCACGCATTTTCCCCGCTCTTGAACGCAACAGTGCAGTGTTTACCGAGAACGCAGAATCGGTATTGCAAATCACCCTTAGCGGTGGGCGCATGCCTGAAACACCCCACGACCGCATGGCCTTTAGCATGCCCGCCTTCAATAGTTTAAGTGATGCAGATATTGCCGAAGTGGTGAATTACATTCGCAACAGTTGGACCAATGAAGCCAGCGAAATCACCGTGGACGATGTGGTGCAAATGCGTCACTTCCTCAGCAAAAAACCACAAGTGGGCACCGATTTACCACAGCATTTGGGCACATCCGTTGATTCAGAAGGAGCTCGCCATGAGTAAGTTATCGCCACAGTTTTTTGTATCCGCGGCGCCTAAAATTGCCATAGCAGCGCTACTTGTTATGGGGCTTGGCGCCTGCGATAAACCTGCGCCTGTGGAACGCGATGCCGCCACGTATAACTTGGTGTCGCTTGATGATGCCAACAAAGATATTGGCACCTACGTGATTCCCCAAGACACGGCCATTGTCAATGAACCCAATGCCGAGGAGATTTTCTACGGCAAGCGCTTGCTCAACGAAACCAAACGCTTATTGCCCGACAATGTGGGTGCCAGCATGAACTGCAACAGCTGCCATATTGCCCAAGGTAAAATCCCTCTTGGCGACCCGTACATTAATAGCTTTAACTTTTACCCTAAGGTGATGCCCCGCGCGGGCAAGGAAGTGGATTTAGAAACACGTATCAATGGCTGCTTCTTACGCTCCATGAACGGCAAGGCCTTGGACCGCGAATCCCGCGAAATGAAAGCCATGATTGCCTATATGGAATGGCTTGCACAAAACACCCCTAAGGATCAGCGTGTGGATATTCAAAACGCAGGCGATATTGATGAATCCTTAGTGGCAGATCCTGTGCGTGGCGAGGAAATTTACTACGCTCAGTGCGCAGCCTGCCATGGCGATAATGGTGAAGGCATGAAAGATAGCCGTGGGGATATTGTGTTTCCACCCTTGTGGGGCGATGAGTCTTTCAACATTGGCGCTGGCTTAGCGCGCACGTATAAAGCCGCTGCTTTTGTGAAATACAATATGCCCATGGGGATTCAAACCATCGGTTTGTGGGGACACGGTAACGTGTTAAGTGATCAAGATGCGGTGGACGTATCAGAGTTCTTCGCACACAAACCACGCCCTGATTTCCCTGGCAAGGTGAACGACTGGCCTCTGCCTTCGATGCCTAAGCCCAAAGATGCTCGCTACTAATAGCGCGCCTTAGAAACAACATCAGCCCCGTTTGAGGCTGATGTTTTATGAGATAAATTTATAAATTACTTAATAAACTTATCTTTCACTTCGTTGAACTTAGTGCGCACGCGCTCAACGTTTGCTTCAAACTCAGCTTTAAGTTTTTCAAAGCTGCTGTCTGCGCTGCCCTTTAGCTCATCAAGCTTAGCCGTTAACTCATTGCGCTTTTCTACTAGATCAGCGCGAGCTTCTTGCCACTGGGCTTCAAGAGCGGCGCGCTTTTCTTTTGCCTTAGCTTCTAGAGCATCAATTTCTGCGTCCCACTCGGTGAGTTTGGCCGCTAAGCGCTCGATATATTCTTTTCTAGATGACATGTAAAACTCCTTCTTTATTGATGATAAACCACTTGATTGGGCCCTAAATAGCTTGGGGGTACAAGGGCCAAAATCAAGATGTTGTTAATTCTCTTTAGCCGCAATAGTGCTCGCCTGAATCGCGGTTAATGCAATGGTGTACACAATGTCTTTCACCAAGGCACCGCGCGACAAATCGTTTACGGGTTTGCGCAAGCCTTGCAACATAGGTCCAACACTCACGCTGTTAGTGCTGCGCTGCACCGCTTTATACGTGGTGTTACCTGTATTGAGATCAGGGAACACATACACAGTAGCGCGGCCAGCCACTTTGCTATCCGGCGCTTTTTGCCTACCTACGCTCTCGATAGCAGCGGCATCATACTGCAATGGGCCATCAAGCAATAAATCTGGGTTCAATTGTTGGGCAATTTGTGTGGCTTCTAGCACTTTTTGCACATCACTCCCTGCCCCAGAGCTACCTGTGGAGTAACTGAGCATGGCCACGCGGGGTTCAATGCCAAACGCTTTAGCGGATTCTGCACTCTGTAAAGCAATTTCTGCTAGCTGGGGCGCTGTGGGCGCTGGGTTAACGGCACAGTCGCCGTACACCAATACCTGATCAGGCAGCAGCATAAAGAAAACCGAAGACACCAAGTTATAGCCAGGTGCCGTTTTAATCAGCTGCAAGGCTGGGCGAATCGTATTGGCGGTGGTGTTAAGCGCACCGGAAACCAAGCCATCCACATGTCCTTCCGCAAGCATCATGGTGCCAAGCACAACGTTGTCTTCGAGCTGGGCAAGGGCCATAGGTTCGTTGAGGCCACGGTGCTTGCGCAGTTCCACCATGGGGGCCACGTATTGCGCGCGGATGGTTTCAGGATCAATAACCTCTAAGTCTTCGGGTAGCTCAAACCCTTTAGCCTCTGCTACCGCTTGTACTTCCTCGGGCTTGGCTAGCAACACACAACGGGCAATACCTTTGAGGTGGCACTCCACCGCCGCTTCCACCGTGCGCGGCTCGCTACCCTCAGGCAAAACGATGCGCTTATTCGCCTCTTGGGCACGTTGCACCATGAAGTAACGGAACGCCGAAGGTGACAAACGTGGCTTGCGTGGTGCGCCGCAACGCTCTAGCAACCATTCAGCATCCAAATGCGCGGCCACAAAATCGGTGACTTGCTCGGCTCTATCCAAATCATCCACGGGGATTTCTGGGTTCATACGGTTGATGTTGGTGGCAGTCTCATAGGAACTGGTATTCACGAGCATTACTGGTAGGCCGCTTTCGATGGCTTTACGGCACAAGGTTAAAATGCGTGGATCCGGCTCGTAGCCAACACACAGCAACAAACCTGCTAGGGGCACACCGTTGCTAGCGGCCAAGCAAGCCGCCACAATAATATCTTCACGATCACCTGGAATCACAAGTAACGCATGGGGCTGCATGAGCTCCACGGTATTCACCAAGGCGCGGGCGCACAGCACAATGTTTTTAACGCGGCGTTTTTTGCTTTTGCCTTCATTAATAATTTTGGCGTTAAGCATACGCGCCACATCATAAGTGCGCGGGGCCTGCAAATCAGCATTGTGCGGAACGCTGCCTAAAATCGTTAAAGGCTTACCAGCTTTTGATACTTTGCTGGCAAGCGCTTGGGGCAAGCCTTCATCTACGACTTTGTTAAGAATCAAACCCAACATATCATTGCCAAAGGTGCGCGAATGGATTTCCACCCTATCGGCAAGCTCTTCGACGCTGAGTTCGTCGGGGGCTGACACCATAATAATTTCAGCCCCTAAGCTATTCGCCATTTCAGCGTTAATGCGGGCCGCAAAACTGATTTTGCGGGTGGGTACTATGCCCTCTACCACCACCACATCTTTGTCTTTTGCGGCTTGGTGAAATAAACGCACGCCCTCTTCTAACACTTCATCGCCACGGCCTTCCGCCAGCATTTTTTGTGCGGTGCCAAAAGCAATAGGGGTTGGGCTATTAATGCCGAACACGTTTTTAATCAATGTGGTGGAGCTTTCTGGATCACCATTTTTAGCGTCGTCTTGCGCTACCAGTTTGCAAAAACCCACACGCAAACCGCCACGCTCTAACACGCGCACCAACCCCATGCACACAGAGGTCAGTCCTGCGCCATAACTGGTGGGTGCAACAAAATAAATCTGCATATTTTTCCCTTACTAACCGTTACTGACTACCGCTCTTAAGTATCTTGAGCGCAAGCTAACGTTTCTAACGCGATTTGACGTTCTTCATTGGTGGGCACCACCCACACTTCAGGTGAGCCAAGGCGGTGGATCGTGCCGGCTTGGCCTCCCACACATTCTTGGTTATGTTTTTCATCAATCCTGACACCAAACAACACCAAGTGTTCCGCGACTTTTTCACGAATCAAAACGGAGTTTTCACCGATGCCACCTGTAAAAATAATGCCGTCTAAACGTGGTAAAGCACAGGCCATCGCTGCTAAAGATTTAGCTAAACGATAACAAAACACATCAATGGCTAAACGTGCCCCTTCATGCCCTTCCTCACGGGCCTGCACTAAGCTGCGCATATCATTGGAGAGGCCGCCAGATAAGCCGAGCAAACCACTTTCTTTATTCAACACATGATCGATTTTTTCTAAATCCCAGCCGAGTTCACGGTGTAGATAGCTATGTAAGTTTGGGTCCACATCACCGCTGCGGGTACCCATCACCAAGCCTTCAAGTGGGGTAAACCCCATGCTGGTGTCCACGCTCTCACCGTTTAAAATGGCTGCTGTTGAGCAGCCATTACCCAAGTGAGCAGTTAACCAACCAGAATTTTCTAAGGATTTACCGGCTAAGCGCGCAGCCTCTTCCACCACATAACGATGGCTGGTGCCATGGAAACCATAACGGCGCACCCCTAAATCCGTATAGAGATTTTCAGGGATGGCATAACGGAACGCATAATCCGGCAGGGTTTGGTGAAAGGCTGTGTCAAACACCGCCACATGAGGTAGCGATGGAAATAGCTTCATGGCGGCTTCGATACCGAGCAAATTGGCGGGATTATGCAGCGGCGCTAAGGCAGCGGTATTGCGAATAGCAGCAATGGCGTCTTCTTCAAGAATGCAGGCCTCGGTAAAGCTTTCACCGCCGTGCACCACGCGATGGCCAATGGCTTTTAACTTACCTTCTTCGGCTGCCACTTTTTCCACTTTGGGCAATATGTGGCTAAGTGCTGCTTTATGATCCGCTTTAGGTGGCAACGTAATAGATTCTTTATCGCCATTAATTTGCCACTTAAGGTTGGCTTCGTTCTCGCCTAAGCGCTCAGCCAACCCTTCCATCACAAACTCGCTTTCCTCGGGGTTAACCAGCGCAAACTTAATGGATGAACTGCCGCAGTTCACCACCAATACAAGTGCCGCCATGTGCGTCTCCTTTTCGCGTTGTTGTGTCATAACACATAGGCAAAAAAATGGCCGGGAAAACCCCAGCCAAATCAAATATTAAAATGATTCTCTTAAACTAACGGTTAAGTTAAATACGGGGGCGTCTGGCGTGCTAGTTGTGTCGTGGCAGAAATACCCTTCACGCTCAAACTGGAAGCGCTCAGCGCCCTCTACTACCGCGGAAGGCTCAACCTTACAATCGGAGAGCACTTTTAATGATTCTGGGTTAACGGAGCCTAACATGCCGCCTTCAGCTCTATCTGGACTCGCCTCAAGGAATAAACGCTCATACAAACGCACTTCAGCATCCACGGCATGCGCTGCAGATACCCAATGAATCACCCCACGCGGCTTATAACCTTCTGGGTTTACGCCTAAGGTGTTTTCATCATAGGTGCAATACACAGTGTGCACATTACCTTCTGCATCTTGCTCAAACTCATTGGCGGTAATCACGTAGCCGCCGCGCAAGCGCACCGCTCCACCTAGCACTAAGCGTTTGTATTTTTTATTGGCTTCTTCACGAAAATCATCACTATCTATCCATAACTCACCACTCATGGGCACTTCACGCTCGCCCATGGCTTCATTTTGCGGGTGCACAGCGGTGGTAAGGACTTCTGTTTTGCCCTCTGGCCAGTTGGTGATGACCACTTTGATTGGGTCTAGCACACACATAGCGCGGGGGGCATTTTTGTTTAAGTCATCACGCACCGCTGATTCCAGCATGGACACATCCACCACCGAATCTGCTCGGGCTACGCCAATCATTTGGCAAAAATTTTGAATGGCCTCTGGCGTATAACCACGGCGGCGCATGCCCGAAATAGTAGGCATACGCGGGTCATCCCAAGATTCCACAATACCTTCGTCCACCAGCTGCTTTAAACGGCGCTTACTGGTGACTGTGTAGTTAAGGTTAAGGCGTGCAAACTCATATTGGCGCGGACGGCTTGGAAATTCGTGCAGCCCTTCAAGGCTATCGAGCACCCAGTCATACAAGGGGCGATGGGCTTCAAACTCAAGGGTGCACAAGCTATGGGTGATGCCCTCAATGGCATCAGAAATGGGGTGAGTAAAATCAT
>Ga0079226_10002635_pt1 | contig 13836 bp, 11 predicted proteins | sample Poulit2014_FD_76345 | JGI IMG/M metagenome (GOLD analysis project Ga0079226, IMG submission 76345) | Agricultural soil microbial communities from Georgia to study Nitrogen management - Poultry litter 2014 | ecosystem: Environmental > Terrestrial > Soil > Agricultural land | place: USA: Georgia... | reverse complement strand
TAGATTTTGCAATCGGTCTAATTCATGCTAGTTATGAAGCAATACTAAAGACTAGTACTTAATTTAAATGTCCTCAAAAAACTAAATGTTCAACGAAAATCTAATCTGTAAAGAAAGATATAATAAAAAAGAGGCGTCGTATTTGCGCCTCTTTTTTTATTATAGTTCTCGAAAATTAAGTTTCAGTCCCCATAGAAATCTTCTTTTTTAACCTCGGCTGTAGTTTGGAGCCTCTTTAGTAATATGAATATTATGCGGATGTGACTCTCTGAGTCCTGCTCCTGTAATCTTCACGAATTGTGCCTCTTTCAGCTGCTCTATAGATGCTGCTCCACAATACCCCATCGAAGCTCTTAATCCTCCAACATACTGATAAACAACTTCTGCTAAAGTTCCTTTAAATGCAACTCTACCAACAATACCTTCTGGAACTAATTTTTTAATATCGTCTTCAACATCCTGGAAATACCTGTCTTTAGAACCTTTTTCCATAGCTTCTAACGACCCCATTCCTCTGTAGGACTTAAATTTCCTACCCTCATAAATAATTGTTTCCCCAGGCGCTTCTTCTACACCTGCAAATAAGGAACCAGCCATGACAACATCAGCACCAGCAGCAATTGCTTTAGCAATATCTCCAGTTTGCTTAACACCTCCATCAGCTATTAAAGGAACCCCTGTTCCTTTAAGTGCTTTAGCAACTTCATACACAGCATAAAGTTGGGGAACACCAACTCCAGCTATTATTCTGGTTGTACAGATTGACCCCGGACCAATTCCTACTTTAACAGCATCAGCGCCAGCTTCTGCTAGCATCTTAGCTGCTGCTGCAGTCGCAATATTTCCAACGATGACCTGTAAATCAGGATACTTAGTCTTCACTTCTTTTAGCATTTCGACTACTCCACGGCTATGACCATGAGCTGTATCAATGGTGACTACATCGACTTCCGCTTTAACTAATGCATCGATTCTCTCCATTGTATCAGCAGTTACACCTACGGCAGCCCCAACTAACAATCTACCATGCTCATCCTTAGCAGCACTTGGATAGGTTCTATACTTTTGTATGTCTTTAAAAGTAATTAATCCTCTTAAATAACCCTCTTCATCAACAACTGGAAGTTTTTCAATCTTATGATTTTGAAGTATCGACTCCGCTTTTACAAGATCCGTTCCTATTGGTGCAACTACTAAATTATCCTTAGTCATCAACTCCTCAATGGGTCTATTTAATTCTTTTTGAAAACGTAAATCTCTATTGGTTACTATTCCTACTAATTTTCTATTTTCGTCAATCACTGGGATTCCGCCGATTGAATGCTCTTTCATTAATGCAAACACGTCACCTACTTTTGCACTTCTTTCCACAGTCACAGGATCTTGAATCATTCCGCTTTCCGAACGTTTAACTTTCCGTACTTCAGCAGCCTGCTCATCGATGCTCATGTTTTTATGAAGCATTCCTATTCCTCCTGCTTGTGCAATTGCAATTGCTAAATCAGATTCAGTGACCGTATCCATCGCGGCGGAAACTAAAGGAATATTAAGTTTTATTTTCTTTGTTAAATTAGTGCTCGTATCGACGTCTCTCGGAAGCACTTCAGAATAAGCAGGAACCAACAATACGTCATCGTATGTGAGACCTTCTGAAACAAATTTTTGTGGATCTAGTTGCATAGCAAATAATTTTGGGATTCTATTTGCCGGTCAAAAGTAAGAATTATTTTTCAATATTCCATATTATTTCTAACAAAAATCACAATACCTATAAAATATCCGTAAATTCGATTTATACTCTTATACTAAACTGCTAGAAAGCGGTCAGCCTATTAATAAATTTCACAAAAAAATAACATTTGGCAAGAACTTTGTATTAGTTTTCCAGTGATTAAATAGAAACAAATTAGATTAATTTATGAAAAAGGTATTTTTATCAATTATTACGGCAGCAGCATTAACTCTAGGCATCCAAGAATCAAAAGCACAAACACCTTATAAAACAGCATTAGGTTTAGGTATTGACTTAGGTGACGGAGCTACTCTATTTGGGCCGCAAATTAAACATGCTTTTAGTGCACATAACGCAGGACAGGCGCAGGTATTATTCGGAGATCACATCACAACAATTGGTGCAGATTACTCTTACAACAAGCCTTTCCAAGGCGCTAATGGTCTAAACTGGTATGTAGGTGTAGGACCTCAGTTAACGTTTTTTGATTCAAAACACGTCGACACACAATTTGCTCTTCGCCCGGCCGCAGGTCTTGAATTTGTTATTCCACAATCTCCAATTGGTATTCATTTCGATTGGAAGCCGTGGTGGACATTAAGCGGTTCATCTCACTTTGAGGCGGGTCGTTTCTCTTTAGGATTTAAATATATTCTTAAATAAAACACTAAGAATTTCAGATAAAAGCCATCCCGTTAAGAGGTGGCTTTTTTATTTACCACCAACCAAGCCCTGCTCCATCGTCAATAAAATATAAAAACCATCCTGTAATTAAGCGCTTATTATATAAAAATTTTTATACCTTTGCGAATCTGATATAGATATCAAGTTAAGGATTTTATAAATCATAAAAATTTACACAGACGGTTATAACCATGCAAAGTAAAGGGTTGATTAAATTTTTGGTAGTAGTGATCACGTTAGCGTGTCTTTACTCCCTTTCATTTACATTTGTTACAAGAAAAGTTGAAAAAGACGCTGCCACCTATGCCGGTGGAGATGTTGATAAAGAGCGTGCTTATTTAGATTCCATCGCAGGAGAGACTGTTTTCAATTTAGGTATTGCAAAATATACTTATAGAGAAGCGAAAGCAAATGAACTAGCTTTAGGTCTTGACTTAAAAGGCGGGATGAATGTGACTATGGAGATTGCTCTTGACGAATTGATAAGCAATTTGGCAAACAATCCTGAGGATGAAAAGTTTCAAAATGCGCTAGAAGAAGCCATTAAAAAAACAAAGTCTACCAATAAATCATTAGTAGATTTGTTTATCGAGGAGTACGATGCATCCAATGCTTCTACCCCACTAGCTTCATTTTTCGCAACGAGCGAAAACGCTGCATTAATTAAAGCTACTAGTAACACTTCACAAGTACGCAGTTTCTTGAATAGAGAAGCAGAAAGTGCAATTGAAAACGCATTTAAAGTTCTAAGAACACGTATTGACAAGTTCGGGGTTTCCTCCCCTAACATCCAGATCCAACAGGGAACAAATAGAATATTAATTGAATTACCTGGGGTTACCGATGAGCAAAGAGTTAGAAACTTGTTACAAGGTTCTGCTAAACTTGAGTTTTATTTAACTCAAGAGAACCAACAGGTATACCCTCTACTAGAAAACATAGACCGCACCTTAGCAAACATTTTAAATGAATCTACTTCGAAACAAGAAGATGTTTCCAATGAAGACGCAGTTACAGATACAACAGAAAGTGATTCTGATGATGAAAACTTACTTGCTAACTTAGGAGCTGCTAACGACTCTACGGGAAGTTCTGAAGAATTAGAGAACCTAAGAAAAACAAATCCTTTATTTAGTGTACTGACTCCAAATGTTGCACCAGATGCTAATGGACAAATGACTTTAGGTCGTGGTCCTGCGGTAGGTTTTGCACATTTACGCGATACTGCTAAAGTCAATGAGTTTCTAGAGATGCCTGAGGTACAATCTATAATTCCCGCCAACATCCAATTAATGTGGGCTGTAAAACCGGAAAATAGAAACCCAGACTACTTGACTCTATACGCAATAAGACTTAGTGGAAAAGAAGGCGCTGTATTAACCGGAGAGGTTATTACAAATGCTAAAGACGATTTCGATCAAAACAACACGCCTATGGTATCCATGGATATGAATACCCAAGGAGCACGTGAGTGGAGAAGAATCACAGCACAAGCAGCCCCAAATAACGAGGCTATCGCTATAGTATTAGACCAAGTGGTTTATTCAGCTCCACATGTAAACGATGAGATTGCCAACGGTAGCTCTTCTATAACTGGTAACTTCACAATTGATGACACAAAAGATTTAGCGAACATACTAAAGGCTGGCCGCTTACCAGCAACTGCAAAAATTGTTGAAGAAGCTATTGTTGGTCCATCATTAGGGCAAGCAGCAGTAGACGCTGGAGTTACTTCTGCAGTTGTAGGACTCGTTCTAGTTCTAATATTCATGGTAGCCTACTACAACAGAGCAGGAATTGCAGCTAACGTAGCAGTTTTCTTCAACGTATTTTTCATAATGGGTATATTAGCCTCGCTAAATGCCGTGTTAACATTACCAGGTATCGCCGGTATTGTTCTAACCATTGGTACTGCTGTGGATGCGAACGTACTTATTTATGAAAGGATTCGAGAAGAGCAGGACAAAGGTAAGTCCATACGTCAAGCTATAGCAGATGGTTACAAACACGCCATGCCGTCTATTCTTGACTCCCAAATTACGACTTTCCTAGTGGGTGTTGTATTATTCATTTTTGGTAGTGGACCAATCTTAGGTTTTGCGACAACCTTAATTATAGGTATTTCCACCTCCCTATTCACCTCAATATTCATTTCTAGATTGATTTTTGAAGGCATGCTAAAAAGGGATATGCACATCTCTATTTCTTTCCCGTGGTCTGCAAATACGTTAAAGAATGCGAACTATGCATTCATCAAAAACAGAAAGAAATTCTTCACAGCATCAATTGCAGTACTAGCGATATGTATTGGCTCTATCTTCCTAAAAGGATTCACCTTAGGTGTAGACTTTCAAGGAGGAAGATCATATACCGTAGTATATGACTCTCCAGTTAGTGTAGAGGAAGTTCGTACCGCCTTAGATGAAAGCTTTGGTACTACAACAGAAGTTAAAACATTTGGTGCTAGCAACCAGATTAGAGTAACTACTGGTCTATTAGCCCAGGAAACTAGTGATGAGGCTGATGATGAAGTTCTAGCTAAGCTAAATGAGGGTTTAACCCAAATCAATGCCGATTACACGATTGCATCCTCACAAAAAGTAGGACCATCTATTGCTACAGATATCAAAAACAGAGCGTTTTTAGCTTCTATATTTGCCATTATTATCATGACCGTCTATATTTTAGTTAGGTTTAGAAAATGGCAATTTGCTTTGGGAGCAACGATATCTACAATACACGATGCGATTATCATTTTAGGATTGTTCTCACTATTAGATGGAGTACTTCCGTTCTCATTTGATATTGACCAGCATTTTGTTGCGGCTATTCTTACCATCATCGCCTACTCAGTAAACGATACTGTAGTTGTGTTCGACCGGGTAAGAGAATACCTCAGAAGACCTGGAGCACAAAACAAAAACTTAGGTGAAATTATTAATGATGCAATCAACTCAACTTTGAGTCGTACCATAATAACGTCACTAACCATCGTGTTTGTTTTAGTAGTTCTAGTGATTTTCGGTGGAGAAACAATTCGTGGTTTTTCATTTGCCATACTAGTAGGTATCATCGTAGCTACGTATTCTTCAATATGTATCAGCGCACCTTCAGTATTTGATTTAAGCAAGGGTAAAAACTGGTTACAACAAGAAACTCCTAAAAATGTTAAATCCAATGCTAAAGGTAAATTAGCTACGAAATAGTATAGGTTTTAACATCTTTTTACATCAAAATAGCTCTTAAAATATATTTAAGAGCTATTTTTGTTCCTGCATATACACAAAAACATGAAACACAAAAATTTAATTTTCAGTTCTTTGTTTTCAGTCGTAGTTTTATTCGGCTGTCAAAATCAAGGAAGCAATCAAGGAGATAGAGCGACGGATTTACATGCAAGCGGATCTACACAAGCTGGCACCATGGAAAATCACGCTGCCACTCCCCCAGCCCAACCCCAACAAGCTGCACCAGAGATACTGAGTGACCCCATTGAAAGAATCCCAAGCTTTACATTTTATCGGGTAAGATCTGGTTTCCCATTTACCAATGAAGATATTAAAGCAGGTAGCAATACGGTCTTTGTATTATTTGATCCAAGTTGTGGCCATTGTCAGCAAGAAGCTAAAGGGCTATCGGATAATTACGACAAAGTAAAGGACGTTAACATTTACTTTATCTCCATGAATGACCCAGCTTTAATGGATAGTTTCTTAAAAACTTTCGCACCGGCACTCGAGGGTAAAGACCACGTTGAAGTTTTATACGACAAAAACCAAGAGTTTGTAAGAAAGTTCCATATTCCCGATCAATTCCCTGCGAACTACATTTACAATGAAGAGATGCAGCTTCTAGAACACTGGGATGGAGCTAAGGGTATAAATGATATAATTGCAGCTTACACACGTAAATAAAAAAGTTCATGAATATTGCCATTAATGGATTCGGAAGAATAGGTCGTAACACTTTAAGAGTACTTCTAGAAAGAGAGTGTACAAACATTCAAGTTATTGCTATCAATGATTTAGGGGATATTAAAACCTTGTCCCATTTATTAAAATACGACTCAGTACATGGCCCTAATCAAGCTGAGATACACGTTAATGGCAACGAGCTTATTGTAAATGGGCATGCGATCCAAGTTTTTAATGAAGCCGACCCGAAAAATTTACCCTGGGGAGAATTAGGAATTGATCTAGTTGTTGAGTCTACCGGTAAATTCTTAACTCAACAAAAGGCTGAGCAGCACATTCAAGCAGGTGCACGGCAAGTGCTACTCTCTGCACCCGCTATTGATAAAGAAATACCCACGTTAGTCCTTGGCATCAACGACCAAGATTTCAACTGGGAAGAACCTATCTTTTCAAACGCCTCATGTACCACCAACAACGTAGCACCACTCGTTAAGGTATTAGATGAAAACTGGGGCATACAAGATGGATATATCACAACTGTACATTCCATGACTGGAGATCAAAACTTGCATGATGCTCCGCATAGGGATCTTCGCAGAGCTCGAGCAGCCTCTGCATCGATTATCCCTACTACTACCGGTGCAGCAAAAGCAATAACTCGGGTTTTTCACCACTTAGATGGAAAATTAGGAGGTGCAGGCATCCGGGTACCCGTTTTAAATGGATCCTTAACAGACTTCACCTGTACCTTGGCTAAAAAACCAACTGTCCAAGAAATCAACGCTGCATTTAGAGCAGCTTCTCAAACTTCACTAAAAGTGGTACTGTATTATACGGAAGACCCGATTGTATCAGTAGACATCATAAACAACCCTTATTCCTGTGTTTTTGATTCACAACTAACATCTATTGTTGGAGAGTTGGTCAAAGTTGTAGGCTGGTACGATAACGAATACGGCTATTCAAACCGTTTAGTAGATATCCTTAAAAAATTAGAGACGCTTAAAAGGTAACCTCTGGAATCTCCCCTTTGGGTTCTAAATAAATCAGTATCTTTTTTAGGGTATAGTTTTGATGGATCTTATAGTAAAAATATCCCCCTAAAAAGTACATCAAAACATCAATAGGATCTGCCGTATTGTAATTTGTGATTTTAGGAGCAATGATTTCAAAAACTATGGATGTCAATAAACAAGCAAGGGCTATGGGTTTAAAGCTATATCGGAAGGAAACCTTGAAACCCAGTAAGAAATGGCCAACACATAAGGTAAAATGCGTTACTAACGCGACAAACACCAAGTCAGTTAGCCAATCGTTAAGATAGCGTATGGTAATATCCTGATCTCTTAAAAAGCGAATGAGCAACCAAGAAGTAGCGTAAAATAAAAAATACCTGTCAAAAAACAGTTTAAGCAAGATTGAAATGTTACAAAACTTTAAGGTAATCACGCCAAGTATTTAATGTGCAAAGGATAAAGCTATTACAATAGCCAAGCTAATGCAACTCATTAGCAATAAAAACATAAACCAGCCGATTTTACGAACTCTCCGCTGTGCACGGGTTTCGTTTGGATTATATGGAAATAAAGTATCTTTTATTTCCTGTAAATTCCTTTTAAAAAAATTATTGTTTTTTTTACTTTTCATGGAATTTAGTCCCCTATTTTCCTGCAAATATAACAAATAATACTTCTTCCGATAAGACTACTTAATTTATTGTGAGAAACCGAAATGCGCTGTATTCCTTTGATAAATTTTAAATGTTTTCTATTTTTACGCCATGTCAAAAAATTCCTTTAGTAGCAAAATAGCTTCTTTTTTTAATTCAGGCACTGCAAGTGGCGTAATCTTGCTTTTCTTTGTAGTGATTTCCATGGCACTAGCGAATTCACCATTAAGTGCATCATTAGAGCAATTTTTAAACAAAGAATGGGGTTGGGAAAGCGATACAATATTCCTTCGTTATTCTTTTGTGACTTGGGTAAATGATGGGCTAATGACCATATTCTTTTTACTGGTTGGACTAGAAATTAAAAGGGAAATGGTGAAAGGAGAACTTTCATCCCCAAAGAAAGCCGCTTTGCCGATTTTAGCCGCTATAGGAGGAGTTCTGTTCCCGGCTGGAATATACGCCATTATCAACCACGGAACTGAAACCGCTATCGGCTGGGGTATCCCCATGGCCACAGATATAGCTTTTGCCATTGCAATAATAACGATGCTTGGCAAAAAAGTTCCCTTATCTTTAAAGGTCTTTCTTTCAGCCCTTGCTATTGTGGATGACCTAATGGCAATTATTGTAATTGCTGTATTCTATTCAACCCAGTTAGAATTTACTTACCTATTAACAGCCTTTGCTATTTTTGGCTTATTGTTATTAATGAATAAGCTAGGGGTAAGAAAACTGTATTTATACTTAATACCTGGCGTTCTTATTTGGTATTTCATTCACCTTTCAGGGATACACGCTACTATTGCGGGAGTTTTAATTGCTATAGCCATACCCATTAAAAAGAACAGTAAAGGGTACTCTCCGCTAGAAGGATTAGAACATAGCCTGGCCCTTCCAGTAGGCTTTATTATCATGCCCATATTTGCTTTCTGTAATACAAATATTCACATTGAAGCTGAAATGATTGAAGGCCTATTCACTCCATTAGGGTTTGGAATTGTTATTGGATTATTAATAGGTAAACCTATCGGTATTTCTCTACTCTCTTATATTGGAGTAAAAACGGGATTATGTAGCATGCCTGATAAAGCTTCCTGGAAACAAGTAATTGGCGTAGGGATGCTCGCAGGTATAGGGTTCACCATGTCTATATTTATTGCAGTTTTATCTTTCTCAGGAAATGAGCTGTTGCTCCCTGAAGCGAAATTATCTATTTTAATAGCTTCATTACTTTCTGGTATACTGGGTTCAATATTATTGACTACCTTAGATAAAAGCAAGATGAAAGCTGTTTAAGCGATAAATTAAAGAAATATGAAACACATTATAATACCCGTTGATTTTTCTGCCAATGCTTTACTAGCATCTCAAATTGGGCATCAGATAGCAAAGCAAGTAAATGGGAAAATCACCATTTTACATGCTTATCAACCCTTCCAATCAAACTTCCAATCTGCAGGGGCAAACCTTAAAGATTCAATAAGAAGTGAGGAAGAAGCAAAAGGTGAGTTAGCAAGTTTTTCAGAAAAATTCAATTCTGTCATCGAAAATGACGGCACCCTAGAAGTGGAATTTTTAGCCGAAAGGGGCTTAATTCAAGATGCTCTAGAAGTCTTGCATAAAAAGGATCCAATTGACCTTGTAATTATGGGAACAACTGGAGCTAGTGGAATCAAGTTTCATTTAGGCTCAAACACCTATGAGATAGCACGTAAAACGAGCTTTCCTTTATTAATTGTCCCTCCTAGTACGCAAGTAATAGCCCCTAAAAACATAGGTTATTTCACTGATTTTCAACTAGGTGATCTCAAGGTTCTTCACTCCCTTAGCAGCTTGTTTGAAGAAAGCACTATTCACTACCAATTAATCCATATAATTAAAAATAAAGTGAACTTAGAAGGTGCTACTGAGAAGCTACAAGCTTTGCGGACAGAACTGCAGCACAACCTAACGGAAATTAATTTGCAGGAGCAAGTTTTTATAGGAGAAGAAAACATTGACACAATAAATTCTATTATAGATCAGACTGGTACAGACTTAATTGCGCTTTGTCTAGTTAAAAAATCTTTCTGGGCGAAGTTCAGAGAAAAAAGCTTAGCAAAAGAAATTATATTAAAGGCCGGGAAGCCCATCTTTGTCTACAATTAAGGGCATTGAGGCGGCTCCATTTAATTTATAGAGTTTAAAAATTTTCGCTTAAATTACTATCAGGTGTATGCACAATTTTAGATGCGTATGCCTTTTTTTTTGAATTACGCCAATAATTTTAAGGTTAATACAGGCAAGCACAAACTTCAGAATATTTGGTAATCACCTGCACAATCACCCCACATTAAAATATTGATGATAAAGATAACCCTACTTACTAGTTTAACGAAGTATAGTAATGGTTTGGTAGTAGATAATTAAAAAGGATCCAATCCCTCCTCTCTTGGCTAATCAAATTAGCCAAGACCTCGTTAAATATCTTAAGTTCTTTCCCACTGCCAATTGTATTGGTTGGGTGGATTATCAAATACACCTTGTATTAAGCGCTAGTCGCATCCCTATTAAGCTTGGAGTTTTTATAACCATACATAAAATATATAGTCAAGCCGGCGATAAGCCAAAGTAGAAATATAAACCAATTACTAGTTCCTAACTCACTCATTAGATAAAGGTTAATCAATATTCCAGCTACCGGTAAAAGAGAGAAATTCATGCGGTAAGTAATGATACTCATAACTAGCCATACTAACCAGAAAAACACATCTAAAATCCCATGTAAGAAAATATCCACTGTAGTTTTACCATGCCATTGCTTCCAAAAGCCTGCATCCAAATAGATCATTAGGAAAAGTCCAACTAAAAAACCTAAACCTACAATATACTTGCCATTGACAAATGGAACGCGAAAACGAGACTTTTTAGAAATCCCAGAGTAATCCATATAAAGAACCCCTCCGCAAACTAGAATAAATGCGAAAAAAGTACCCACACTGGTTAAATCGACAAAAAAGTCCATCTTAAAAAACAAAGCAGGTACTGCTACTACAATTCCCGTAATTATTGTAGCAAAAGAAGGTGTCTTAAACCTAGGGTGAATCTTTGCAAATCGTTTCCATAGCAAGCCATCGCGACTCATCGTCATCCATATACGCGGTTGAGCCAACTGAAACACTAGCAATGCACTCGTGATGGCAACTACTGAGGTCACAGAAACAATTCCAGCCATATAATCAAAGCCCACATAAGAAAACACATAAGACAAAGGGTCTTTCACATTGAGTTCGGTATAATTCACCATTCCGGTCAATACAAGCGTTACTGCAACATATAAAATGGCGCAAATTAATAAACACGCAATCATCGCCCTAGGCATATCTCGTTGAGGATTTTTACACTCTTCTGCGGTAGTAGAAATCGAGTCAAAACCTATAAAGGCAAAGAATACTGCCGCAACTCCACTCAGCACTCCTTTTACTCCGTTTGGCGCAAATGGCACCCAGTTATCAGGCTTAACAAAAAATGCCCCACCGATGATCACTGCCAAGATAACTCCGACCTTAACAACAACCATAAAGTTACTCGCTTTTTGGGATTCCTTAATTCCCACATATACTAGTAAGGTAACAAGGACTGTAATGATACCCGCTGGGAGATCGAAAATAATGGGGATATCACCAATCCGAGGTGCCGTTTGATAGGCCTCAATTCCAATTTTCTCAATACCTTCTAATTGATCGGCGCCAAGAGAAAGCATCTTTTGATTGGCCTCTAGAGCATAAGCAGGTGCCATGGTCATCCATTTGGGAATAGTAACTCCAAAGCCTTCCATCATGGACACAAAATATTGGGACCAGGATATAGCAACCACCATATTAGATACCGCATATTCTAGAACTAAAGCCCAGCCTATAATCCATGCAAATAGTTCCCCAAAGGCAACATAAGCATAAGTATAGGCACTACCTGAAACCGGTACGGTACTGGCAAATTGCGCGTAAGACAAAGCAGTAAATACGCAGGCAAAAGCCACAAAAACAAAAAGTAAAGATACTGCCGGTCCGCCGTTGTAACTGGCTAGACCAATAGTACTAAATATACCTGCTCCAACAATCGCAGCAATTCCCAAACTAACTAAATCTCTAAATCCCAATATGCGTGCTAATCCACTTGGGTTTTGCTCCGAAGAGCGCATAATATCTTCAATACTTTTTTTGCGAAAAAGCCTACTTTTCATACAAATTAAATTAGATGGTATACATCGTTTACATCAGTGTTTTATCCCTTCTGAAACAACAGTAAAAACATCGTTGAAGGAATGATCGTGCTCATCATAATATGCCAGCAACTTTTCGGAAAGTGCCATCTTATCGTCATAATTATACTGAAAATTCCATACCCGCTTACAAATATTTAACAACGCTTCAGCTAAAAAGTCAATCTCTACATATTTAAGTAGATATTTGCTTTCAACAAAGGTATCATAAAATTCCATAAAAGAGTGGGGATTCTCATTACCAATAGTATCTAGAAACCACCGCAATGAAGGTTTATCAACTGCTGTTAAATGTTCATACAAACGATTTGGATTGATTAAATCTTCCTTTAGCAAATAGAAATCCAAAAGGAGCTCAATGCTGATATGCGCTAAGAACGACGGACGTATAGGCAGCCCAACCAACATGTCCTCTAAAACTTTACGGAGTTTATGCCGGTGCTCAAGAAAGAAATCTGAGCCGTGGAAAACACGATCAACATCTACATGCCTCATCCAGCCTATAAACAAATCGTTACTGGCGACTCTTTGCTTTAAAATAGCTTGGTGCTTTAGAGGTTGAAAGGCATAACTTTTCCCCACATGCTTTAATAAGTCTGGGAGCAAGCAACCTGTTACCCTTTCCGATGAGGTGCTATAGCGTTCAAAATAATAATGTGATAAAAAGTTCATTTTTCTTATTATGCTCCTATACTTGTTGAAAGATACGGCTTTAAATATTATCTTTGCAAGAATTTTAATAAAAATATCTTATCCTTAGTGCTATGAATTTTATAGAAGAATTGCGTTGGAGAGGAATGTTACAGGAGATAGTTCCTGGAACAGAGGAGTTACTAATGAAAGAAAAAATATCAGGTTATATTGGGTTCGACCCTACTGGAGATTCCCTCCATGTTGGTCACCTTACTCAAATAATGACATTGATACATTTCCAGAATGCAGGACATAAGCCTATTGCTTTAGTAGGTGGTGCCACAGGGATGATTGGAGACCCATCGTTCAAATCTGCAGAAAGGAATCTTTTAGATGAAGCAACTCTTCAACACAACGTAGAGAGCTTGAAAAAACAGCTTTCCAAATTTTTAAGTTTTGGTGAAGGAGAAACCGACGCCAAAATGGTTAACAACTACGATTGGTTGAAAGACTTCTCTTTTTTAGAGTTTATCCGTGACATTGGTAAAATGATTACCGTCAATTACATGATGTCCAAAGATTCTGTTAAAAAGAGATTAGAAGGTGAAAACGGTTTGTCTTTCACAGAGTTCACCTATCAACTCATTCAAGGATATGATTTTTATTATCTGTGGAAAAACCACAATTGTAAAATTCAAATGGGTGGTTCTGACCAATGGGGCAATATCGTAACTGGTGTTGACTTTATCAGGCGTCAGGAACAAGCATCGGCACATGCTCTTACCACCAAGTTGATTAAAAAAGCAGACGGACAGAAGTTTGGAAAAACCGAATCGGGAGCAGTTTGGCTAGATGCCAATAAAACATCTCCTTATGCATTCTACCAATTCTGGTTGAATGCAAGTGATGAAGATGCTAAAAACTGGATAAAAATATTCAC
>Ga0079226_10002634_pt1 | contig 13837 bp, 10 predicted proteins | sample Poulit2014_FD_76345 | JGI IMG/M metagenome (GOLD analysis project Ga0079226, IMG submission 76345) | Agricultural soil microbial communities from Georgia to study Nitrogen management - Poultry litter 2014 | ecosystem: Environmental > Terrestrial > Soil > Agricultural land | place: USA: Georgia... | reverse complement strand
ATAAACGGCATGTGTCTGGGCTGATTTCACCCGCAAGGACGATTTCGCCTTTTGGATTACGACCAAACTCCACTTTAAAATCCACAAGCTCAATACCAATTTCTGCAAAGAGTTTAATTAAAAGCTGATTAATCTTACGCGCTTCCGTAGAGATTGTATCAATCTCTGCTTGTGTCGCTAAACCAAGCGCTAAAGCGTGATCAGTATTGATTAATGGATCATTGAATTCATCTTTTTTATAGCAAAATTCAAGAATCGGGGGATTGAGTTTTGTCCCTTCTTTAATACCTAAACGGCTTGTGAGTGAACCTGTTGCGATATTACGCATGATCACTTCTAACAAGACGATATCGATCTTTTCGCATAGAACGTCGCGATCATTCACTTGTTTGATAAGGTGCGTTTGGATACCATTTTCAATGAGATAATCAAAAATCATTGTGGAGATTGCGGCATTCAATACGCCTTTATCTTCAAACTGTGCTTTCTTCGCACCGTTACCTGCTGTTGCATCATCTTTATAGTGAATTAACACCTCATTTGGATTATCCGTACTATAGATCTGTTTTGCTTTGCCTTCATAAAGTAATTCTGACATGTTAAACCTCTTCCCGCTCGTGTGTTTTATTTAGAAGTGACGAATGCAACCGCATTCTCAAAAATTGATTGTGCTTTGTTTCCTGGCATATTGAGGAATAATCCCTCTTCATAACGCTCACTGTGCGCCATTTTTCCAAGAATTTGTCCGTTAGGACTTGTGATTGCTTCAATGGCAAAACCTGAAACTGCTGGGTTAAAGGTTGCATCAAGCGTTGCGCGGCCTTTGTGATCCACATATTGTGTGGCGATTTGACCATTTTCTTGTAAGGTTGCAAACATCTCAGGTGAAATCACTAAACGACCTTCTAATGCCGCAAATGGCAAGAGATGTTGATCGCCCACGGTTTCATTGGCAAACCAAGGTGACGCATTATTGACAACTTCCGTCGTGACCATTTGTGCTTTGAATTCACCGTGTTGATTCACTGATAACAGCGCGTCGTTATTGTCACGGAACTCACCATAAGGTAATAATCCCGTTTTGATTAAAGCATGGAATCCTGCGTTAATTCCGAGGATTAAACCGCCTTTTTTCACAAAGTTTTCTACGACAACCTTAATCTCTGGGCGACTTAAGAAGAGCGCCATTGTTGATCCTGTTCCTGCTGGTTCTTCGGTACTTGCAAAACCTGATGCCAACGTGAAGATCTCCGCCGCTTCCAAGCCTTTGATAAACTTCTCGATAGACGCCACATAATCAGATTCTGAAAGCATCACAATCGGCTGCACATTGACAGCGGCGCCGGCATTTTCAAATGCTTTTGCCACATCATATTCACTGTGAGTCCCTTCAAATACAGGAATAAACGCTGTTGGTTTTGAGACTTCTAAGCGATTAATTGTCGCTTTCAGATCTGCTTTTTGAACTTTGTCTACGAAACCTTCACTCTTTTGGTAAATCGGATAGATTCCTTCAAAACGATCTTCAGAAGCGGCTTGCAAAGTTGAACCTAAAATCGTTGTTTGACCATAATCAAAACGGTATTCACTTAAAGTTGTGCCGAGAGCAATATATTCCTCAGATGCCGGAAGTGCTTGACGTGTTGTAATGACAAATGCGCCATACTGCGGGCGGAAAAGATCATGTACTGAGATATTTTCCACATTCGCGCCTAAACGGTTACCAAAACTCATCGCTGCTAAACTTTCTGCAACGCCGCCTTGACGTACCGAGATTGCGGCATTGATATGGTATTTTGTATTGATTTCTTGGAATAATGCAAAATTGCGTTTGATTTCATCGTAAGGAATGCGACCTGTTACTTCCTCTTTTACCGGAAGAAGATAGATATAATCGCCGCTCTCTTTGAATTCTGGAGAAAGAACATCTTCCGTTTTTACAGTCGTTACCGCGAAAGAAACGAGCGTTGGTGGTACGTTGATATCTTCATAAGTTCCGCTCATACTATCTTTACCGCCAATGCTTGGAACGTTAAAAGCTTTCTGTGCATCAATAGAACCAAGTAGCGCCGCAACGGGTTTACCAAAACGCTCAGGAACACCATCAAGACGCTCAAAATATTCTTGGAATGAGAGACGCGCACGCTCAGGATTACCGCCAACGGCAACAATGCGTGCTAGTGATTCAATCACTGCATATGCCGCACCGTGGAACGGAGACCATTCGCCAATATAGGGATTATAACCATGTGCTAGAATCGCCGCTGTTTGTGTTGTTCCATTTTCCACTTGGATTTTTTGAATCGAAGCTTCTGCCGGCGTTGCTTGGCATTTTCCACCAAACGGTAGTAATACGGTTGAACGGCCAAGTGTTGAATCGAAGTTTTGATTCATTCCTTTTTGGCTCGCCACATTCATATCAGACAATAATGCCTGCCATGCAGCTTCCACATCATCACTATTGACACGTTGTAATAGTGGCGATGGCTCATTGCTATCGACAATTTTTGCCGTTGCAGTTTTACGAATGCCGTTGGTATCTAAGAATGAGCGCGCGATATCAACAATCTTATCGCCTTTCCACTCAATCACTAAACGAGGATCTGCCGTCACTTTCGCAACGATCACCGCTTCAATTGATTCTTCTTTGGCAAATGCGATAAATTGATCCGCATCTTTCGCCGCAACCACAACCGCCATACGCTCTTGTGATTCTGAGATGGCTAAATCTGTTCCGTTAAGTCCGGCATATTTTGTCGGCACTTTATCAAGATTGACATAAACGCCATCTGCAAGTTCACCAATTGCGACAGAAACACCGCCGGCACCGAAGTCATTCGACTTCTTAATAAGCGTTGTAACTGCCTTTTTACGGAATAGACGTAAAATCTTACGCTCTTCACTTGCACAGCCTTTTTGCACATCTGTGCCGGCAGTTTCAACAGTTTCAACGGTTTGAACTTTTGATGAACCCGTCGCCGCACCCACACCATCACGGCCTGTTTTCGCCCCTAAAAGAATAATCACATCACCATCTTCAGGCTTTGCACGAACGACGAAATCTTCTTTAACAGCCCCCACAACCGCACCAAGTTCCATACGTTTTGCCACAAATCCTGGGTGGAAATATTCTTTCGCAAATGCGGTTGTTCCACCGATTTGGTTGGCATAAGAACTATTCCCTAATGCCGCAACACGGCTAATTTTACGTTGAGGTAACTTGTTAGGAAGGGTTTCAGAAACTGGCTCTAAAATATTACCAGCGCCGGTAATGCGCATGCCTTGATAAACATAAGCACGGCCAGATAATGGATCACGAATTGCCCCACCAACACAGGTATTTGCGCCGCCATAAGGTTCGATTTCTGTAGGATGGTTATGTGTTTCGTTTTTAAACATCAATAACCAAGCTTCATCTTTACCATTGACATCGACATCAATACGTACCGAACAAGCATTCACTTCATCAGATACTTCCATATCTGCAAGTTCACCTGTTTTACGTTGATAACGACCAAACACGGTTGCCATATCCATCAATGTTTCAGGACGGGCTTCAATACCTGTTGCACGGCGAAGTTCTAAATAGTCTTCATATGCTTGCTGCAATTGCTCTTGGAATTGGCTCGCTGTGAAATCAATGGTTTCGAGCGATGTTTCAAAAGTCGTATGACGGCAATGATCTGACCAATAGGTATCTAATACTAAAAGTTCTGTTTCAGTCGGATTACGACCTTCCTCTGTTTTAAAGTATTTTTGAATATGCGCTAAATCTTCAAACTCCATCGCTAAACCCATCTGTAACTTGAACTCGGCAAGTTTCGATTCGGTCATATGAATGAAATCTTTCACTTGTTCGACCTTCTTCGGCGCACGAGTATCGATAAAACGGGTATCGTTAATTTCGAGTGTTAAGTCTTTTAAACGTGAGTTAATAGGATTGAAGAGATAATCTTGAATTTTTTGAAGATCTTCAGCAGAAAGATCTTGGTTGAAACCGTAAAGTACAGCGGTTGAAACTTGCGTTTTGTAAGATACTCCCACCATTTTAAAAGCAAGCTCCGCACTATAAGCACGTTGATCGTACTGTCCTGGAAGCCACTCAATAGAAAAATGCGGCATATTTTCTAATTCTGCCATCATGACATCTTCAGCAATTTCATGATCACGTGTTTTTTGTGATAAAACTGAGTACACCTTATCAAGGTCTTTCTCATCCAAATCGAATGGGTCATATACTTGAATAAGTCGCACTTTTGTTAATGTCTGAATATTAAGCGCTGTTTTCAGCTCTCTTAATAAGGCACTAGCTTCAGTTGAGTAGTTTGGCGTACTTTCAATATAAAATCTTCGTTTCATTGGGTTCCTTGAGTGTCATTTATACAAAACTGTCAGTCATTGCTTTTTCAAAAGATTCTAAACCTTTTGATCCCGTAAAGGTGACATGGCCCATTTTACGGTTATTCTTAAATTCTTTTTTACCATAAAGGTGAAGATGCGCATCTGCTGACATCTTGGGTATATAGTTAAAAAGGAATTCCTTATCTTGTCCTAAGATATTAAACATCACGGTTTTCTGAAGTAGCGTCGTTTCTCCTAAAGGTAAACCACAGATCGCACGAATATGTTGTTCAAACTGGCTCGTTGGGCAGCCTTCAATCGTAAAGTGCCCTGAGTTATGCGGTCTAGGCGCTAATTCATTTACATAGATAACATCACCTACGACAAAAGCTTCCATCGCTAATGTTCCGACGATATTATGGGTTTCCATAAATGTTTGAAGCATTTGGTTAAGTTCGCTTTCTAATTCTGGCGTGACTTTCTCACCGCCGGCGGTTGTTTTAAATAGAATGTTATTCACATGGAGATTTTCAGCAATCGGAAAGTGTCGATATTCACCACTAATAGAGCGTGTGCCAATAATGGAGCATTCCCAATCGTACGGAATAAACTTCTCCGCAACACAAGGAATGCCGTAAAGCGTACTGACTTTTATCAGATCCGCCTCTGATCTTACAACGACTTGTCCTTTTCCATCGTAACCCCCTTCTTGAGTCTTGACGACAAAAGGATAGCCGAGGGTTGTCACTGCTGTTTGAATCGTATCTTCAGGATGATCCAAATCTAAATCGAGCACAACATAAGGCGCAACAGGAAGCCCGGCTTCTGTTAACGCTGCTTTTTCACGTTTACGGTTTTGTGCTAAATAGAGTGGAAGCTCGCCTTGCGGGATATTGTGATATTCCGCATTTAATCGTTTCACGAGTTCAGCACTAATATTTTCAAATTCGTACGTGACAACATCACATCTTGAGATGAGTGTTTCGTACCCTTCTTCATTCGAAAATCCTGAGACGATATGTCCATGAGAAGCCGACACTGCCGGCGCATCTGAAGCAGGATCAAGAGTGATTACATAGTATCCCATCTTGTTTGCTGCTTCTGCTAACATTTTACCTAGTTGCCCACCACCAATTATGCCAATCGTTTTTCCAGGTAAAATGTGCATGATGACTATCTCTCCTCTATAGTACTATCAGCTAAAACATTCTCAGTTTGATTTTTGCGGAATGTCTTGAGCTTTGCTTTAAGTTCGTCGTTCGTTAAGGCTAAAATTTGTGCTGCAAATAATCCGGCGTTCTTCGCGCCCGCATCACCAATTGCCATCGTTGCAACAGGAATGCCACCTGGCATCTGTACAATGGAATATAAGGAATCAATACCACTTAACGTACTCGTCTTAATCGGTACGCCAATCACAGGTAAAGAAGTTAAGGATGCAACCATTCCCGGCAAGTGAGCCGCACCGCCGGCACCTGCGATAATCACGTCAAAGCCTGCTTCTTCTGCAGATAATGCAAACGAAACCATATGCTCTGGCGTTCTGTGCGCAGATACAACTTTCATGTCATAGGAAATGGAAAATTGGTTTAGCATGTCAGCGGCATTCTGCATTGTTGGCAGATCGCTTTTGCTTCCCATAATAATGGCGACTTTCTGTTTTTTCATTGAGAAATTCAATCCACAAATTAGATAGATATCAACCGGAGCTAGATGCCGGCTTTGAGTGACTGATTCTATACTCATGCTTGATGTTAGTCAATACTATTTCCGTGAAATTTTGGGCAACTATTGCCCTTTTAATCAAATGCAAATCATTCTCAAAATTATTGATAATAAAAGAGTTTTTACCTAAAGATTGTTTATGGAAAGCTATCATTTTTGAAGATCATAAGAAGCGAAATTAGAGATAGATAAAAACCCTCAAAATAAGGCAATTAACATTCAATAATCTCTTTGCTACCTTCATTAATTAAATTTCCTTGATATCGTTTGTATATAGGTATCTAAATGTTTCTGAATTTCATCGTTTCTATAACACGCTTAGTAGAGTTATAACGTTATGCGATATAGATCTATTAGAATTAGAGATATAGAACATAGATAGTGATAAGAGTCTTGAAATAAAACTCTTTACCATATTTTACTATGCAATTTACGGCATGCTGGCATCATGATGTCGTCATCCATGATGATCAATAAATGCATTTAGCACGAAATCAGTTATAATTTTGATCAACATTATGATTCAATAATAAGGATGCATTATCTGTTGATTGGCGCATCTATTGTTCTCCTTCATGAAAACTGTCACATATTAAAGATCCACTCCATGACAACTACGGCACTCACGATTATTTTCACCGCACTCTTTAGCGCGCTCATTCTCTATCTCTTTTTCCATCATTACCAAAAGTTAAGAAAATCCCGTCGCCGCTGTGATACGGCATTTAATGATGTTGAAAACTTACAAGCCCAATTAATCAGCCGCTCTACGCCGGTTATTGCCATCACTCAAAAAGTATTGCGAAACGAAGCAGAACTATTTCAGGAGCTTCGCATTATTACAACTGCGCAAGGTCCTCGCTCATTAGAAGAGCGTATTCACAGTATTTTATTACTCAGACACAAACTCAATAAACTCCATCGCCGCTCATTAAGCCATGTCGAACTGAAAGATGATGCAGAGCTCAATGCTCTTTGGATTAAAGTGGAGATTACCAATCGTAATATTGATGAATCCGCCTCTTTCTATAATGATGCTGTTCATGATTATAAAGAACTCATTTCTGAGTTTCCGGCATCGATGCTTGCCGATATTTTACAATATCCCACGTATCATCGAATTTAGTCTGTTCTCACCTAATCATGTCCCTGTTATAGATAAGCTATAATGCATGCATTGTTATCAGATAGAGATATCCAATATATCTCGGAATTTTGACCGTTTATTCAGATATCCATGAGGTTATATCGCTTTGGCTAAAATGTAGGATTTACTTTATTGATTTATTAAAAAGTAATGATCCTAATATTGGATACAATCAAACTTATCAAAAGCCTAAATAAACATCTAAAAACCTGCTTTATTCCCTAAAGTTTTCAGTACAATAGCGATATATAAAAAAATAATTACAGGAAAATTTTTCATGGATAGCTACCAATCTCTCTCAGCACAAGTTTATGACTTTGATAAACCTATCGGCACTTCTTTTGGCGATCTAGAATTTTATGAAGCATGTTTAAAAAATATGACCGTAAAAAGCCCGATTCTAGAGCCTGCCGTTGGTACAGGACGATTGATGATTCCGCTGTTAAAAAAGGATTATGACCTAAAAGGTTTTGATCTCTCTTCCCAAATGTTGGCTATTTGCAGAGATAACCTGATAAAACATGGCGAAGATCCCACTCGAGTTTATCAAGCGAGCTTTACCGATTTTCATTATGACCAACAGTTTGCGGCGATTGTCATTCCCTCCGGCACCTTTTTATTAATGATCGACAATAGCGATATTCAAATAGCGCTTAAAAATTTCCATGCGCATCTTATGCCGCAAGGTCAGTTAATTTTTGATCTCTTCTTACAACCTGACTTTCAAGTCGGTCGTACTCAAATTCGTGAATTTCCTGTTAGCGATCATGAAAAAATCACGCTCACGATGACCGAAGCAGAAATAAACCATCTCACGCAAGTCACCACAACCTATCATCGTTATGAGGTTTGGAAGAAGCATCAATTAATTGAAACAGAACTTGAAGTATTTCGTCTTAAATGGCTTGGGCTACAGGAGATTGAGCTCCTTCTCACCAATGCCGGCTTTCAAAATATTCAATTGATTGCAAACTATCAGCATTTAGAAATGCCGAAAAATGCGACGGATACCATTACGGTTATCGCCACAAAATAATCGAATAACCCGTACTATTGTTGATCTGCAGCTTTCTCACTTATCAGCTGTAAAACCGATTAATCGCTTCATACTGATTAACTTCATATAGTTAGCTTCATTAATAATCCTATTTTCCTCATCTTCTAAAGCCCTATCTCTATGCCTCAAAATATCGACACTCCCATATTCAATAAACTCTCTAAAAAATTTACCAAGAATATTTATGATTCTTTTAAGGGAAAATTGCGTTTAGCGATTTTAGAGCGAGATTTTGAGGCCTTGAATCTTCATGAAAAGTCGTTACAGATTCTCGATATTGGCGCCGGACAAGGACAGTTTGCGAGTTTTCTTGCAGAAAAAGGTCACTCATTAACGCTTATAGAACCGGCCATTGAAATGCTAGAACTTGCAAAGAATCGATTTAAAGAGCGTGACTTACCGGTAACCTTTCATCATCATTTTTTAGAAGAGATTCCAAGCCTTCATTTGCCACAATATGATCTGATCACTTGTCATGCAATGCTAGAATGGCTACCCGATCCCCATCAGTTTTTTGCCATCATTGAACCTTTGCTCAAAAAAGGTGGCAAATTGTCTCTCCTTTTCTATAACCGAGAAGGATTGATCTATCACAATCTCATTCGCGGTAATTTTCATTACGTTGATCGTGGCAATTTTAGTGGCGAAAAAGGTGGATTTACTCCAATATCGCCGATTGATCCCAAAGCGCTTGAAGGCCACCTGCAACAGCAGCAATACCGAGTTCTGAGAAAGAGCGGAATTCGCACCTATTATGATTTTATGAAACCCGAAGCTCGCAAGCGAATCAGTGAAGAAGATCATCTACGAATGGAGCTGCAATATTCAGAACGTGAAGATTATCTGCCACACGCAAGATATTTACACTGGATGCTTGAAAAATACTGATTTTGTCAAAGAATCTTTGCGCTCGCCAATAGATGTTGTTGATTTTATAAAAATGAATCTTTATCCTATGATTTCATCAAGAATTATTATCAATATCATCTTACTCAATTCTATCAAGAGCGTTGCCTGTGTTGAAATATCCTGTTTTCAAACCTTTATCTTCTAAAGTAGCACTAGTTCTGATTCTCAGCGCGCTCTTATCAACCGCATCTGCTGATGTCATTTTTTTACAAAATGGAGATCGAATCAGCGGAAAAATTATTCTAATTGAAGACAATATTGTTCATGTAAACACAGATTATGCCGGCATACTAAAACTTAAAAGCCGCAATATCGTCCAGTTTTCATTAACTGCACCAATGTCCGTCAAAGAGAGTCGATTCACGGAGAGTATTCCGGCAACAGAAGTGGTTTATGATGTTTCCCGTAAAGGTGGCGAAAACCGACTTTTTATTAAAAGTCACGGCATTCCAAGCTCCATTCCTTTTAACAAAGAACTCGTTGTCGCAAAAGTGAATGGCGCAACCTTAAAAGCGCAAGAATTCAAACATTCCGGAAATGTTGATCTGAGTGCCAACTTCGATCACGATAGCTCTAAAACAATCCGCTATCGATTCAAAGGCAATTACAAATTAGAGCACGGTTTATGGCGACGTGGCTTTACCGGTAATCTCTATCGTAAACGGGATAATGATAAAACGAAAAGTTATTACTACAATGCCAGTTATTCTGTAGACCGATTTTTTTCACGCCACTTCTTCTGGCAAGGCTCAATAGATTATCAATATGATTGGATCGAAGATATTCGTGAAAACTTTCTTGTCGGTGCCGGCCCTGGTTGGCAGGTTTGGGATCATGCGCGCTCTAGTTTATCGTTAACAACGCTATTGAATTATCAGGAGCTACATTTTAAACAAGGAGATCAATCGAGCAATCCACAAATGACACTTAAATGGGATTATCAGCAATATCTCTTTAATCAACAGTTTAAATTTTACAGCAATGGTTCGATTGGTCGTAGCTTTAATCAGGATGTATCGTTAGATCTCAATTTAAATGCAACGCTAGCTTATAAACTGACAGATTCTCTATCGCTCAATACCGGCTTTCAATATGAGCGATTAAAAGCAAAACGAGGAGATTCTAAAAATCGTAGCATTTATCTCGGCATTGGTTATCAATGGTAATCGCTCTTCTTTTATGCTTTGCCGATTCTATCGTTCGTTAATAACGAACACCTTCTAATAATCGACCGTTGAGATAGCGATTACGAATATCACTCCCATAACCATTATTATCCACTTTAAACGTTGAAGGATTCGCACCTTCGATTTTACGTCCTCGATAATAGACATTCCAATGATCCTTCGCGTAGCCTAATCCTAAAACCTTAAAACTAGAACTATTAGCGCCCGGAATGACTTGATGACGGTAGTAAATATTCCAAGTGTCTTTGGCGTAATTCGGCGCAAGAACGACAAAACTATTTCCACGAGCATTCGCAATTTTTTGCCCTAAATAGTAAGCATTCCAGGTGTCTTTAGCATAACCATAACGCAATACTTCAAAGCTATGCGCATTGGCTCCATCGATTTTTCGATCGCCATAATAGACATCAAAGGTACCTTTAGAGTAAGGATAACGCACCAATTCATTTACAAATTCATCCTTATTTAACGCATTATCTAATCGCAATGCTTGCCATTCTTTTTCTAATGCCAAGCGCTCTCTTTCCAACTTCAGCGTATCCATTTTTGCTTTCAGTTCTAATTGGCTGGCTTTTTGTTGATGATCAAATGCCATATCTTGCTGTAAACCGGCACTATTTTTAGGACGTTCCGCACCTAAAGTCGTATGTCGTTGTTGCATATTAACGACAATCGATGTGGGGTATTCCTGAGATGCGCCACTCATCCATACTGCTTGGCAAAGATCAATCTTTAATGAATCACCGCTATTGAAAGCGCCTTTATCTAGAGGATAAATCACTGTTACAGGCGTTTGCCCTTTGGTAATACCATCACAGACAACTGTCGCCGACTCAGGAAAAGATTGATATGTCACGGCATATCCCGAAGATCTAAAGAGATCTGCATTTGGGAATTTTCCGGTTGTTAAGCAACCTGTCAGTACTAAAGAAATTCCGATGGTGAATCCTAATTTTTGCATATAGATAATTCCTGCCGAAGTCGTCCGTTACCCCTTATTAACTCGATAACTCTACCATAAAAAAAACTAAAAAATTAAGAAAAAAATGATTCTTTAAAATTATATTTCAAAATAAAATGCATATAAATTCATATTCTATCGGTGACGGATATCCTCTTTAAAAGAAATTTTGGGCTCAAAAATTAAAGTCGATTCTCATATTCATGTTCTCGCAAAACAATATCTTCTCAAAGCGGCTTAGCTGTTTGTTATTTTTTAAAATATTAATACTCTTAAAATTGCACTATTTACCTAGTTTTCATTAATAAATGCAACGTTTACCGATCATCAAAGCCAACAAATCCTCTCTCTTTTTTTCAAAAATATACCTGCTTTTAAAATCCATCAATAAATGCTTAAGCTTGAGAAAATCTTACTCGAGAACTATCTAAAAAAGTTCATAATAAAAATATCCTAACGCTTCCAATCGCTCATTTAGATTGCAAATGGTATCTTTTCAGACGTTCATTTTTAATTTTACATTTGACATCCCCTATTGATTAGGTTAGATTTAACGCTAATGATTTACAAATGATAATGATTCTCGAAAAAGCTACAGGAGGCTTATCAAAATGGAAAAAAATATGTTTAATTCAGTGAAGGTTCGAGCAAGAAGTGCTCTGTTAGGAATGCTTCTTGTTGCGGCATGTGGTGTTTCTTTTGCCAAAGAGCCTTTAAAAGTTATCACAACCTTCACGATTATTCAAGATATCGCGCAAAATATTGGGGGCGATGCGGCGATTGTTGAATCCATTACCAAGCCAGGTGCGGAGATCCATGACTATCAGCCAACCCCAAAAGATATTGTCAAAGCGCAAGATGCCGAGCTTATCTTATGGAATGGACTCAATCTTGAGCGCTGGTTTGAGCGCTTCTTCCAAAGCATTAAAGATGTGCCCTCAGTTGTGGTTACGGAAGGCATTACACCACTCTCCATTTATGAAGGTGAATACGAAGGTACACCAAATCCTCATGCTTGGATGAGCCCTAACAATGCACTCGTTTATATCGAAAATATTCGTCAAGCATTTGTCGCACAAGATCCTGAAAATGCCGATGTTTATAACACAAATGCGGCACGTTATGCTGAAGAGATCAAAGCGTTAGATGCGCCCCTTCGTGCAAAACTAAATCAAATTCCTGAAGAAAAACGTTGGTTAGTTACTAGTGAAGGTGCTTTTGGTTACTTAGCTGAAGACTACAATTTAAAAGAAGCTTATCTCTGGCCAATCAATGCCGATGAAGAAGGTTCACCACAACAGGTAAAACGTTTAATCGACACTATTCGCAAACACAATTTACCAGTGCTTTTCAGTGAAAGTACGATCTCCGATAAACCGGCAAAACAAGTGGCGAAAGAGACTGGTGCAAAATATGGTGGTGTGCTTTATGTTGACTCATTATCAGAGCAAGATGGACCTGTGCCAACCTATATCAAACTCTTAGAAACAACTGTTCAAACAATCGTTGAAGGATTCGAATTACAATGAGTATTCACGTAGATAATGTCTCGGTGACTTACAACAATGGTCATCGCGCAATTTTTGATGTTAACTTTCGTTTAGATGCCGGCACCATTTGTGGTTTAGTCGGCGTAAATGGAAGTGGGAAATCCACCTTATTCAAATCCATTATGGGATTAGTCACACCGACGAAAGGCAAAATTACAATTGCTGATACCGCGATAAAAACAGCACTTAAAGCTAATGAGATCGCTTATGTTCCACAAACTGAAGAAGTGGACTGGAACTTTCCGGTACTAGTGGAAGATGTGGTGATGATGGGCCGATATGGCAAGATGGGTTTTTTACGCCTTCCCTCTAAAGAAGATCATAAGATGGTTGCCGATGCATTAGCACGTGTAGATTTAACAAATTTTCGTAAAAGACAGATTGGTGAGCTTTCTGGCGGTCAGAAAAAGCGTGTTTTCTTAGCTAGAGCGCTGGCACAAGAGAGTAAAATTTTACTCCTTGATGAGCCTTTTACCGGCGTTGACTTAAAAACGGAAGATAGCATTATCGAGCTTCTTATCTCTCTACGTGAAGAGGGTTATTTAATGCTCGTCTCGACACATAACTTGGGATCTATTCCGGAGTTTTGTGATCAAGTGATTTTGCTCAATCAGACAGTCCTTGCACAAGGACCAACTGAAACCACCTATACGCAAGAAAACCTTACCCGCACATTTGGCGGCGTTTTACGAGAGATCTCGCTCAAAGGCGATCATCTTCATGATGACGATGATCCCCGTAAAGTCACCGTTCTTACAGATGATGAGCGCCCTGCTGTGTTCTATGGTCATGATCAAGCACAAAACTTGAAAAAGACTCGCAGTCATGTCTGTTTTGATAAAGATTGTTGCCAAAAGCAAGGAGGAAAATCTTAATGGAAGCCCTCTTAGAACCCTTTCAATATGAATATATGGTGAAAGCCATAGTCATGTGTTTGCTGGTAGGAGCGGTTTGTGCATT
>Ga0079226_10002633_pt1 | contig 13850 bp, 15 predicted proteins | sample Poulit2014_FD_76345 | JGI IMG/M metagenome (GOLD analysis project Ga0079226, IMG submission 76345) | Agricultural soil microbial communities from Georgia to study Nitrogen management - Poultry litter 2014 | ecosystem: Environmental > Terrestrial > Soil > Agricultural land | place: USA: Georgia... | reverse complement strand
ATTAAGATGTGTTTTTTATTAATCTAATAGCTTTAATGTGCTCAATTCAATCTATCTCGTTAAATCAATTTTTTTATTTAGTAAATAGACAAACATGCCACCAATAACCATCGAGACGAGTTCACCTAATCCTACAATCAACCAGGTTGAAAAAAAGGGCATACCGAGCAGAAAAGTTAATTGTCCAGCCACAGTAAACATTGAAACTGAAAAAACAATTGCAGTAATCATTATTTTATATAAATCATTTTTAACATGTTTTGTTAAATATCGACAAAGTATTAATACTAAAAAAGTTAATATCCCACCAATTGGCACATCAAGTATCCATGTTGGTGACATAAAATTTGCAATAATGACACCTAAAGTGACTGCTAAAACATATCGTTTATGATACAAGGCCAAATAATTAAACATTTCAGAAACCCGAAACTGAATTAAACCAAAACTAAAAACAGCAAGAACTATCGTTACTGTCACATAAAGTGATGTGATTAATGCCATTTTAGTTAATTCTATCGCTCTTAATTTATTCGTTTTTACATTTTCACTAGCGGTACTATTCATTTTTATATAAGCTCCTTTGTAGCATAACATTATACTACTCATAACTACGACCAAAGGAAGCCTAAGTGTCGTAGTGTTGATTTTAATAACCAACTAAATTAGTGTCTTATTTAGCCAACCAACCACCATCAATAGGAATAACAGTTCCATGCATATAACTAGCTAGTTCACTCGCTAAATATAAGGTTAAATTAGCAACTTCATCTGGATTTGCCCAGCGATTTGCGGGTGTTTCTTCTTTAACCCAATTTGCTATTTCGCCATCTCCTTTAAAATCTGCTGCATTCATTGGTGTTTTAATAGCTCCTGGAGCAATTGCATTTGCACGTATTCCCTGACGCACATAATCAAGATCAAGTTGCTTTGTATAACCAATAATCGCATGTTTTGACGCCGTATACGCCGCTCCGCCACCACCACCTACAAGGCCGGCTATTGATGCCATATTAATCACTACACCATGTTTTTGTTTTAACATATACGGTAAAACAGCATTTGTCATCAGATATGTTCCTTTGATATTTGTATCCATAACCTTATCCCACAAAGCTTCGTCTGTTTCTATTGTTGATTTAAATTCATCTAATACACCTGCTGTATTTAATAAAATATCAATTTTTCCAAATTTATTTATTATATTTTTAACAGCTTGATGAATTGATTCTTTTTGACTCACATTACCGATATAATAAGTAAATTTGTTGGGATATTTATGTGACAATTCTTGTAAACCCGCTTCATTCAGATCATATCCACAAACATAGGCACCATTCTTTAAAAAAACCTTTGCTTGAGCATAACCAATACCTGAAGCTGCACCGGTTATAAAAATTATTTGATCTTGATACTCAGTATATTTCAACTTTTTCCCAATCTTCAGCCAATAAATCACAAACAGTTGGAGTAAACATAGTGTAGCCTTCTCCCTCGACATTGATCACAAAATATGGATTTAGCACTTCGCCATCATGTACACTTTCTTCCACTATTTTAATATATTTCTCAGCACCACTCCAACCACTTCTTATCACTTTTCCACCAGACTTTAAATATGTTAACGCAGATTCAAAATTCATGTTAATATCTCCTTTTTACTTATCTCACATGCCTTCAAAGTGTCTCATAAATCCTGGTTCACTTGAATTAGCACCTGTTCTTCCGTTTGAATCATAGCTTGCAATTGTTTCCATATCTTCTTGATCTAATGAAAAATCAAAAAGATCAAAATTTTCTTTAATACGAGATGGCTTAATAGATTTAGGAATGATGATTGTTCCTCTTTCTAAATGCCATCTTAAAATGACTTGAGCAGCAGTTTTATTATATTTTTTTGCAATGTGATCTAATTCTTCATTTGGCAATATTCTACCACGCCCAAGTGGTCCCCATCCAGTAACTGCGATATCTCTTTCATGACAAAATTTAATTAATTCAGATTGTTGTAGTAAAGGATGACACTCTATTTGATTAATCACAGGTTTTATATTTGCTGTTTTTTCTAATTCGAGTAAATGTTCTTGGTGATGATTTGAAACACCCGGAACACGAATAAGTTTTTCTTCATAAAGACGTTCAATCGCCCGATATGTTTCTGTATATTTTTCAGGTACTGGCCAATGAGTTAAATACGAGTCGATATAATCTACTTGTAAAAGTTCTAATGACTTCTCAAACGCTCGTAAAGTATTATCATAACCTTGATCTGTATTCCAGACTTTTGTCGTAATAAAAATATCTTCTCTTGGTAGTTTATGTGCTTTAATTGCTTCTCCTACTTCTTTTTCATTTTGATAAAGTGTTGCTGTATCAATCGCACGGTAACCTACATCGAGTGCTGTTGTTATTGCTTTGATTGCTTCGGTTTCATCAGTCATTTTATAAACACCAAGACCTACTTGAGGCATATCAACATTATTACTTAATTTTTTAATCATTTCATTCTCTCCTTCCTACTTAAATCCATCATAACATTTTAGCTTTAAAATTTGGATGAATTAATTAATTTTCTATTAATTCAGTTAAATCGCCTTAAGATGTTCTATAACAATTTATTTAAAACGCTTTCTTTAATCGTGAAAACGACATTTAAAACCTATTTATCGTCATTATATTTTTATTTTCAGCAATAAATAAATTTTAGTATAGAATATGAATCTATAGTTTATAAATAATTTATTAAGAAAGGAATTTTAAAATGAAAAATGATAATAACTCTATTAAACCAGGTAATTGGTCTGCTAAAGATTATTCAAATATTCAGAAGATGGAAAGCTTTAATCATTTTGTAAGAAAAAAGAATCGATTTCTTTTTTCAGTTACCATCGCTTTTTTAATCTTTTACATCTTCTTACCTATTCTTGCATTCACTCCTGTTCTAGAACAAAAAGTTATTGGAAATATAACAGGTGTTTGGATTTATTCTGCTGCTTTATTTATTATGACGATCGTACTTTGTACCGTTTATATTAGAAAAGCAAATAAATTCGATGAACAAGCTAAAAAAGTTATGGATGAATATAATTCTAGAGGTGAAAAATAAATGAGTCTTATATCAGTTGGTTTTTTCTTAGCTATTGTCGGTTTAACTTTAGTTGTTACATATATTGCATCAAAAAGAACTTCTTCTGCAAGTGATTTTTATACTGCAGGTGGTGGTTTGAAAGGGTGGCAAAATGGATTTGCTATTGCTGGAGATTATTTATCAGCAGCTGCATTCCTTGGGGTTTCAGGAGCAATTGCACTAACAGGTTTTGACGGTTTCTTCTTCTCTGTCGGATATGTTGTAGCAAACTTAGTATTACTATACATTATCGCAGAACCAATGAGGAATCTTGGTCGCTATACATTGGCCGATATGTTAACAGCAAGATTTAATGAAAAACGTGTTCGTGGTGCTGCTGCTTTTGGCACAATTGTTATTGTTATTTTATATATGATTGCTCAACTTGTTGGAGCAGGTGCACTTATAAAATTATTATTTGGAATTGATTATTGGTTAGCGGTTTTAATTGTTGGAGTTATGATGACGACTTATGTTTTATTTGGTGGAATGACAGCCACATCATGGGTTCAAATTATTAAAGCAGGTTTATTACTTTTTGGAACTGGATTACTTGCAGTCTTAGTTTTTGCACAATTTAATTTCTCAATTATGAATATGTTCGATACAATTTCACAAGAACATGGAGATGAATTTCTTGTTCCAGGTATGAAATATACAAGTACACTCGATTCCGTATCAATGATGATGGCTCTTGTATTAGGTACATCTGGATTACCACATATTTTAATGCGTTTCTTTACAGTTAAAGATGCAAAAACAGCTCGTACATCAATCAAATGGACAACTTGGATTACAACAATTTTCTTTTCAATGACTATTTTCTTAGGACTTGGAGCACTACATCTAGTTGGGATTGATCAGATTATGGCAGAGAGTTCAGCTGGTAATACTGCCGCTCCACTACTTGCTGAATTCTTAGGTGGGGATGTATTAATGTCATTCATTTCAGCTGTTGCTTTTGCTACAATTCTAGCTGTTGTTTCAGGGCTTGTGTTGACAGGTGCCTCTGCTATATCACATGATATTTATGGTGAAATTTTAAAAGATGGTAAACTTACTCAAAAACAACAAGTACTGGCAGCACGAATTGGTTCGATTTCAATTGCTGTAGTGTCAATTTTCCTAGCATTATTCGCACAAAGCCTAAACGTATCATTTTTAGTTTCCTTTGCCTTTAGTATTGGTGCTTCTGCTAACTTACCTGTTATTCTTTATACAATTTATTGGAGAGGATTTAACTCTTCAGGAGCAGTTGCAGTTATTTTAACGGGTGTTATTTCTTCTTTAATTCTTGGTGTGATGGGACCTAATTTCTGGAGTCCTGTTGAAGGAGCAGCAATATTTGTTGGCGATCCACTTGTTAATTTAGCAGTACCAGCAATTATTACAATTCCTCTTGGCTTTATAGTTGGTTATGTTGTCTCTGTTCTGACAGCTAAAAAACATAATAAAGCTAACAACAATATTATTTATAATGAAATTAGAGTTAAAGCACATACTGGTATTTCTGTTCAAGATACGTCGCATTAAACTTTCATTTAACCTACTCATAAGAAATTATTCTTATGAGTAGGTTTTTATTTATATCAGATATGGTAAACTTAAATTATAAACGATTTATTTGAAATGAATGATGCTATGAACAAATTACTTTCAACAAGCGATTACTTAATGTTGCCTTCGATTTTTTATCGTGAATCATTCCCAACAGCCGTAGTTAAACCTAAATATTTTATTTTTAATAAAGATTTAGCTAAACAATTAAATTTAAATACTGAATATTTACTTTCCGACTCAGGATTAAATCTTCTTTCAGGAGAACATATGACAGATCTCTCTCCTATTTCACAAAGTTATATGGGCCATCAATTTGGTCATTTGACAATGCTTGGTGATGGGAGAGCAATTTTACTTGGAGAATTAGCTAACGGATACGATTTACAATTAAAAGGAAGCGGTCCTACTGCCTTTTCACGAAATGGTGATGGCATGGCCACTCTTGGACCAATGCTCAGGGAATATATTATTAGTGAAGAAATGCATGAATTAAATATTTCAACAACTCGAAGTCTTGCAGTTATTGAAACAGGACGAGAAGTAAGACGACAAAATATGGAACGTGGAGCACTCCTTGTTAGGATTGCCTCAAGTCATTTACGAGTTGGCACCTTTGAATTCGCTAGTTACTATGGTAAGCAAGATGACTTACGTGCACTTGCAGATTATGCGATAAATAAGCATTATCCACATCTTGCTCAAGCAAAATCACCTTATTTTAGTTTATTAAAAACAGTCATTAAAAAGCAAGCTGAGTTAGTCGCTAAATGGCAACTAGTTGGTTTTGTTCATGGTGTAATGAATACGGATAATATGACTATTAGCGGTGAAACGATTGATTATGGCCCGTGTGCTTTTCTTGACCACTATAAAAGTAACCAAGTATTTAGCTCAATTGACGTTAATGGTCGTTATGCTTATAATGAACAGCCTAATATAGCTGGTTGGAATTTAACACGCTTTGCCGAAACATTACTTCCACTTATTGATGAAGATAAAGACAAAGCAATTTCATTAGCACAAAAAGAACTTAGTAAATATGGAAATTTATTTGACCATTACTGGCAAAAGGGCTTACTGAAAAAAATTGGTTTACACGAACATACAACCGAAAATATTCAGTTAGTAAGCGAGCTTTTAAATATCATGGAAATAGAAAAAAGAGATTTCACTGAAACATTTCGTGCCATAACGCTACTTGATACTCAGATTTTAAAATTAGATGATTCTTTTGCATTAACACACTGGTATGAAAAATGGTCAAAATTAATCGCACCGCAAAAGCAAATGGCAATTAACGATATGAAACAAATTAATCCAGCTTTTATACCACGAAATTACCTTGTTGAAGAAGCTATTGCTGAAGCAGAATTAACAGGGGATAAAAATAAATTAAATGCCTTGTTATCACTTATTAAAAATCCATATGAATATAATGAAAAGCAACTTGCATATGTATTTCCTGATGATAAACGCGATGATTCTTATAAAACATATTGTGGAACTTAAATGAAAAAGCATAGAACATAATTCTATGCTTTTTCATTTTATTATCTAAAATTTATTAAGCGACAATTTAATAGAAACTGAATTATAAAAGCTTTAAAATTGTAATTGCTAATTAAATCGTGTATGATTAAATCGTACACAACTTAAAAAGAAATGAGGAATTTAAATGAAAGCTCTTTTTGAAACTACAATTACTAATACCGGTGGACGTGATGGATCTGTTTCATCACCTGATAATATTTTTTATTTAGACGTAGCAAAACCTAAAGCACTTGGCGGTGAAACTACAACAGCATCAAATCCAGAACAATTATTTGCAGCGGGATATAGCGCTTGTTTTAACAGTGCACTTGAATTAATTTTAGATAAAGATGAAATTGAATATAAAAGTAGCGAAGTCATTGCAACTGTGTCACTTTATCCTGATAAAGAAGATGGCGGTGTTAAATTAGGTGTTAAACTTGAAGTAACAATTGAAGGTGTTGAAAAAGAAATTGCTGATGAATATGCACATAAGGCACATAATTACTGTCCTTATTCTAAAGCAATTAATGGAAATGTTGAAGTTGAAATTATTACCAAATAAAAGGAGGAATTATAATGACATCTGTTTATGATTTTGAAGTAAAAAAAACAAATGGAGATATGCTATCTTTAAATGAATATAAAGGACAACCGCTTATTATTGTTAATACAGCGAGCAAATGTGGATTTGCATCACAATTTGCTGATTTACAAGCACTATATGAAGAGTATAGTGATAGAGGACTTATGATTCTTGGTTTTCCGAGCGATCAATTTAACCAAGAATTAGATGATGCTGATGAAACAACAGAATTCTGTCAAATCAATTATGGGGTGACATTCCCAATGCTTGCAAAAGTTGATGTCAATGGAGATAATGCAGAACCTTTATTTGAGCATTTAGTATCGAAAAAGCAAGGTATGCTATCTAATAAAATTAAATGGAATTTCACAAAGTTTCTAGTAGATCGTCATGGTGAAGTCGTAAAACGTTACGCACCTCAAACTAATCCAGAAAAAATGAAAAAAGATTTGGAAGAGCTTATGTGATGAATGATTTTCTCACACTTGATAAACAACTTTGTTTCGCTGTTTATGAAACGTCAGCTGAGTTTACGAAACTATATAAAAACGTTTTAAAACCGTTCGGTTTAACTTATCCTCAATACTTAGTTTTATTAGCATTATGGGAGCGTGACGAAATCACGATGAAAGAGTTAGGCGATCAAGTCAACCTCGGTACAGGAACACTTACTCCAATGATTAACCGTATGCAAGATAATGGCTGGTTGCGCAAAGAACGTTCTAAGGAGGATGAGCGTAAAGTATATATTTTACTTGAAAAAAAAGCTCATAATGAAAAAAGCAATATTACACACAAAGTATTAAAAGAAATTGAACGATGTAATATTAGCTTGACTGCGTATGAAGAGCTTATGATCCGATTAAACGACTTAAAACAAAAATTAAAAAGCAGAGAACCTTCTAGCTTTTAAAATTATATCTAAGCACTTCTAAAATTTAGAAGTGCTTTATTATAAATTATAGTTATTTTAGCGATATATAATTGCGACATAAACACTTCCAAAACTAGCTGTATATTTAATATCAATGACATCTTCTTCTGACACAGTACTCAGGAAATTATTAACTTTTTTATCTAACCCTTTATTTGTCATCGCAGTAAAAGAAATAAATTTCATCATAACACCTACTTTTTATTTTAATTCTACTTTATTTAAATTGAATTTGCCATAGAATTTATTAATTAAAATAAGGTAACTAAATCAAGAAGATTTAGTTACCTTATTTTTTTAGTTTCTAACTTTTGCCTTATGTTTTGTTTTTATTGTTTCAACTACTTTTTCAAACGATGCATCAACTTCTTTATCTGTTAATGTTTTTTCAGAATCTTGATAATGCAAGTTAAAAGCTATTGATTTTTCATTTGCTTCTAAACCTTCTCCCGTGTATACATCGAATGCTTCAACTTTTTTAACAAGAGGTTGCCCTATTTCTTTAATTGTAGCTTGAATGTCTCCTGCTTGAACTGATTCATCCACTACAATTGCAATGTCACGTAATATAGATGGATACTTAGGAATTGGTTTGTATAATAATTCTGGACGTTCAACATCTAATAAATAGGCAAGATTTAAGTCAAATACAAATGTTTCTTTTAAATCTTTTTCTTTAGCTAGATTTGGATGGATTTGACCCATAAACCCAATTAAATCATCATTCACATGTAGTGTTGCAGCACGACCTGGATGCATATCATCGATAACCGCTTGTTTAAATTCAATGTTAATTGATAAATAATCAGCTAAGCCTTCTATTATTCCTTTAACTAAATAAAAATCAACTGTTTTTTGTTCCGCTTGCCATTTTTGATTCACCCATAGACCGGTTAAGGCACCTGTTAGGCGAGCTTGTTCTTCAGGTTGGTTTTGAATTGCTGTTTCTTTACTTAAAAAGACAGATCCAGCTTCATATAGTGCAACATCAGATTGCTTACGTGCAACATTATGAGTTAGACGATTAAGCAGTTCTGGTAAATGAGATAATCTTAAGTATTGATGATCTTCACTCATCGGCATTGCCAATGAAACAGGTGTATAATCTCCTGCTTTAATATCTGGACTTAGCAGTGTTTCGGTTTGCTTTTTACTAACGAGTGAATACGTAATTGTTTCTGTTAAACCAACACTTTCTAAATAATTTTTAATACGACGTTTAAGTAATTGAGCATCAGATAAACCACCAGGTTTTGATGCGTTCTCAGGTAATGTGTAAGGTATATTATCATAACCATAAATACGTGCAATTTCTTCAACCATATCTTCAAAAATTGTTACATCTAAACGACGTGTTGGGATTTGAACTTTATAATCATCGCCAGAAACTTCATAGCCAAAGCCTAATTTTGTTAATATATTTTCAATTTCTTCATTACTTATATCAGTTCCTAAACGGTTATTAACTCTTTGAGGATTTAAATTTAATTCTGTTTCTGATAAATCTAATTTATCATAAGACACAGTATCTTTTAAAACTTCACCATTTGCGTATTTACTTAATAAATCTGCTGCTCGATCACCTGCCGCTTGAACACGACTCGGATCGACACCTTTTTCAAAACGACTACTTGCTTCACTACGTAAACCAGTATGATTAACTGCTTTTCTTACGACATTGCGATCAAAGTAAGCTGCTTCAAGTAAGATTGTTGTTGTTTCATCGCTTACTTCAGAATCAGCCCCACCCATCACACCTGCAATTGCTAATGGTGTTTTACCATTTGTAATTAACATGTGCTCTTGATTCATAACGCGTTCTTTTCCATCTAAAGTTTTAATAACTTCATCTTTTTCTGCACGTCTAACAACAATTTCTTTTGAACCAATTAAATCATAGTCAAATGCATGCAGTGGTTGACCATATTCTAATAAGACATAGTTGGTAATATCAACAACATTATTAATCGGACGAATACCTGCTGCTAATAAACGATTTTGCATCCATATTGGCGAAGGTGCGACTTTAACGTTTTTAATAATCATTGCACCATAATAAGGCGCAAGCGATTCTTTAGCTACAGATACTTTAATATAATCCTTGGCTGACTCCTCAGTACGTGTTAAATTAATTTCAGGATATTTAACAGGTGCATCAACCACTGTTGACACAACATAAGCTACACCTAACATATTAAGTGCATCTGCACGGTTAGGCGTTAAATCAATATCCAAAACAACATCATCTAAGTTAAGTAGCTCATCAACTTTAGAACCTACCTCAGTATCTTCTGGTAAGACAACAATACCTTCTAAAAATTGTGGTGCAACAAATTTTTCATCAACACTTAATTCTTGCAGTGAACAAATCATTCCATTTGATTCAATGCCACGTAATTTAACTTTTTTAATTTTAAAATTACCTGGTAAAACAGCGCCTGGTTTAGCAACAACAACTTTTTGTCCTTGTGCAATATTTGCTGCTCCGCAAATAATTTGTAAATCCGCTTCTTCACCAACATCCACTTGACATAAACTTAATTTATCAGCATTTGGATGTTGTTCACACGATTTAACATACCCTACAACTATATTTTCACTTTTTTCTTTTGCAATATATTCAACACCGTCAACTTCAAGACCTAATTTCGTTAACAGTGTGCTCATTTCTTCAACCGATTTTTCACCATAATCAACATATTCTTTTAACCATTTTAATGATACTAACATTTTTTAGCCTCCCTTTATGCTTCGTCAAACTGTTTTAAGAATCGTACATCGTTTGCATAAAAACGACGGATATCATCAATACCATATTTTAGCATGGCAATTCGATCCGGACCCATTCCAAAAGCAAAACCACTGTAGACTTCTGGGTCATATCCTGCCATTTCAAGGACACGCGGATGAATCATTCCACTTCCTAAAATTTCAATCCAACCTGAATGTTTACAGACTGAACATCCTTCACCACTACATGATTTACATGAAATATCCATTTCAGCAGATGGTTCTGTGAATGGGAAAAAGCTTGGACGCAAACGAATTTCTCTATCTTCACCAAACATTTTCTTAGCAAATACATCAAGTGTTCCTTTTAAATCACTCATCCGAACATTTTTATCAACATATAGTCCTTCGATTTGCGTAAATTGATGTGAATGTGTTGCATCATCACTATCACGACGATAAACTTTTCCTGGACAAATCATCCGTATCGGTTGATTACCATCTAACTCGCGCATTGTTCTTGCTTGCACAGGAGATGTATGTGTTCTTAATAGTAATTCATTTGTTATATAAAAAGAATCTTGCATTTCACGAGCTGGATGTCCTTTTGGTAAATTGAGTGCTTCAAAATTATAATAATCAGTTTCGACTTCAGGACCTTCTTTAATTTCATAACCAAGACCAATAAATAAATCTTCAATTTCTTCAATGACTGACGTTAAAATATGCGGATGACCAACGGTTACTTTTCTTCCTGGTAATGTGACGTCAATTGTTTCTTCTGCTAATTGTTTTTCTAATTCAATTTGTTCAAGCTTTTCTTTTTTATTTGATAATTCAGATTGAATCGCTTCTCTTACTTCATTGGCAAGTTGTCCCACAACTGGACGTTCTTCAGCTGATAACTTTCCCATCCCACGTAAGACAGTCGTTATTGATCCTTTACGCCCAATATATTCAACTTGGATGTCTTGAAGTTCATTAAGTGAATCTGTTTTATTAATTTTATCAATCGCTTCAGTTTTTAAATTTTTTAATTGCTCTTGCATTTTTTTACCTCCTAAAGGTTTTATATTTTAAACAAAATAAAAAAGCCTTATCCCTATAAAGGGACGAGGCTTTAATTTCGCGGTACCACCCTTGTTGATGTCTAAATAAACATCCAACTTAAAGTGTCTTTAACGGATTTTCTTCCGGTTATGTTTACTAGAAAATTTTGAGTGTTTATCAAAATTCAATAGGTCCCCATAACTACTCAAAGAGTGAAAGGTAATTAAATTTGTTAGAATCTTCTCAGTCATTGATTCCTTCCTGTTACAAACTAAATTAATTACTTGGCTCTTGTCCTCGTTTGTTTATTTAACTGTTACTATTATAAGCAAATTCTCTCTATCTTGCAAATGAAGTCTGTAAATAATACATTAATACACCTGATGCAACACCAGCATTTAATGATTCTGAGCGTCCATAAATCGGGATTTTTACATTTCTGTTTGCTTGATTAACAACCTCTTGTGAAATGCCCGCACCTTCATTACCAATAATCAGTCCTACATCTGAAGTAACTTCGATTTCATGATAAACTTGTGAATCATCCAGCGTCGCTGCCCAAATCTCGTAATGATTTGATTTTAATTCACTAATCACCTCAGCTAAGTCAGCTTGAATAATTGGAAGATAAAAGATAGACCCTTGAGTTGCTCTAATAACCTTATCATTATATGGATCAACAGTTCCTTTACCGAGAATTACTTTGGTAAAGCCTGCTGCTTCAGCTGTTCTAATCATTGTCCCTAAGTTTCCTGGATCTTGAATTGCATCAAGTAATAAAACATGACCAGATGCTTCGTTTGAAAAGGTATGTTTATTTACTACTGCTGCAATGCCTTGAGGTGTTTCTGTTTGGGTAATTGTTTGAAATACTTCATTTGTAACATAAATCACATCTTTTTTAGCTATCCATTCAGGTAAAGCAACATCTTCTCTTAAAATAACTTTATCTATTATAAAATCACTTAAATGTGCTTCATTAACTAAATGATGTCCTTCGACTAAAAATTGATTCATTTGTTCACGATATTTCTTCTTATGAAGTTTTTTAATATCTTTAATGATTGAGTTTTGTACAGATGTAATCATAATTTTAAACCTATGCTTTGCGAACTGCTTCTAATTGATCATTATCAAAGTTCTTAATAACTTCAATAATAAGTTTTACTGCATTCTCAAAATCATCACGATGCAACATTGCTGCATTAGAATGGATATAACGAGTTGCAATTGTAATTGACAAAGCAGGAACACCATTATGTGTTAAATGAATTGCACCTGAATCTGTTCCTCCACCAGCCATTGATGAATATTGGAATGGAATTTTATTTTCTTCTGCTGTTTTAACAACTAAGTCACGCAGACCCTTATGAGAAACCATTGAAGCATCATAAAGAATAATTTGTGGACCTTCGCCTAATTTACTATCTGCTTCTTTATCAGCAACACCAGGTGTATCCCCAGCAATCCCTACATCAACACCAAATGCGATATCTGGTGCAATCATATGTGCAGAAGTTCCAGCACCTCTTAGTCCCACTTCTTCTTGAACTGTTCCAACACCGTAAACTGTATTAGGATGAGCAACATCTTTTAATCCTTTTAATACATCAATTGCTATTGCACAACCTATACGGTTATCAAAAGCTTTTGCTAAAAGCATTTTTTCGTTTTTCATTTGTGTAAATTCAAAGTATGGTACAACTGAATCGCCTGGTTTAACGCCAAAACTTTCCGCTTCTTCTTTACTAGATGCACCAATATCAATAAACATATCTTTAATATCTACTGGTTTTTTACGTGCTTCTGGTGATAATATGTGCGGTGGTTTAGAACCGATAATACCTGTTACATCACCTTCATTTGTCATAATCGTGACACGCTGAGCAAGCATTACTTGGTTCCACCAACCACCAATCGTTTGGAAGTAAATAAAGCCATCTGAATCAATTCGAGTAACCATAAACCCTACTTCATCTAAGTGGCCTGCAACCATCACTTTTGGTCCATTAGCATCTCCCGTTTTAGCTGCTATTAAACTTCCTAAGTGATCTGTATATACTTCATCTGCATAGGGAGTAATATATTTTTCCATGACGTCACGTGCTTCTTTTTCATGCCCTGCAATTCCCTTAGCATCTGTTAAATCTTTTAACATTGTTACTGTCTCATCATATTTAGTCATATAAATGCCTCCTCTTAATATCCTTGATCTTGTCTTTTAAAATTAACGTCGTTTTTTGAGTTATACGCCTGCATGATTGCTTCATTAGAAAACCCTAAAATGTCAGCTAATTGTAAGTAAGCTCTAAATAAATTCAAATAATTATCAT
>Ga0079226_10002632_pt1 | contig 13854 bp, 14 predicted proteins | sample Poulit2014_FD_76345 | JGI IMG/M metagenome (GOLD analysis project Ga0079226, IMG submission 76345) | Agricultural soil microbial communities from Georgia to study Nitrogen management - Poultry litter 2014 | ecosystem: Environmental > Terrestrial > Soil > Agricultural land | place: USA: Georgia... | reverse complement strand
CCTCCTTTTAGTGGATTTATTGGTAAACTTTTATTATTAAAGGGTGCATTAACAAAGGAATCTGTTGTAATTGTAATCATTGGATTAGTCACAAGCTTACTTATCTTATACTCAATCATGAGAATTTTTATCCATGGTTTCTGGGGAGAAGAGAAGGATTATACAAGCAAAAAGCTAAATAAAGCTATTTATATACCAATAGCATTTTTATTAGCTGTTTCAATTTTCTTAGGGATTGGTGCAGAGTATGTATATCCCCATATTGAAGATATAGCTAATTACTTGTCAGATCCAAATATTTATATTGAATCTGTTTTAAAGGAGTAGTTTATATGGCCTTTCAAATTGTCGTACACTTATTAATATCTATCATGTGGATGTTCCTAGTGGAAACCTATACAATTGGGAGTTTTCTAGTCGGATTTTTAGTAGGAGCAATCTTGTTATTCTTACTTAGAAGGTTTATTCCCGGTCGTTTATATTTAATTAGACTTCTACTTATTTTAAAGTTAATCTTAATATTTATCCGTGAGCTAATCTTATCTAATATTGAAATTGTTAAGCTTGTATACAAGAAAGAACCTACATTTGAACCGGGAATATTTGCTTATCCAACAGAGTTAACTTCGGATTGGGAATTGACCTTACTAGCGAATTTAATTACCCTTACCCCTGGTTCCTTATCAGTTGCAATTTCAGAAGATAACAAAACAATATTCATCCACGCAATGAATATTGAAAATATTGAGGATGAAATAAAGGGTATTAAAGATACCTTTGAACATGCGATTAGGGAGGTTACCAAATGATTAATGCGCTTGAAACAGTTGAACAAATATTACAAGTCGTTGTTGTTATTTGCTTAATCGGCATTGCCCTCTCCCTAGTCATGCTGCTTTTTCAAATTATAAAAGGACCAACTAACCCCGACCGTGCTGTTGCGCTAGATGCTTTAGGATTTAATCTTATGGCAATAACTGCCTTAACAGCCATTATGTTAGTTACGACGAAATTAAATGATGTTATATTATTGATTGGAATTTTATTATTTGTTGGTACCTTAGCCTTTGCTAAATACATAGAAAAGGGTGTTATCATTGATCGAGACATTGATTGATATAATTATGTATATTATTATCATATTGCTTTTGTTAATTGGAACCTTTTTTATTGTGTCTAGCTCAATCGGGATTGTAAGATTCCCTGATGTTTTTACAAGGTTACATGCAGCAACAAAGTCTCCTACCTTAGGAATAATGAGTATTTTAATAGCAACATTTTTATTTTTATATGGTACACATAGTATTGTAAGTGGTAAATTACTACTCGCCTTACTCTTTATCGTTGTTACTTCACCTGTTGGTGGGCATATGTTATCTAGAGCGGCTCACATGAGTGGAGTGAAACCTAAATTAAATAAAAACCAAGATGCTTTAGAAGAATATAAGATGAGAAATGATGGCAAATAAATTGTCATCATTTTTTTATGGACAGACACTATTTATTTTTCTAGACATATAAATACCTTATAGGCTATCGCCTAAAACAAAATAAGGATGGTGGCTTTATGTCTGGAATTTTAAGTGCTTTAGCTGTAATGATTAAAGAAGTGATATTTTTTGTTTCCTACATTAAGAATAAAGCTTTTCCCCAACCCCTTCCTGATGATGAAGAAAAAATGTATATTGAACAATTATTGAAGGGCGATCAAAATGCCAGGAATAAATTAATTGAACATAATTTACGATTAGTAGCACATATTGTTAAAAAATTTGATAATACTGGAGAGGACGTAGAAGACCTTATATCTATCGGTACAATTGGACTCATTAAGGGTGTAGAGACTTATAATCCTAACAGAAAAGCAAAACTTGCTACATATGCTGCAAGGTGTATAGAGAATGAGATTTTAATGCATTTAAGAAGTTTACGTAAAGTCAGAAAGGATATTTCTATCTATGAACCAATTGGCCAAGATAAGGAAGGTAATGAAATAAACTTTATGGATATTTTAGAAGCTGATAATGAAGATATTATCGAGTATATCCAACTGAATATGGAAATTGAAAATATGGCGCAATACTTTAATGTTCTTGATGATCGTGAAAGAGAAGTAATTGTCTATCGGTATGGCTTAAATAATTATTCAGAAATGACGCAAAGGGAAATTGCTAAAAGGTTGGAAATATCCCGAAGTTATGTTTCAAGAATAGAAAAAAGAGCCTTAATGAAGATATTTAGGGAGTATTATCGTAAAGAGAAGCATCGTTTCAAATAAAAAGAAACTGGAACACACCTTTATCTTCTTAAGAGAAGACGAACAGAGCGCATAAAACGCTACAGAAATATCTTATCCTTTCATGGGCGCTACGGCAAATAGTGTGCAAGCTTCGGGCTTTACGCCCGAAGCTTGCTTGTCTTCCGAATGCTAGTTTTCGGATCCGTGCAGTGGGATAAATCTCACCTTTCCCCGAGGAGTAATTGCAATTTCTTTCGCTTTTATTGTTCATTTTCATTTAAACATAGTGGTTTTGTTCCAACTCTTTTAGCATTTTAATGATAAAATCTGTAGATCTTTCGGCAGCTAAATGAATAAATTCATCAAAGGATATGTGAGATTCCTTTCCTGCAATATCAGACAAGGCTCTTATCACGACAAAGGCTGTTTGATACTGATAGCATACTTGAGCAATCGCTGCAGCTTCCATTTCCGCTGCAATTAAGTTAGGAAACTTTTCTTTAACATAGGAAACTCGCTCAGGATCATTCATAAAAGAATCCCCTGTACCAACTACTCCTATAGCAGCATTAATTTTTAAGTCTTCCAAGGTATGTTTTGCTTGTTTAATTAATTTATCATCAGCTTGAAAGCTAGCTGGCATTCCTGGAACTTGTCCGTATTCATAATTGAAGGCTCTTGCATCCACATCATGATGAACTACTTCCGATGAAATAATAATATCACCTATATTCAACTCATCAGTAAATCCACCCGCTGAACCAGTATTTAAAATCCAGCTAGGTTGGAATCTTTCATGTAAAATAGTCGTTGACATTGCTGCATTTACTTTTCCAATACCTGATTTCATCAAAACAACTGAATGACCCTCTAATTGTCCTTCAAGAAAAGTAACGTTTGCTACTTTTGTTAATTTTCGATTTGTTATTTTATCTTCCAGAAATTGAATTTCTTCATCCATTGCTGCAATAATACCAATAGTCATCTTTCATTAATCCCCCTCAGACTGATTAGCAGGATCCTTATCATTTACTAATAATACCTCTACCTTTGTAGGCTGCCAACCTTCATTTTCGATCCAGGATAAATATACACGGTAAGTCTCGGATTGATCATTAGAAGTAACTGTACCTACTGCCTTTTGATCTCCATCATTTCCAAGCCACCATATGATAAGCTCATCAAGTTCTGTTGCTAGCTTCATGGCCTCTTCCATTTCTAGCCAATCTTGGGAATCCTTTTCAAATACCATTGTATGAGGCTCTTCTTGCTCTGTTCCGATAGGATTCCAATTTTTAGTGAAGGCTGATATTACATTCCCATCATTAGAAGGTATATTTTCAATTTTCCCCTCTTCTTTCTCGTTCTCCTCTTCATTATTTTCACTTTCATTGTTAGGACTATTATTATTGTTTTCTTCTTCTGAATTATTATTATGATTTATGTCTCCATTTGTATCTAGATCACCATTACTTAAGTTGCCATTTGCATTTTCATTTTCTATATTAGGCTCGTTATCTTTATTAGCATTTTGTTGGTCATCTGAATCGGATTTTGTAAAAAGAAATAACAAAATAAGTAGAAGAACTAGTCCCGCTCCAACAAATAGTAAAATATTAAGTGTTCTTGTATTTTTTCTTCTTTTTTCAAATTTATCCATTCTATAATCGCTCATATAGTTGCCCCTCTCTTTCTTTAAATATATTTTACCATAAATAAATTATTAGTGTATGGGCAAACTTTTTATAATAAAAAAAGCGCAAAACTTAATTGCGCTTTTCATGTTTATTTTACTTCTAAAATTTTAACTTTCATATCTCCACCAGGTGTAGTCACAACTACCTCATCGTCGACGGTATGATCTAATATACTCTTAGCTATTGGAGAGTCGTTAGAGATTTTCCCTTCAAAAGGATTTGCCTCTACACTACCTACAATTGTATAAGTTTCTTTATCTCCATCAGGTAATTCTTTGAATGTAACAGTTTTACCTAAAGAAACTACGGAAGGGTTTTCACTATTGTTTTCAATAATGACAGAATTACGTATCATCTTCTCTACTTGTGCAATTCTAGTTTCGACAAAGGCTTGCTCTTCTTTTGCTGAATCATATTCGGAGTTCTCGGATAAATCTCCAAAATCTCTTGCTATTTTAATTCGCTCCACTACTTCTTGTCTTCTTTCAGTCTTAAGGAATTGTAATTCTTCCTCTAGTTTCTCTCTTCCCTCTTGAGTCATATAATACTTTTTTTCTGTGGCCATACGTACACTCCTTTTTTCCTCTATAAATATTTTTACGTTAAACATATTATGTTTGATTTCAATTCTTATACACCCATCAAACAAACTATGACAGAAACAAAATTATTTTTCAAATGATTTATCGTTTTTCTGTAATTGATCAATATATTGTTCAATTTTTGTAGCTATCATATCAATTGCGACTCGATTTTCTCCACCTTCAGGTACAATAATATCTGCATTGTATTTAGAAGGCTCTACGAATTGCATGTGCATAGGACGAACAAAGTTTAAATATTGATCAATAACTGAGTCTAAGGTTCTGCCTCTTTCTTTAATATCCCTGGATAATCTTCTCATAATTCGAACATCAGCATCCGTATCTATAAAAACTTTTATATCCATTAGGTCCATTAAGCGTGGATCATTAAAGATTAAAATACCTTCAACGATAATAACATTTCTCGGATCAATTTCAGTTACTTTATCTGAACGCGTATGTCTTTTATAATCATAGGATGGTTTTAAAATAGGTTCATAATTCAACAATTGATTTAACTGCTTTATTAAAAGATCATTATCAAAGGCATCTGGATGATCATAATTCGTAAGCAATCTTTCTTCAAAAGTTTTATCGCTCTGATCTTTATAGTAGTGATCTTGTTCTATAATCAAAATTGATTCCTCTGGAAATCTTTTACACACTTCATAAGTTACAGAAGTTTTTCCACTCCCACTTCCTCCTGCAATACCTATTACGATAGGTTTATTTTTCATTTAATAAAACCTCGCTTTTCTAATCTTCCTTATTATCAGGTCTATGTTCATTTTTTAAACGGACATGTTCATCATGAGTTTCTGCATAATATATTTTCCCATCATAATCATGAAGGAAGTATAAATAATCCGATTCCTCTGGTTCTAATGTCGCCTGTAGAGAACCTAATCCAAAGTTTGCTATAGGTCCTATAGGTAATGCATTTACAAGATATGTGTTGTATGGGGAATCAACCTCTAAATCTTCTAATAGAACACGATCTTTATGTTCACCTAATGCATATAAGACGGTTGGATCCGTTTGTAAAGGCATTCCAATATCTAAGCGATTATGAAATATACTAGAAATCATTTTTCTTTCATCGTCCGTACGGGATTCTTTTTCTAATATTGAGGCAAAAGTAAATACTTCATGCATTGTGTACTCGCCATTTAGGATTTCACTTTGGAAGTCTCTTAATATTTCTATTGTTTTTTCCAGCATTTTTTCAACAACTATTTCTACAGATGGATCACTTTCATAAAACTCATAGGTTGCAGGGAATAAATATCCTTCTAATGGTGTACGTATTCCATCCTGTAAGATATCTTCTGTTAATATAACACTGTACTCTTCCATCAATTCTTCTATATATTCTTCATCGTTAACCTTTTCTAAGAAATCCTTTTTTGAAAAGTTTAAATGTCTAGAGTATATATCAGCAATTTCCTCTATATTCTTTCCCTCTGGAATGGTGACAACAAAAGTTGGGTCTAATAAGACACGGCCACTCTTTAATATTTCAATAATTTCATCCAGATCATTTGCTTGGGTAAAAGTATATGTCCCAGCTTGAAAGTCCGATTCATTTTTAAATTTAATATAAAATCTAAAAATCCTTGAATCCTTGATTACCTCATTCTCTTCAAGTATATTACCAATGGTCGATGAGGAGGAACCTAAAGGTATCTCAATTTCTATCGGCTCATTGTTATTTGGATCAATCGGTTCCAATGAGGATTTTATATAGCTATAAGCATAATATCCACCAAAAATGAAAACTGCAGTGATTATTAAAAGGATTATAAAAACGATCCTTCTAACTACTCTCGCTTCATTTCCTCTCTTCATTGCATTTTCACGATAACTGCCTTTTTTATTTTCTGACATGTTCACTCCCCCTATCGTCTGGTATATTATACTAAAATCTTTAAAAATAATCTATTTATTGACAAAATAAAAGTTGATATCTTTTTAAGATACCAACTTTTTATTAATTAAATTATGTTAATCTTATTTTAAATCGTCTTCTTCAGCAATTGTATGAAGCATTTCTTCTACAATTTCCCATTCCTCATCAGATTCGATCTCAAATAAGGTTAAATCATCTTCGTTGTCCTCTCCAACCTCATAGCGAAATGCATAAACATCTACTTGTTCCGCATCACTCTGTTCTACGGGTATAACAGCAACATATGATTTATTTGTTTCATCTACTTCAAAAGTGAACAAGGTTTCAAATAAATGTTCTTCACCATTTTCATCTGGAATAATAATTCTTTCGTTTACATCTAGGCCCATGATTAGCCCTCCTTTGATTTTAAATCTAAATAAGTTTGTAAAATCATTACTGCAGCAATCTTGTCAATTACTTCTTTCCTTCTTTTTCTACTCATATCAGCTTCTAAAAGCGTTCGATCTGCAGCAACTGTTGACAATCTCTCATCCCATAAAACTGTTGGTATATGATGAGTAGTCTCAAAGTGTTTTGCAAAGGTTTTTGAGGCTTCACCACGTTCTCCAATTGACCCATCCATATTTTTAGGAAGTCCAATGACTGCTTTTGAAATTGAATGTTCTTCAATAATGCTTTTTAATTGTTCATCGGCAGAGGTCAATTGTGCTTCATTCCAGCGAATTGTTGTAATTCCTTGAGCTGTCCAACCAAAGGGATCGCTGACTGCAACACCTATAGTTTTCGAACCCACATCTAATCCTAATATTTTCATTTATTCACCTTTTTGTTGCTTTAAGTAGTAGGTAACGACTTCTTCAATTACTTCATCCCGCTCTATTTTTCGGATTAAATTTCTAGCATCTTTATACCTTGGAATATAAGCCGGATCACCAGATAATAAATAACCTACTATTTGATTAATTGGATTGTACCCTTTTTCCCGCAAAGCTTCATGTACCGTGAGTAAAATTTCTTGTATGTCTTGGTCAAAGGGTTCCTCTGAAAAATTAAATTTCATTGTTTTATCAGTAGAGCTCATTTGCGCCACCCCCACTTATTAATTTCATCTTATGTTTATTCTACCATGTTTAGCGAATAAATAATATTGAAATTGTCGATTTTATGAAACTGAGATATTTTTGATATAACTTTCAACGTATTCTAAGGCATCTTTTATTTTTTCTGGTTGTGTTCCACCGGCCTGTGCCATGTTTGGACGACCCCCACCGCCACCACCGCAAATTTCAGCTACCTTTTTAATCAGATTACCTGCATGGTAGCCTTTTTTAATAAGGTCTTCTGAAACAAATGCTACGATTTGAACCTTTCCATCATTTTCTGCGACTAATAAGATAATACCTGAGGCTATTTCCTGTCTCATTTCATCCATCATAGACCTTAATTGACCCATATTACTGACATTTACCTGTTCGGTTAATACAGATATTCCCTCTACTTCTCGAACTTGATCAACAATAGATTGAGCCTCAATATTCGATAGTTTATCCTCTAAGGATTTATTTTGTTTTTCTAACTGCTTCATTTGTTCAAGTAAATCTTCAACTCTTGGCAAAACTTGTTCTTCATTACTCTTTATTATTTGAGCAATATCGTGCAGTTTGTTTACTTTATCATTCATGAATTGATAGGCAAATTTACCTGTAACAGCTTCAATCCTTCTTGTACCTGCTCCGATACCTGATTCAGATAAAATTTTAAATATACCTATTTCTGAGGTGTTTTTAACGTGACAACCCCCACATAATTCAATACTATAATCATCAATTTGAACAACCCGAACGACTTCATCGTATTTTTCACCGAAAAGGGCCATTGCTCCCATTGATTCAGCCGCTTCTTTATCCATATATTCAATTTTTAATGAAATAGAATCCCATATTTTTTCATTAACGATTTTTTCAATTCTTTTTATTTCATCTGTAGATACCGAATTGAAATGGGAAAAATCAAATCTCAATCGTTTTGTTGCCACTAGGGATCCAGCCTGATTTACGTGATCTCCTAAAACATCTTTTAATGCTTGATGTAATAAGTGTGTTGCCGTATGATTTTTAACAATTTCTGCACGAGATTCCACATCAATTTTTGCAAATACCTTAGAGTCAACTTGTAATTTACCTTTAGTTACTTTACCAAAATGTAAATGTTGTCCCCTTGGTGCAGTCTTAACATTGTTAATTTCAATCTGTCCACCGTCTAATATTAAGCATCCCTTGTCTGCTATTTGCCCTCCACCTTCAGCATAAAAGGGTGTTTCATCCAGAATAACAATAACCTCTTCACCTTCAGATACAAAATCAACAAACTGATCTTGATGAATTAATTTAATAATCTTAGTCTTTACTTCAAGGTTATCATAACCTATGAAAGTACTTCTTTCAGAAAGGTCATTCAATAAATTCGATTGAACATCCATGGAACTCACTTGTGTTCGAGCTTCTCTTGCTCTTGTTCTTTGTTTTTCCATTTCCTTTTCAAAAGCAGCTTCATCAATTGTGAAGCCATAGTCTGATACATATTCTTCAGTCAATTCTTTAGGGAAGCCATAAGTATCATAGAGTTTAAATACTTCCTTACCTGGGAATACTTTACTTTTTCGCCTTTGCTCTTCCTTTATAATTCTTTGAAGCATGCTTAGTCCATCGTTTAAAGTTTCATGGAAACGTTCCTCTTCATTTTTAATGATACTTTTAATATGATCTTCTCGTTCGCTAACCTCTGGATAAAAGTCCTTCATATTTTTTCCGACCATATTTACTAGTTTATACATAAATGGTTTTTCAATACCAATTATTTTTGCAAAACGAACAGCTCTACGGAGCAATCGACGTAAAACATATCCTCTTCCCTCATTAGATGGTAAGGCTTGATCACCAATAGCGAAAGATACTGTTCGAATATGATCAGCAATTACCTTAAAGGCTGTATCTGCTTCTTCTTTATCACCATATTTAACATTGGAAAATTTTTCAATCTCTTTAATAATTGGAATAAAAAGGTCCGTTTCAAAGTTCGTTGGTGCATCCTGCATAATGGAGACAATACGTTCTAATCCCATACCTGTATCGATATTTTTATTTGGCAAAGATGTATAAGTTCCATCCGGATTATGGTTAAATTGAGAGAAAACTAAATTCCAAATTTCTAAATAACGATCGTTTTCTCCACCTGGATACAATTCGGGATCTGTTGGATCATCTCCGTAAGAAGGGCCCCGATCATAAAATATCTCCGTATTTGGTCCACTTGGTCCTTCTCCAATATCCCAAAAGTTTTCTTCTAAACGGATAATTCGAGTGACAGGAATCTTTACCTCATTTAACCAAATATCATAGGCTTCATCATCTTCAGGATGAACTGTGACAGATAATAAACTTTCATCTAGACCCAACCATTTATCACTGGTTAAAAATTCCCAAGCATAGAAGATTGCTTCACGCTTAAAATAATCCCCAATCGAAAAGTTTCCTAACATTTCAAAAAAAGTATGGTGTCTAGCTGTAAAACCGACATTTTCAATATCGTTTGTTCGAATTGACTTTTGTGCATTTGTTATTTTGGGATTATCTGGAACAATTGATCCATCAAAATATTTTTTTAATGTAGCAACCCCGCTATTAATCCATAACAAAGACGGATCATCAAGTGGTACGAGTGGTGCACTAGGTTCGATTTTATGATCCTTTTCTTTAAAAAATTGTAAAAACATATTTCTAATTTCTGATGATGTTAATTGTTTCACAACAATCCCTCCAAAAGTTTTAGTATTATATCCGCAAATTAAAAAAATCCCCTCTCTGCAATTATGCAGGGACGAGATTATCCGTGGTACCACCCTAATTATGACATAGTCATCACTTGATCCATTATAACGGTATGAAACCGGCGAGGATTAGTCGCACTCCAGTTTAGCTTCTATGGCTCTTATTTAGAACTTTTTCCAGCCCGTGAAAGTTCCTCTCTGTAAATCGAGTTCCATATACTCGTAACTATCAACATTTTGAATGATTAAAGATATTATATTGAATGTTTATCTAGTTGTCAATTGATACTCTTTATTTTATGCATGGTCTGTACTAGTTCTTTTACAATAGTTAAAAATGGAACAGCAATAATCATGCCAATAACCCCAAAAAGTTGAGCTCCGATTAATAGAGCAAAAATAATACCTATTGGGTGGATGTTAACACTTTTCCCGACAATAAAAGGTGACAGTAAATTATTTTCTAACATTTGAATAAGAAAAGAAGCTAGTACAACAAATAGGACGTGTTTGCTTGACTGGGTAATGGCTATTCCAAGTGCGGGAACAATACCAATCAGTGGTCCAAAATAAGGAATTAGATTTGTAAGACCCATGATTACTCCTAAGATAATAGCATACTCTATTCCAATAACTTCTAAGGCAATCCAGCTTGCTAAACCAACAAATAAACAGACTAAAAGTTGTCCTCTTATATATTTACCTAGGCTCTCATCGACTGATGATGCGACTAAAGACAGGTTACGATGGTAGGCATTAGGAATAATTCTTTTAACATAACTCTTTATGATATGATAATCTTTAATAAAATAAAAGGTTAAAACGGGTATTACTGTTATTATAATAATAAAATCAAAAATATGTGTTACACTATTCATTATTTTATTCAAATGATGATTAATCATGTCTTCTAGAACGATGAACAAGTTATCTATTTGTTCATGAACTGTATTGGGCAAAAAGGAAGTTGATTCATAAATTTGGACTACAATTTCTTCGTACATGTATATTAAATTTGGCAATTGCTCACTTAATTGTTTTACCTGCCTAATGAGCGTTGGAACGGAATGATAAGTTAGTAAACAGATTCCACCAATAATCACTAAATAAATAAGAAGGATTGATAAGCTCTTTTGAACGCGGTAGCTTTCTATTTTTAGCACAATTGGATATAACAAATAAGCAATAAGGGCTGATATTATAAATGGTGATAGGATTTTTAAAACAATCTTTAGAAAAGTTCCGTAAAAAGGAAAGGTCTTTACGACGACAAATATGGTTACAAATATTAATAGTAATATAATAAGTCCATACAATATCGTGAGTGTATGTGATCTCAATATAACAAAACCCCTCATCTTTTATGTTTTGTTATTATTGTTCCCAAAGTGTTGCTTATCACTCATCAATAATAAAATTAATCCATAAAATCATAGGGGCTTAGTTCTTCTTCGTTTTTAAGTTCTAGATCATCTACTGTTACAAGTTTATTGAGCAAGGAAGAATTTCTTTTATTCGTATCAACTGTTTGTATTCCCCTGTCTATTGCTCCTATTTCACCACAAATAATTAATGAAGATGTAGCTCTTGTTATAGCAGTATATATTAAGTTTTTTCGTAGCATCCGACTATAACTAGATACAATTGGTAAGACCACTATTGGAAATTCGCTTCCTTGGGCTTTATGAATAGATATACAGTATGCGTGCATGAAATTTTGAAAGTCACTTCGATAATAGGTAACCTCCTTTTCATCAAACTTGATAATGATTTGCTCTTTCTTTTCTGTCGTTTCATTCTTTTCAAAGATGGCTACAATCTCTCCAATATCTCCGTTGGAAACGCCGTCTTCAGGTTGATTCACAAGTTGAATAACTTTGTCGTTGATTCTGTAAACTGCATCAAAGATTTGTTTCTCTCGTTTCCCACATTTTTTAGGATTAACAATCTCTTGTAAATGCTGATTAATATTGTTAATACCCGCTTCTTGACGGTATATTGGTGCTAAAACTTGTATATCTTTCAGGTCTATTCCTTTATCCTTTGCCCGATTAAAAACTTGTGATAAGACGTCAATCACTTGAAAAGATCGGCAAGGAATATAGCTGAAATCCGATTCGTTTTGTAACATTTCACGTGTAAAGGAATTCTTCTTAATCGAGTGAGCTAAATCAATAATTTTAGAACCTTCCTGTTGCCTGTAAATATTATCTAAGCGAAGAACAGGTATCAACTTACTCATTAAAAGGTCTGACAAGACTTGTCCAGGGCCTACCGAGGGAAGTTGGTCCTCGTCACCTACGAATAGTATTTGCATATGGGAGGGAATGGCTTTAAATAGATTATTCGCTAGCCAAACATCCACCATTGAAAATTCATCGATAATCAAAAAATCCCCAGCTAATTGTTCATACTCATTTTTCTCAAAATTATCTTCACCATTCCAACCTAAAAGTCGATGGATTGTAGTTGCAGGTAAACCTGTTGATAGTTGTAAACGCTTGGCAGCCCTTCCTGTAGGCGCTGCTAACACAAAAGGATAATCCCTTTTATCCTTATAATCCTCAATATTATAAGGTAGATCATGATTTTGTGCATAGGCTTTTAGGATTCCTTTAATAACTGTTGTTTTGCCTGTTCCAGGTCCACCCGTTAATATCATAATTTTTGAATGTAAGGCATCTTTAATGGCATCAAACTGCTCAGATCCGTAGCTAAGATCTTCCTCTTCTTCAATTTTTCCGATAATTTCCATTAAGTCTACCAAAGGAAGATCAGAAACAAGATCCTCAGATAAAACTCTTTCTATATGAGTAACAACACCTTGTTCCGCGTAATAAAGGGAGGGCAAATACACCCTATCCTCTTCCAATACAAGATGCTCTTCTTCTGCAAGTTCTTTCATACGAGTAGATATATCTTCGTGGCTTAACTCTTTTGTTTTCAATAATTGTAAAACACGCAGTGTACAGTCTTCTATAGTTAGGTATACATGTCCATCTTGTACACTTTTTTGTAAGGCGAAGATACATGCTGCACCCACTCTATTGCCATGGGTTAGCGAAAGACCATTATGAAGAGCAATTTTATCCGCTGTTTGAAATCCAAAGCCTTCAATCGTGAAGACAAATTGATAGGGATCTATCCTTAAAATTTCAAAGGCCTCTTCTTTATAGTGTTCAAAAATCCTTTGACTTAATTTTAGACCAATATTAAATTTAGATAGCTGAGTGACGACTGTTTCAAAACCTTGATTGACCCGTAAAGTATCTACTAAATTCTCCTTTACTCCCTTGTTAATTTGTGGAACATCATTAAGAAGGTCAGGATCATTAATAATTTTTTGAATGGCGTCTTCCCCTAGAGTTTCTACAATTCTTGTAGCGGTTTTTGGACCAATTCCATGAAATAAATCACTAGATAAATAATCAACTAATCCAGTTTTGCTATCTGGTATATATAATTGATAGGAAGCTACATTGTATTGAGGTCCATAAGTAGGATGATGTTCAACCTGACCATAAAATGTGTAGGGGGTAGCCTCTTGTAAATTTGCAAAGTAACTCTTAGCTACAATTTCGTCTTCATCAAATTCT
>Ga0079226_10002631_pt1 | contig 13855 bp, 13 predicted proteins | sample Poulit2014_FD_76345 | JGI IMG/M metagenome (GOLD analysis project Ga0079226, IMG submission 76345) | Agricultural soil microbial communities from Georgia to study Nitrogen management - Poultry litter 2014 | ecosystem: Environmental > Terrestrial > Soil > Agricultural land | place: USA: Georgia... | reverse complement strand
GCACCTTTCTTTGTTTAAAATATAGCTATATTATGTACATTATATTATAGACTATCTTTTAAACAAATGAAAGGAAAAAATAAGAGCTTTTTTAGCTCTTATTTTTATACGTCTAAAAGTTTCGAGTTTTATATAATAAATGGGGTAAGTTTTTGTTTAGTTTATTAAAAATATTATAAAAACATTACACGATATTTTGAAAATAAATAACATTAATTGCAGTATTTGAATATGATAAATCTATAAAGTAATAACACTCTTATCTTTTGTTGAACTCATAGGTGTTGAACTCATAGAAAAAACTCTATTATTTTAATATTGACAAAATTGTAAAAACATATTACTATTTTATATATAATATTGATTTTCACATATAAAAAATGAAAACGCTTTATAAAAGGAGGAAGACAATTTGGAAAAAAAGTATTTAGCTCCCTCTGTTAGTTCGGCAGTAAACATTGTGAACTTATTAAGTAAATATAGATACTCTGAGGCAACATTGACCGAGATAAGCAACGAGGTTAATGTTAATAATTCTACATGTTATAGAATTTTGCACACGTTAGTAGAGAAAAAAATTTTAATACATAATAAGGAAACAAAAAAATTTTCCTTAGGTCCATATTTGATGATTTTAGGGAAGAGAGCTAATGAACTTATAGGGTATGTAGATATAGCTAAAACTTATTTATCAAAAATAGGAGAGTTAACTAATGCTACGTGTGGTATCGTTCAAAGAGTGGAAAACAGATGGACTTATATGGAAAAGTATATACCGGATTCTCCGTATAGTATCTCTATAAAAGTAGGGCAAAGTTTTGATTTAACAGCTGGAGCAACCGGGAAATTATTGATGGCTTATTTATCTACAGAAGAACAAGAAGAAAAAATAAAAAATATTGGAATTAAAAAATATACAAGTAAAACAGAAATTAGTAAAGAGGGGTATTTAAATAATCTTGAAAAAGTGTATGAACAAGGATTTTCAATAAGCAACGAAGAACATTATGAAGGGATTCTTGGATTGTCTTTTCCGGTTTTCAATAGTTTAGAAGAAGTAGAATTTGGTTTCACGGTGATAATGTTAAATAATAAAAAAAAGGAGAGGGTAAATGAAATAGCATATCAAATTAAAGCAATAACGGATGAACTGTCAATGATAATATCAAGCAATAGTGAAAATAAAGAAAAAGAAATATTATAAAATTTTATTTTATTAATTATAATCTAAAGGAGAATTATAAATGAAAAAAAATTTTTTTATCATAATTACTTCAATGCTCTTAATAACGATTTTTTTAGCAGCCTGTGATGAAATAGAAGAAGCAGCAGATGATAGTAAAGTGCAAGGTGGTTTTGCCACTGGAAGTTCAGGAGGTTTATATGATTTGATAGGTGGAGGAATGGCAGATGTAATAAATAAAAATAACGAAGAAATTGATTTAACAACTACAGCTCCTCCCTCCATAAGTGAAGTTCCAAGATTGATAGATTCAGAGCAAGCACTAATAGGGATTGGCATGGCAGATATGATGGAAAGAGCTAAAGAAGGCACTGGAGAATTTGATGAATCTTATGAAAATGTTCAGCCGGTATTAGCAATGTACGATAATGTTATGGCACTTGTTACAGCGGAAGATTCATCTATTAATAATATTGAAGATTTAGAAGGGAAGACAGTAGGGGTTTCCTCAGAATCTACTAAAAGTATTTTAACATCTTACGTCGAAGCAGCAGGGATTTCGCAAGATGATGTGGAATGGTCTTTTCTATCCTATGAAGAACAAGCGGAAGCTTTAAAAGACAACGATATTGACGCTGGAAATTTTACTGCTTTTCCTAAAGCTGGTTTATTAGAAGATTTAGCTTCTTCTCCAACTGGTATGAAGATAGTAGATATTGACAAAGATCTTCAAGAAGATTGGGATGAAGAATATCCTCTATGGGCTAATGGAGAAATTCCGGGAGGAACATATAAAGGTATTGATGAAGACAAACAATTTTATACGCAATTCACAGTTTTATACGCTAATGGAGATATGTCTGAGGAAGCAGTATACAATATAACAAAAACTATTTTTGAAAATCAAGAAGATATAGATAATATTCATCCGGCAGCTGAAGATATTACTCCGGAAAAGACGGAAGAATATGTGGAAGATGAAATAATTAATCCGGAAGAAATCCATCCAGGTGCTAAAAAATATTTTGAAGAAGAAGGAGTACTTTAATGTTATCTAATTATCAAGGTTAGGTGGTGAAAAATTTAATGAAAAAGAAGAAAATATTCTCAAATACAATTTTAATAACAGCAGTTATATGGTGTTTATTTCAATTTTACACTGCTGCTTTTGGAGTTCTTCCTGCATTACAGCAAAGATCAATTCATTTGATTTTTGCTCTGGTTATGATTTTTTTGTTACATCCATTTTCAAGAAAAAAAGGAAAAGAGGAAGGTTTTTCTATTGAAAAAATTCTTTTTTCAATTTTATCTATCCTTTCCGTAGGTTATATTGCTTTTAATCATGTTGAAATTTGGTCTCAAACTGGTGAATTAGAGCCTATTCAAGAAGTTATAAGTTTTGTGATTATAATACTTATATTTGAAAGTACAAGAAGAACAATTGGGTGGGCTCTCCCTATAATTGCTTTATTTTTTATAGGGTATGCTTATTTTGGGAATTATTTACCTAGTTTATTTAATCATCAAGGATTTTCGTTAACTGAAATGTTTAGACATGAAATTATGGGATTAGAAGGAGTGTTTGGAATTGCTCTTGGAGTAGCAGCTACTTTTGTGTTTTTGTTTATTTATTATGCTGCTTTATTACAAGAATCAGGTGGCGGAGATACTTTTATTGATTTAGCAACATCTTTAGTTGGAAAAATTCGAGGCGGACCTGCAAAGATATCTGTTGTCGCCAGTTCATTGTTTGGTTCCATATCTGGAAGTGCTGTGGCTAATACTGCAGGTACGGGAGCTTTTACGATTCCATTAATGAAAAAAACTGGTTATCGAAAAAGATTTGCGGCTTCTGTGGAAGCGGTTTCTTCCACAGGGGGCCAATTTATGCCCCCTGTAATGGGATCAGCGGCTTTTCTTATTGCAGAAGTTTTAGCAATCCCTTTTTGGCAAGTTGCAATAGGAGCCATTATACCAGGAGTTTTATATTATGTAGCAATATTTTTTATGGTTGACATAGAAGCCGTTAAACATGATATATCAGGAATGAATAAAAAAGACATCCCTTCTTTCAAAGATACCCTTAAGCAGGGATGGCATTTATTGCTTTCGCCAGTTGTATTAATATACTTATTATTATATTTACAATGGTCGCCTATGAAATCGGCTTTTGTGGCAATTATAGTCACAATAGTATCTACATTTATCAATAAAAATAATCGTTTAACAATAAAACAGTTTTTATCTAGTATGAAAAAAGGGGCGATAGGAGCGTTAGAGACAACAATTGCTTGTGCTTGTATTGGAATAGTAATTGGTGTTATTAATTTAACAGGTTTAGGTTTTTCTATCTCTTCAATATTAATCGCTGTTGCAGGTAATAAATTAATAGCATTATTGCTTTTAACTATGGTAGCTTCTTTAATATTAGGTATGGGATTACCTACCGTAGCAGCCTATTTAGTGTTAAGTGTGATGGTAGCCCCTGCGCTCGTTGATTTCGGGGTATATCCTTTAGCAGCTCATTTATTTATTTTTTATTTCGGAATTATATCTGCAATTACTCCGCCTGTAGCTTTAGCTTCAATTGTAGCGGCGGGTATAGCTGATTCAAGAACTTTGCCAACAAGTATGACTTCTTTAAAGCTGGGTTTACCTGGCTTTCTTATTCCGTTTATGTTTGTTTTAGGGCCAGAGCTTGTCTTAAATGGATCTGCACAAGATATTATATTAAGTGTACTCACTTCCTTAATTGGTATTTATGCATTAGCAACTTCGGTGCAAAGGTATTTCATTCGTTCATTACGTTTATGGGAAAGTTTTATTTTAGGAGCTGCTTCACTAGTTCTTTTATATCCAGGCTATATTACAGATGCTATCGGAGTGACAATCATAGTTATAATGGGCTTATATATATTGAAAACAAATAGAAGTAAAATTATAAGAAAAGCTATTAATGAATAAAAGGAGAATAAAAATCATGAGTAAAACTGACGGTGAAATTGTAGAGAAAAGAGATGTAAATCGTAATATAAAAGGTTTATTAAAGCCAGAGAATATAACAATAATAGGTGCTTCAAATGATCCAGAAAAAATAAGCGGCCGACCAGTTGAATACTTAAAAAGATATGGGTTTAAAGGAGAAATTTATCCAGTTAACCCTAAGTATGAATACGTACAGAATATAAAAGCCTTTAAAGATATTAAAGAGGTTCCTAATGATTTAGATTTAGTCATTATTGCAATTGCCGCAAAACATGTTATTAAGACTTTAGAAATTTGCGTGGAAAAAAATGTTAAATCATGCATGATCTTTAGTTCTGGATTTGCTGAAATGAACAATGAAGGAGAGGCTTTGCAGAAAGAAATATCTCGTATTGCAAAAGATTCTGGCATGGTCGTAGTAGGCCCTAATTGTCAAGGAGTTGCTAACTTTGAAAACAAAAGTATTGCTTCTTTCTCTACAGCATTTGTAGAAGGTGATTTAAAAACAGGTTCTTCAGCGATATTAAGTCAAAGCGGGGCCGTAGCAGCAATGATATATAGTATGCAAACAGATAACGGTACTGGAGCAAAATACTGGGCTTCAACTGGAAATGAAGAAGATTTAAATACTGCGCAATTAGCAAAGTATATATTAGAAACAGACGAAAATGTTAATGTTATCCAAATGTATATAGAATCAATAGATAGCGATAAAGATATGATCGAATTAGGCAAACAATCACAAAAAAAGGACAAACCAGTTTTAGTATTAAAAGCGGGAAGAAGTGACGAAGCGCAAAAAGCTGCCAGTTCACATACAGGAGCTTTGGCTGCTGAAGATAATATAGTTGATAACTTTTTAAAAAAATATGGTTTTTTAAGAGTGAATGATGTTAAAGAATTAAGTTCATTTTCGAATGTGTTTAAATTATCTAAAAAAACTAAAGGAAAAAACGTGGCAATCATTAGTAACTCAGGTGGTTTAGGAGTGATGATGGTAGATAAATGCAAAGAGTACGGACTAAATATTGCTAATTTCACTTCGGAAACTAAAGAGAAATTATCAGAAATTTTACCTCAATTTGCCTCATGTGAAAATCCAATTGATATTACAGCGCAATTGTTAAACGACAAACATTTGTTGTCTGATGCTTTGCCTATATTAATGAAAGACCCAAACGTAGATACAATATTATTTGGGTTAGGAATAATTGGTAAAGGATATGATATAGACAGCATATTAAACGATATCATAAATTCTCAACAAGCAGGGGATAAAATGGTAGGGGTTGCATGGGTTGGCAGTGAAAAGGGGAGAATAAAAGAACTAAACGAAAATAATGTTCCTGCTTTTGAAGACCCCTCTCTTTGCATTAAAGCAATGTCTAAATATACAGAATATTGCTTATCAAATACAGAGGCTATAAAAGAGTCATCAGAAGAACAAAAAGATAGAAAAAAGAATTCTTTCAATAATTTACTACAAACTCATAATGGATTTTTATCAGAGAATGACAGTAAATTTTTATTAAAAGAAGCTCTCCCTGTTCCAAAGTCCATGTTATTCACTAATGAAGAAGAAATTAAACAAAGTGCTCCTAACCTTGAATATCCAGTTGTTATGAAAATAAACTCAGCAGAAATACAACACAAGACAGAGGTAGAAGGAGTTAAGTTGAACATTTCAAACGAAGAAGAATTATTAGAATCATTTTCAAAAATGAAAAATAATAATAATTTTTATAAGAAAAATAAATCTATAGAAGTATTGGTTGAAAAAATGGCTCCATCAGGATTAGAGATTAGTTTAGGATTTAAAAATGATCCTGTTTTTGGCCCTGTTGTTATGGTTGGATCTGGTGGTATTTATATTGAAATTTTAAAAGATTTCCAATTGCTAATGCCCCCACTATCGTTTCGAGAAATTAATAAAGCCATTGATTCTTTAGCTATCCAACCAATATTACAAGGTACAAGAGGGGAACGTGCCAAAGATAAAAAAGCTTTGTGCAACATCATAATGGATTTCTCAAATTTTGTTATCGAATATCAAGATGATATTGAAGAGATTGATATTAATCCCGTTATAGTTCACGAAGAAGGACAAGGCGTAACTTTAGTAGATGCTTTGATAAAATTAAAGGAGGGAAAGTGAATTGTCTACTTATAAAACTATTTTTGTTAAAGATGCAGAGGGTGTCAGGACCATCATTTTAAATAGGCCTAAATCTTTAAATGCTTTAAATTATGATGTTATTAATGAATTGTTAGATGTTTTTAATCTCACCAAACTAGATAATCAAGTAAGAGTTGTTGTTCTGAAAGGTGAAGGAAGGTCTTTTTGTGCAGGTGATGATTTAAAAGGAATGGGGACAGAAACCCGCCCAGCACCGAACCACGCACTTAGAAGAGCTGAATTAGGTTATAGCAGACTTATTTCAGCTTTGAGAGAACTAGATAAACCCGTCTTAGCTCAAGTACATGGACACGCTCTTGGAGCAGGTTGCGATTTAGCTATCGCTTGTGATTTGGTATATGCTGACAATAATACACAATTTGGATTAGTGTTTGCTAAAAGAGGCTTGGTAGCTGGGACAGCTCTTTTGCCTCGATTAGTTAGTTATCAAAAATCTTGTCAATATCTTTTCACGGGTGAAACCTTCTCTGCAGAGCAGGCTAAAAACATGGGTATTGTAAATGAAGTTTACGAATCTAATGATTTATCTTTTGAGGTAGAAAAAAAAGCTTGTGAATTTAGCAAAGCTCCAACAGCAGCTATAGGGTTGATGAAGCGCGCTATAAATGAAAGTTTAGGGAAATCACTTAAGGATTCATTAAAAATACAAAATAGTGTGATTGCTCACTCTTATAATACTTATGATTACGAAGAAGGAAAAAAGGCCTTTAATGAAAAAAGAAAGCCGCAATATATTGGAGAGTAAAGAATTTTATGAAGAAATTCGATTATAATAGCACTCCCATAGGGGAGAAATATAATACAATTTTTAAAATAAATAAAAAGAAAGTAAATGAGTATTTAAATCTTCTAAATAAATTTAGTCAGTATGATTTCATACCCAACAGCATTTTTGCTAATTATAATGTATGGAATTCTGTTTTAGGTGATCCAGTAATTGGAACCATTCATTTAAAACAAAAAATGAATTATTATAAAAATCCGGAGATAAATGATGTGTTTGATGTAGAAGTCACTATTAAAAATAAATATAAAAAAAATGAAAAGGATTATTTGATTTTCGAAACAAAATTCTATAAAAATTCTATTTTATATTGCAAAAGTTTAACAACTTATTTATGGGGGTTTGTGTAACTATTAGTAGAAAAAATCTAGATGAATTCAGTTGTAATAATAAAAAAGTTTTGAATAAAATTTCAGTATCTCAAGATGATATTAATCGTTTTGGAAAGATAACAGGAGGAGAGGGGGAAATTCACACAAATCCTGAATATGCTAGGAATACGGTTTTTAAGAGCACTCTTGTTCATGGTTTGCTTCTTCAACTTATAATTGAAAGAAATATAAGTGAGTATTTAGAAAAAGAAGTTAAACAAATTGATATAATATTTTTAACTCCAATAAAAGTAAATCAGTATTTTACTATTTCAGCCACTCCTTTATCTCGTAACAAATACAATGTAATTATAGAGTATAAAAGTACAAAATGTGTAGTAGCGGAAGTAGAAATTTGAATAAATTTTAGGAGGAAAACAAATGAATTATGAAAATATTAAAATAGAGAAAAAAAGAGAAATTTTATTTTTAACTATTGATAGAAAAGAAAAAAGAAATGCACTTGACTCTGTTTTATTAAAAGAAATGAAAGATTGTTTAGAAGAATATAGGTATGAAGCAGATGTAAGCGTTATTGTTATCACTGGAGATGGAGATAAAACGTTTGCATCAGGGGCAGATATAAAAGAATTAAAAAATAAATCTTCATTGGACATTTTAAAAAAAGGAGGCATGAAAGAATTTTATGATTATCTGGAAAGTTATGAAAAGCCAACAATAGCGATGATTAATGGGCACGCACTAGGTGGTGGTTGTGAATTAGCATTAGCATGTGATATAAGAATAGCTTCTACTAATGCAAAAATGGGATTTCCAGAACTAAATTTAGCTATTATCCCAGGTGCTGGAGGTACTCAACGATTAACTAGGCTTGTTGGCCAAGGAAAAGCTACTGATCTTATATTAACCGGGGAAATTTTAACGGCTGAAAAAGCAAAAGAAGTTGGGATATTGAGTGAAGTTGTCTCTTCTGAAAAATTAGAAGACAAAGTAGTAGAAAAAGCAAATGCTATATTAAATAAAGGACCTTTAGCAGTAAAATTAGCAAAGCTTTCTATACAATATGGTGCTGAAGCAAATATTTCTACAGGTTTAATGATAGAGAAGCTTTCACAAGCTATTTTATTTACTACAAATGATAAAAATGAAGGAGCTACATCTTTTTTAGAAAAAAGGAAACCAAATTTTAAAGGAAATTAAAGAAAGGAAGAAAATAATGGATACTGAAATTGTAATAACTAGTGCAGTCAGAACTCCTATAGGTAAATTTGGGGGTTCATTGAGGAACATGCCTTCAGCCACTTTGGGAAGTTTAATCATAGATGAAGCTATAAACAAGTCTAATATTAAGCATGATGAAATAGATGAGGTAATCTTAGGTGAAGTTCGACAAACTTCGGAAGCTTCAAATGTAGCTAGAGTTTCTGCGTTAAGAGCAGGAATACCTATTGATAGACCTGCTTTTACTGTTAATAGACTTTGTGCATCTGGTATGCAAGCTATTACTTCAGGTGTCCAACAAATTGCTTTTAAACAAGCTGATATCGTAGTTTCAGGTGGTACAGAAAATTTAAGCCGTTCTCCTTTTTACTTGAGAAATGCACGATTTGGTGAAGGACAACCCCAACTAATTGATTCTAACCTAGAAAATGGACAACAACCAAATGAAACATATGGAAGTAAACTTGGTATGGGAATTACTGCAGAAAATGTTGCTTCTCAATATAATATATCACGAGCAGAACAAGATAAGTTTGCTTTATTAAGTCAGCAAAAATATCAGGAAGCTAAAAAAAATAACAAATTTGATGAAGAAATCTTACCGATAGAAATAAAAGAAAAGAAAAACACTTATATTCTTAAATATGATGAACATCCTAGATCTAACACTTCGTTGGAAGCGCTATCTAAATTGTCACCTGCTTTTAAGAAGGATGGCAGTGTAACTGCTGGTAACGCTTGTGGTAGAAATGATGGTGCAACAGCAATGGTATTGATGAGTAAAGAAAATGCTAATAGGCGAGGGATAAATCCGTTAGCGCGTATTATAGAATGGACTACTGTTGCCCTTGATCCTCAAATTATGGGAATGGGACCATTGCCGGCGATAAAGAAACTTCTAACAAAAACAAATTTGAGTAAAGAAGAAATTGATCTATTTGAAATTAATGAAGCTTTTGCATCTCAGTCTTTAGCGGTCATCAATGAATTGGAATTGGATTTAAATAAAGTGAATGTGAATGGAGGAGCTATTGCTTTGGGGCATCCGATAGGTGCAACAGGAGCACGTATTACAACAACACTTTTGCATGAGCTAAAAAGAAGAAATGGGAGATATGGAATAGCGTCTCTTTGCGTAGGTGGAGGACAGGGGATGGCTATATTAATTGAAAATTTAACTTGAATTTTATTATTACTTATAGGGGGATACAATAAATGAAAATCGAAACTATATTAATCGTGGGAGCAGGAACAATGGGGCGCGGGATAGCTTATGTTGCATCCATTGGTGGTTATAAAGTCATTTTAAATGATGTCAGCAATGAAGCTCTTAAGTCTGCAACTAAATCTATAAATTATTCTATTATTGAAGGAGTAAATAGAGGGAAAATAACTTCCGAGGAGGGAGAGGAAAGCAAAAATCGAATAGAATATTCTTCTGATATTGAGTACTCGTCTAAAAAAGCAGATTTTGTTATAGAAGCTGTTCCTGAAGTAATGGATCTGAAAAAAAATATATTTCAGCAACTCAATAATTTTACAAAAAAAGACGTTGTGTTAGCTACTAATACTTCTGCTAAAAGTCCAACTGAAATAGGTTCCTTTACTGATAAACCAGATAAAGTTATAGCAATGCACTTCTTTAACCCTGTTCCTAAAATGAAATTAATAGAAGTTATAAAAGGGCTAGAAACGTCAGAAGAGACGGTGGATATTATACAAAAAGTTTCAAAAAAAATGAGAAAAGATACTGTTATTGTTAATGAATTTCCAGGTTTTGTAACAAGTCGAATAAGTGCTTTGGTTGGAAATGAAGCATTTAATATGCTAATGGAAGGTGTGGGAACAGCAGAGGAAATTGATAAAGCGATAGAGTTGGGGTTGAATTTTCCGATGGGTCCTTTCAAATTAGGAGATATAGTAGGTTTAGATGTGCGATTAAATAATTTAAAATATATGCATGAATCATTAGGAGAAAATTATAGACCAAGTCCTTTATTAGTTAAATATGTACAAGCGGGTAGATTAGGTGTAAAAACTAATAAAGGAGTCTATGAATACGAATAAAGTTAATTTTTAATACCAACTATTGTCAATTTTTTATTTGGCAATAGCTGGTGTTGTGATTATTCAAAATCATATAAAATGAAAGAATTTTGCAATAAGGTATCAAAAGATATTAAAAGAAATAGAAAATTTAAGTGTATTTAAAACTGAGATTGTAAAATTAAGCGAGACATTAAAAAAGCATATCATGATATATTCAATATATAACATATAAGAGTTAAGGAAAGTATATCTGACATGTCCCCCCTTTTATCAAAACAGAATTGATATTCATAGAAGAATATCATGAGCCTGATAATTTTACCAAAAATTAAAGTGTGGTCATTACTTGAAATGCCAAAAAATATATTTTCGTCTATTTTCTCAAGATGAAAATTCAGATGTTGAGTTGCATAGAAACAGCATATTCAAGCAACTGATAAAACGCCAAGCGCCTATAAACTTTATATAGATCATGCCGGTAGGCCTTTTGGTAAAAGTGTGTTGTCTCGTTTAATTTGATAAATCAAAATTTTAATAAAAGGAGTTATGTAGAATGCTTAAAACAATTACTAATATTGATATAAAAAAAAAGATATTGATAATTTAGGGCATGTAAATAATAGTGTTTATATATTTTATTTTGGTTGCGCAAGAAAAGAATGGTATTGTAAATCGGGGTTATCCTCTGAAGAGCAAAAGAAACGAAAAATAGGAAATGTAGTTAGGAAGTTAGAAGTTGATTTCTTGAACGAAGCACAATACGGGGATACTTTAACTATTACAACAGAACCATTACGATTAGGGGAAAAAAGTTATGTATTAAAACAAAAAGCTTACAACCAATATTCTGAACATTTAATTAGCGCTATAGTTACTATTGTGATGTTTGACTTAAATAATAGAAAAAGCACTCAAGTAATCGAAGAAATATCAAGTCACTTTTAGTAAATAATGAAGGGTAAAAAAGTCAGTTATGTTGGATACAGGATGTTATGAGGAGAAATGTTAATGTATGACTTTACAGTAATAGGAGCAGGAATTATTGGCTTATCCGTTGCAATGCAACTGAGCGAAAAATATCCTGAAAAAAAAGTATTAGTTTTAGAAAAAGAGCAAGACGTGTCATTGCATCAGACTAAAAATAATAGTGGAGTTATACATTCCGGTATTTATTATGAGCCAAACAGTTTAAAAGCAAACTTTTCTAAAACAGGAAACTGTAACATGATGACATTTTGTCAACGAGAAGGGATATCTTTTAAAAAGTCTGGGAAACTTATTGTTGCTGTTAAAGAAAAAGAACTACCTATCCTGGATTGGTTATATAAAAGAGGGATAAAAAATGGGTTGCCTGTTAAACAATTAACACAAAAAGATATAACAGTAAAAGAACCTCATTTGAACGCGTTGAAAGGTGTTTATGTGCCTTCAACCGGGGTTGTTAATTATAAAGATGTAGCTGAAGTGTTTACTCATAAAGTTAAAAGTAATAATAATGAAATATTATTAGACACTAAAGTAGAGAATATAGAAACTTATGTTGACTTTATTTTAATCAAAACTAACCAAGGGAACTTTAAAACAAAATTTATGATAAACTGCGCAGGATTATATAGTGATAAAATTGCTGAGCACGCAGGAATAAAAGTTGATATGAAAATAATACCTTTTCGAGGTGAATATTTTAAATTAAAAGAAGAAAAAAAACATCTGGTGAAAAGTTTAATTTATCCTGTACCCAATCCCAAATTCCCTTTTTTAGGGGTCCACTTTACTCGTGGAATTAATAATGAAATTTTTATAGGTCCTAATGCTGTTCCAAGTTTGAAACGAGAAGGATATGCAAAAAAAGACTTCGATATAAAAGAATTTTATGAAGTTTTAAAATATAAACCATTTTGGACTATCGCTTATAACAATATGGATGAGGGAATAAAAGAAATATTGAAATCGTTTTCAAAAAAATTATTTTTAAAAGAAGTCAATAACTTTTTCCCACAACTAACAAAAAAAGATTTAATACCATCCTCATCAGGAGTTCGAGCACAGGCAATAAGAAATGATGGAAAAATGCTGGATGATTTTTTTATTGCACAAACAAATCATGCTTGTCATATTTTAAACGCTCCTTCTCCCGCTGCGACTGCTTCGTTGGAAATAGGGAAATATGTTATTGAATTAATAGAAAAGAATAAAATATTATAAAATTTTTGAGACTATCAATCACAATGGTTACATTTGTTTACAATTTAAGAGAAAGGAATAAATAAATGAAGAGTAATGGTAGAGTTGCGTTAATAACAGGAGCAGGAAGTGGAATAGGAGAAGGAATCGCTTGGGAATTAGCACAAAAAGGAGCAATAGTTATAATAAATGATATAAACAAAGAAAAGGGGGAAAAAGTCGCTGAAGATATTAGAAAAGCTGGATTTATTGCTTCATATAGAATAGCTGATATAACAAATGGTACTCAAATAAAAGATATGGTTTCTAGCATTGTTAAAGAATATAAAAAAATTGATATTTTAGTGAATAATACTGGAATAGTGAAAGATAATTTAATATTGAATATGCCAGAAGAGGATTTTGATTTTGTTCTAGAGGTAAATTTAAAAGGAGCATGGCTTGTCTCAAAAAACGTGCTGAACTATATGAAAAATGAAAGTTATGGCAGAATAATAAATATATCTTCTAGATCTTGGTTAGGACAAAAAGGACAAAGTAATTATTCATCGTCTAAAGGTGGTATTATTAGCCTCACGCGTGCTTTAGCAATAGAATTTGCTAAATATAATATTACTGTTAATGCTGTAGCTCCGGGATTGATTGATACTCCTTTAATTAAAAAATTAAGAAAAGATGTACAAGAACGCTTAATTGCGGCACAACCGACCCCAATCATTGGAAAACCACAAGATGTAGCAAATGCAGTTTCTTTTCTTTCTACTAAAGAATCCAGATATATAACAGGACAAGTAATACATGTTGACGGTGGAAAAAGTTTGGGAGCAAATAATATTTAAAATTTTTGTTGTTTTAAGTAATATCTACCCTGAATTATTCACTGAAACTCTTAAAAACAACCAAATCCCTTAGGTGTGAAG
>Ga0079226_10002630_pt1 | contig 13855 bp, 13 predicted proteins | sample Poulit2014_FD_76345 | JGI IMG/M metagenome (GOLD analysis project Ga0079226, IMG submission 76345) | Agricultural soil microbial communities from Georgia to study Nitrogen management - Poultry litter 2014 | ecosystem: Environmental > Terrestrial > Soil > Agricultural land | place: USA: Georgia... | reverse complement strand
TATCCGGAACATGATGATCGCTATCTTGATGAATGTATATTAAATTTACGTGAAAAAGGAATCGATATATAAAGAAGACGCTCATACTTCAAATTTTGAAGTGAAGCGTCTTTTATCTGTTATAGCGTGAAATTAAATTTAATGGCTAATCCCATACCAAAATAAATCTAAAATCTCTTCGATTAAATCATCTAGATCTCGCTCTTCCATAAAACCTTTCCCAGCTGTTAGTAAGGCTACGAAAGAAACCGCTTGTAGACGCGCATTTCTGAAAGGGATTTTACCCTTGTCCATCTCCTCTTGCAAAGTGTTTTCTAAGGCAGTATACATTTCGTCTTCCGATATTTCCATTAACTTAACTTGCTCAGGTGAAAGAGAAATTTTTGCATCTTTCATAAATGAATTAATATCCATTTCCGCTGTCGCTTCCATATGTGCTTTGGCCAGATTGAATAGGCGCTTTCGGAGGGGTTCTTCAGTCGATAACTTCCGCATAATCTGCTGTTTAATTCGAACCATTAGCTGAATCATCGCTTCAGTGAAAAGTTCATTTTTATTATTATAATAATAATAAACAGTTGCCCTTGTCACATTACAATGTTTAGCAATATCATCCATGGATACAAGCGAGTATCCTTTTTCTATGAATAATTCGGTAGCTAAATATAATATTTTATCCTTAGTTGCCAATTCATTCGGTGATTTTCTTGGCCTTCCGATTGGTCTTCTAGCTTCTTTTTCCATGCTGTTTCACCCTAGTGTATAAATTATATTAATTATATCACAATTTTGTCTTGATTAATTAACATCCATGTATGTATAATTAAAACAATTAACACTTTTGAACAATTTAAAGACTGGAAGTGACAACATGTTAAGTAAAATAGGAAATCTTGTATCTAATTCGAAAACTCGTTGGTTAACGATATTTGTTTGGATATTATTAATTGGAATCTTTTCATTGGTTTGGCCGCAAGTTAATGATAGGGAGACAACAGACAATCAATTGTTGCCAGATGATGTGATGTCTGTAGAAGGAAATGAGATTATTAATGAAGAGTTTTCAGATGACATAGGCGTACCCTTATTATTAGTTTGGCACAATGATAATGAATTTGAAGTAAGTGATCTTGAAGCTATACAGAAATTATATGTGAAGCTTGATGAAGAGCCCTTAGCATATCAAAGCTATGTGCCACCCTTTGGAGAAATGCCTCTAGAAGCCCTATTTGGCAGTGTATCGGAAGATGGTAAGGCACTAATTACCCCAGTGTTTTTTGAAGAAGAAGCGTCGACTAAACAGTTACAGGCTGATTTAGATGAGCTGAGTGAATTAATCGAAGCGGAAATTAGTGAAGAAGTATTAAGCGAAAACATTGATTCATCTGCTTTTAAGGTTCGCTTTTCAGGTCCGGTTGGCATTGAAACAGATGCCGTTTCATTATTTAGTAATGCTGACTTTACACTGTTAATTGCCACTGTTCTTATCGTTTTTATTTTACTGATTGTGATTTATCGATCGCCTATTTTAGCTGTCGTACCTTTGATTGCAGTAGGAATTGCATATGGTTTAATCAGTCCCTTATTAGGGTTTATGGCAGACAAAGGCTGGATTGTAGTCGACGGCCAAACGATTTCTATTATGACTGTCTTATTATTCGGAGCAGGTACTGACTATTGTTTATTTCTCATCTCAAGGTATCGTGATGAGTTAAAAGTACATGAAGATAAATATACGGCTCTTAATAAGGCATTAGGTGGTACTGCTGGAGCTATCATGATGAGTTCCTTAACGACTGTTATTGGAATGTTGACACTTGGTTTAGCTTATTATGCTTCTTACGATCGTTTTGCTGTCCCATTTAGTTTAGCGATTTTCATTATGGGAATTGCAGCACTCACATTATTACCGGCTATTTTAACCTTATTAGGCCGTATCGCCTTTATTCCCTTTGTCCCTAGAACGGAAGAAATGATAGTAAAAAAGGAAAAAGAAAAAGGCAAAGAAATTCGCCGACCAAAGGAAGCGCATCGTTTTGGTAAGAAAATAGGTAAGCTTGTTACGACAAGGCCTTGGACGATTATTATTGTTACAGTCATTTTACTGAGTGGATTAGCAGCCTTTGTTCCTAAAATGCAGTTTACCTACGGATTGCTCGATTCATTTCCGGATGATATGAATTCTCGTGAAGGGTTTACTTTAATTTCTGAACACTATCCAGCCGGGGAAATCGCTCCCGTAAAATTAGTCGTCGATACTAAAGGGGAGGACATTTCCTTTGAAAACATGTTATTAGAACATCCGCTTGTTGAGGAGGTAGAAGAGGCGGAACAGGGCCAAAACAAGCAAGATTATTATTTATGGGAATTCACCTTAAATATTAATCCATATTCTACAGAGGCAGTCGATAGTATTGCTGACTTTAAAAAAGAAACGAGTGTATTATTAGATGAAGCAGGTATAGAAAAGGAGAATCAGCAGTTTTGGTTGGCGGGAGAAACGGCAACACTCTATGATACGGATCAGGTGACAAAGCGTGACCAAAATATTATTATACCTGTCTTATTAACTGTCATTGCTGTTTTACTATTCGTTTATTTAAGGTCAATTGTTGCGACAGCATATTTACTCGGTACCGTTGTGTTTTCATATTTATCAGCACTAGGCTTAGGTTGGATTGTTCTGCACTATGGATTTGGAGTCGAAGAGATACAAGGGTTGATTCCTTTATATGCCTTTGTCTTCCTCGTCGTGTTAGGAGAGGATTATAATATTTTCCTCGTATCGAGCATTTGGCGGAAGAGGGAAACAATGCCTCTCAAACAAGCGATTGCTGCTAGTGTAGGAGAAACAGGAAGTGTTATTAGCTCAGCGGGATTAATTTTAGCAGGAACATTTTCTGTGCTAGCTGTTATGCCGCTGCAAGTGCTCGTTCACTTCGGGGCGATTACAGCGATTGGTATTTTATTAGATACCTTTATTGTCAGGCCCTTACTCGTTCCGGCAATAACGACCGTATTAGGACGGTTTGCCTTTTGGCCAGGGAAGTTTTATAAAGTTCCGGAAAATGAAAGTTATGATAACTTTACAAAAATCAAAAAAGTTGAATGATTAATAAAAGATTTATGAAGCGAATTAAGTAAATAAATATAATATGAAAAGGCTCTTACTTCACATGAGGTAGGAGGCTTTTTAATTTACTGTTTTTTGCTTAAAGCTAATAAAATCTTTCTTATATTAATTATTTTCTAATAATGAAAAGGCTTATATATAGCGGTTTGCAGGTGTTCTTAACTTTTAAAATGCCTAATACATATTGAGTTATATAAAATATTATGCTATTATTTTATTTGTGTTTACCCAATGATTATAAGGTTGACAATGAAAGTGAGGAGGAAATGAATGAAAAACAAATTAACACCCATTAACTTAACACTTGGTAGCTTGTTTGTAGCTTTGACTGCTATAGGAGCAAACATTACAAGTATCATTCCAGGCTTATCCGTAGGCGGTGTTCCCATTACCTTACAGACGTTTTTTGCAGTATTATCAGGACTTGTCTTAGGCAGCAGACTAGGTGCGTTTTCTATGTTTGTCTACATGATGCTGGGGCTCGTTGGTGCACCTGTTTTTGCACAATTTAAAGGTGGTCCCATGACCATAATTACTCCAACATTCGGTTTTATTTTATCATTTATTTTAATAGCTTATATCGCTGGGAAGATTGTTGAGAGAAATCAATCAATGGTTTCCTATGTTAGTGCGTCTCTTATAGCGACTGCACTTAACTATTTAATCGGAACAAACTTAATGTATTTAGCTTATATGTTCTGGTTTGAAGCACCATCTGGATTTACTTACACTTTGGCCTGGATATGGATGTTACCGCCCTTACCGAAGGATATTATTTTAGGTGTGGTAGCGGGTGTGGTAGCCTACCGTTTACATCAAAGTGGGATTACAAAGTTTCAAAATAGTATGCAAAGACAAAGCGTATAGGAGGAATAACATGAATTGGACGACACTTGCAGAAGAGGTAATTGACGGTTATGAAATTACGGAGGAAGAAGCCTTATCCATTTTAAATTTACCGGATGAGGAAGTTTTACAAGTGCTTGAAGGGGCACGTTTAATTCGGAATCATTACTACGGCAACAAAGTGAAGTTGAACATGATTATTAATACTAAAACTGGATTTTGTCCCGAAAACTGTGGCTACTGTGCCCAATCGATCGAATCAACTGCACCGATTCAAAAATATCGAATGCTCGATAAGGAAACAATTATTAAAGGTGCTGAAAAAGCGATTGAGCTAAACTCTGGTACTTACTGTATTGTTGCCAGTGGAAGAGGCCCGACCAATCGTGAATTAGACACGGTAACATCTGCTGTAAAAGAAATTAAAGATAAGCATAATCTTAAAATATGTGCCTGTCTCGGTATTTTACGTCCTGGCCAAGCCGAGAAGTTAAAAGAGGCCGGTGTTGACCGTTATAACCATAACCTTAATACTTCTAAAAATCACCATGAAAATATTACGACAAGCCATACTTATGATGATCGCGTAGGTACTGTAGAAAAGGTAAAAGACGTTGGTATTTCACCTTGTTCTGGAGTCATAGTCGGAATGAAAGAGGAGAAAATTGACGTCGTACACATGGGACAAGCATTACGTGAACTAGATGCGGACTCAATTCCAGTAAACTTTTTACATGCTATTGATGGAACGAAACTTGAAGGGACAAATGAATTGTCACCTATGTACTGTTTGAAAGTTCTCAGTATGTTCCGTTACATGAATCCGACAAAAGAAATTCGTATATCAGGTGGTCGTGAAGTTAACTTAAGAAGTTTACAACCATTAGGTTTATATGCAGCAAACTCTATATTTATTGGTGATTACCTGACGACATCGGGACAAGAGAATAAAAACGATATACAAATGTTAGAAGATATGGGATATGAAATTGATTACTGCTAAAGGATAGGTAATAAACAATGTGTGATTAATTAAATAGCCTTATCATGATGAAGACCACCTAAGCTGGAATATGCTAGGTGGTTTTTTTATGCTATGGCTAATTTATTAAAACGAAGCTTACTTTTCTAGATTAGCTTATAAACTAATCTTTATAAAATTGACGTTAAAATTTTGAAGCTATAGAATGAAGAAAGATTAGTATATTAGATGTGAAAGGCTTATTTGTGTCATTCAAAGAATGATAGCTATTAGCAGTTTATAAAATCTATATTCCCACTATTTAAAAGGACGTGAAATTGTGGAAGGAAATACGATATTAATAGCTGATGATGAGGAGGAAATCGCCTCATTGATTACCATACTGCTAGAAAAAGAAGGGCATCGTTTAATTAAAGCAAGCAATGGTCAGGAAGCGATAGATATTGTTAAGAACAAGCAAGTTGACTTACTTATTTTAGATATTATGATGCCAAAAATAGACGGTTATGAAGTGGCAAGACGCGTACGAGAAAGTTATCATATGCCTATCATTTTTTTAAGTGCTAAAACATCTGACTTTGATAAAGTTCAAGGGCTCGTAATAGGTGCCGATGATTACATAACCAAACCTTTTAATCCTATGGAATTAATCGCTCGGGTCAATGCCCAGCTTCGTCGCTTCACGATATTAAACCAACCATTTATAAAAGAAAAAGATGAACTTGTCATAGAGTTTGGTGATCTAAGAATTTCGCCAGAACAACGTAATGTAACAATCCAAGGAGAAGATATAAGTCTCACCCGGAAAGAATTCGATATATTGTACTTGTTAGCGAGTCATCCTCAAAAGGTGTTTACTGTCGAAAATATTTTTGAAAGAGTATGGCAAGAAACTTATTTTGAAGGAGCTAACACGGTGATGGTACATATACGTACACTTAGAAAAAAGATAAAAGAAGATAGGAGAAAGAAAAAATGGATAAAAACTGTATGGGGAGTGGGTTATACATTTGATGGCTAAAATTAGTCGTAGTTTTCGTGCCAAGATGGTGCTTCTATTTGGGATTAGTATGTTTTTATCCAGTCTTACTGCTTTTATATTATTTAAGTTATTACAGTTCTATTATCGGACAAATGTAGAAAGTGGTCATTTAGCGGACCAACTGCGCCAGTTGTTAAGAAAAATAGGTGACTTTAATGTCTTCTTTATCTTGTTTCTCATATTGTCAATTGTATATTTCTTCCTCCTTACAAAATCCTATTCACATTATTTCAAGGAAATATCTGCTGGAATTAGCTATCTCGCAAATGGTAACTTTAATCATAAGGTTCACATTCAATCAAACGACGAATTTGCCGATATTGCTAGGGATATTAATTTGGCGGGTGAAACCTTGAAAGAAGCGGTTCAACGGGGAGATTTTTCTGAAAGTAGTAAAGATCAATTAGTCGTTAATTTGGCCCACGATTTAAGGACACCGTTAACTTCGGTTCTTGGCTATATGGATCTAATTCTTAGGGATAAAAGTTTATCAAAAGAACAAATAAGTCACTATTTAAAGATTGCTTATACAAAGTCGGAACGGTTAGAAGTATTAATTGATGAATTGTTTGAAATAACGAGAATGAATTACGGAATGCTTCCTTTACAAAAAGAAAATATAAATGTGAGGGAACTCATTTTTCAATTGACGGAAGAACTCTATCCTATCTTAGATGATCATAGCCTAAAGGTTCGGATTAATAGTGATAAACCATTACAAATTACATGTGATGGTAGTTTACTAGCTCGAGTGTTAGAAAATATAATCATGAGTGCTATACGATATGGATCAGATGGGCAATATATTGATATAAACGGATTTGTCGCTGAAAATACTGTTATCATTCAAGTGGTGAATTATGGTCATGTCATAGCAAAAGATGACTTACCCCATCTATTTGATATGTTTTATACGGGAGATAAAGCACGAACACAAAAATCAGCTAGTACAGGTCTTGGTTTGTTCATTGCTAAGAATATTATTGAACAACATGGTGGTTCACTTACATGTAAAAGCGATATTAAAGGGACAGTTTTTGAAGTTGTTTTACCGAAAGAGAATTAAAGCAAGTTATATTTAAGAAAGATTTAAAGTTTACCCTACTTTTTATTTAATAAATATTATCTATACTTTAAAGAGAATAAAGTAAGGAAAGGTATGGATAAGATGAAACGAATCGCCTTATGTTTTAAAGTGCTATTAATTTGTTAGCTCTTGTATTTTTGCTATTTAAATGGGAGACTATTACCAATTTACACCTTGCTAAATACAATCCATTTAGCAAGATAACTGATGAATACGTGAGTCCCTACATATATGTGTTAGATAACAATACTGGAGAAGTAATGATTGATAAAAATGAGACGAAAAAAACATATCCTGCATCATTAACAAAGATAATGACAACGATTGTCGCACTAGAACATATCGATGACTTAAATACAATGACAGCGATAGACATAGATACTTATCAAGAAATGGTAGCACGTAATTCATCTATGGCAGGCTTTGTAGGTAAAGAGGAAGTAACATTGCGAGATTTATTATATGGAACCATGCTGAGCTCGGGTGGGAAAGCAGCCAATACGCTAGCTATTCATGTAGCAGGAAGTGTAGAATCGTTTGTTCATATGATGAATGAGAAAGCAAATGAACTTGATTTACAACATACTAATTTTACTAACCCTGAAGGTTTGCATGATAAAAATCAATACACGACAGCTCGTGATATGGCAATGCTATTAAATTACGTTCTACAAGATGGTGACTTTAGAGCCATCTTTACCAAGAAAAATCATTTAACAACATCTACTATCGATCATCCCGATGGTATATTATTAGCATCGACTGTATTAGCTGAACTAGATGGGGAAGAATCTGCCTTATTTGAAATTATCGGTGGAAAGTCAGGAACAACATATGAAGCGGGACAGTGTTGGGCAACATTAGGAATAGTAGGAGAGCGTGAATATTTAGCTATCGTTATGGGGGCTCCTTTTAAAGATTTCAGTGAACTAGACCAAGCCCAAATGGCAGACACAATAAAAATCTATGAAACTATCGGGAGGCGTATTCACGAGTGAATTTATAGCTCACTATATTAACTGTAAATCTAAAGTAATGAAGGCTATTTATTTTCGCATCACATTCCTAGTCATCCTCTAACTCCAAAGCTCGAAACATCTTTCAAGTGAAAAAGTCTGAGACTAGCTTAAGCTAATCAAACTTAACGAAGAAAGTTTCTGGCTCTTTTGAATAAATAGTGAAAATAACGTCGGCTTCATAATCATTATGCCATTCTATCGCTATATTATCAGGCCTATATATTTTTATGATGCTTTTATCACCATATTGAATGATAGTGCTTATTTGATGTGGAAATTCATTTTTCGCTATAACTTCAATCGTATTAATATCGTTCGGAGAATGGCTGATGACTAATTGTTTTTCATCAGCTTTACTCATAAAGGAGATTGCCCATACGAAAACACCTATTCCCACTAGTCTGAGAATAATCAAGCCGAAAAAGCAGCCCAAGGCATATTTTAAAAAAGTCTTTTGCTTTACTGTTTTATAATTTTCACTTGTATACAAATTAATTCACTCTCTCATTTAACTCACTGATTTAAATTTAGCTAGTGATCTTCTAAAACCCACTCCTTTTATACATGGGCATTCAACTTCAGTTAAAAAAGCGATTCAATATGACTTCTGCAAGACCTCCATAGAAATAAAAATGATGATATAGACTGCCACAAGGATAAAGAAATATGGAAGAAGAAATCCTAGGTAAGCGAAAAATATGATATATAGTGTATAGAAAATATACCAAGCTTTTTTACGATGTTTAGTAATATAATGAAAGCCAAACCATTTTAAAAGGTCTACAAGGGCAACAACTAAAAAGAAAATCGCAAAAATAACGAAATTACGGGCTAGTAAATCCTGCGGCGTAAAAGCAAATGCTAAACCAAAAAAGAGAACAATGGCTATAAGTGATAATATACTTGTCACAAAATTTATGACGCCAAACATAAATACTTTTGTAGCTGAATAGTGCTTCATTACTGTACCTCCGACATGTTGTTGTGATTGGCTATAGCTCCTTAAATATAAAAGGATGAAGCTATGCATTAGCCAACCGTAAAAAAAGATAGTTTAATAAATTTTACAAGCTAATGGAAAAATATACAATAGGCTATAAAGTACCATATTGATTGAATAGATATAAAAGTAAAAGTGTTAGCTAGATATAGCGATAATTCTATCTCTAGCTAGCGCTTTTTTGTCTAGTCATTCATGCTTATAAAGAGTATTCGGTATTAGGACTTTATATTCTATGAAAATAATTAAATCTATTATAAAATAATATTAATATGCAAAAAGTTACAAATTTCCCCCTTTTATTGGCTAGGAATTTATTTTAACTGAGACTTCCGCATGACGAATACTTCTCTATCTTTCCTATTTAGGGGGAAACTAGTAAAAAGATATCGGTAGCAGCAATGATATACTGAGTGAAGGGACGTTGATGAAGATTTCTAACTTGTGTGAAAAAAATGTCATTCTAGGAAATAGTGCAGCAGATGAGACTAAGAAAAAACTTATTTTTAATGTCATGAAGGCCCAAGTCGTTCGTTCTAGAATGACGATGACCGCTGTATTTCTTTCGGTTACTGCTCAAGACAAGGATTATCAAATGACAAATAAAGTAGAAGAAAGCTTAGATCAACTTATTATTAAAAATATACGACAGACGGATGTTTTGTTTTCTATCGGACCTTTCGAGAGGTGTTTATTATTATCACATACAGGTGAGGCAGAGGCGAAAGCTTTTTTAAGTCGAATTTTAGTCGTTTACCAAAGAGAATACCCTGAATTCTCCGCCTTATCTTATAGCGCAGCTTTAGCTGAAATTAATCAGCAGACAGTGGCCTTTGATGAGTTAATTGAACTAGGAAAAGAAGCTGTCGAGGAATCTAGAAAAAGTAAAACAATTGAAAAGATTCATAAATTTGAAGAACGGGCTGTTGAAAAGATAAAAGTAAGTATTTTAGAAAACGAACCGATTTTATCCAATGCACTTCACGCATCATTACAAAATTTATCTTTCCCCTATTTTGAAATGGATATTAAGCAATTCACAGATGGTTATGAGTTTTTGGAATCAGATTTTATCTTGTCTGGTCATAGTCATCTTGTAATTACTAATGATATCCTGCCGAGAACAAATGGCTTGAAAGTCGTTCATAGTTTGCGGGAAATGCCTAATCAAAAAAAGTTTACGATTTTTATGATGACGAGAAGGCAATCTGAGCTAGATATGTTAAATGCTTATAAAGCAGGTGTAGATCAATACATAATTAAGCCTTTTAATATACGTCTTTTTGAAGCACAAATTAAACGAACCTTTGAAAGGTTTTGGTCCTAATGACAATAAGCTTGTCGATTTCATTTTTATTAAAATTTATATTAATATTTCTCATTCTATTGAGTCTTAATATTATTTATTTGACCTATAAGAAACATAAGGATAATAAAGGCCAGCATATAAAAAATCAATATATACTAGAAAACGAGCTTGCTTGGTTTCATTATTTTAGAGATGGGGCGACTGTACCAGACAAGCTTATCCCGCGTAATCGATATGAAGTAGAGGCGATTGAGGAAATCTTCTTTATTTATTTGCACAATTTAAAATCGCCAACGGTTGTTGAGAAAATAAGCCAGTTTTCAAATGAACATTTGTATGATTACTTTAAAAAAAATTTACAAAGTAAACGTTGGAGTAGTCGTATGAATGCGATGCAGAGGATTGTCGATTTTAAAATCGATCGACTTGTCGATGATTGTTTGCGACTTGACCAAGCAAAATTGAGTTCAGAAGAAGAGTTTCTTATTTTAAAAGTGATGGCTAACTTGAGGGAAGATGATTTTATTAAGCAACTTTTAAACACACAAAAAGTATTTTCAGAATACGAGTATAAAAGAGTTTTTATGGATTTAGATGACGATAATTTTGAAGAACTTGTCGTCGATTTGCATTTACTTCCCGCCATTGCGCAGTATGCAGTTATCGATTTAATTGGTATGAAAAGAAATGTAGATTGGATAGTTTTTTTAAATAAGTTTCTTAAAAGTGAAGATCAAGAGCTACGTATTCGTTCCTTAAAAGCCATTTATGAAATTGGGGTCGTCGAGGACTTAGCCCCCTATGCACCATTTAGTGAATCATCTATTTGGGAGGAGCGCTTAATGTTTACTAAGTTACTTACATATATACCCAGTCAAAGTGCACTTCCTTATCTAAACCGTCTTATAAAGGATGAGTCATGGTCTGTTCGCTCACAAGCAGCCCGCGTAATTGTTAACTATAAAGATGGACAGGCAATTCTGCGAAATATTGTAGAAACAAAAAGGGATAAATTTGCAGTTGACATGGCCAGGTCTTTTTTAAAAGAAGGTGATAGCTAATGATTTGGCAATCGATTATTGAGGGTTTGATGTTCTTTTTTGGAACTTTAATTATAATTTATATGCTTATCGTCGTTTTCATATATGGCGCCATGCTGTTTTTCGCCTTTCTTCAGTTACGTAAACGCTATGGCTTGAATAAAAGAGATATTGAGGAAGAATACGTCGATGCCATGTATTCTAAACCGGTATCAATTATTGTTCCTGCTTATAATGAGGAAGTTGGCATCATTAATAATATTCACTCCCTCTTAAGTTTGCGCTATCCTGAAGTTGAAATTCTCGTGGTTAATGATGGTTCGACTGATGGTACGTTAGAGAAGGTTTTGACACACTTTCAAATGAAGCCGATTCAAAAAGTCGTTCGTCAACAACTTGAATCTGAGCCAGTATATGGTATCTATGAATCAGAAATATATCCATATTTAAAAATGTTCGATAAAAAGAACGGTGGCAAGGCAGATGCATTAAATGCCGGCATTAACTTATCAAAGTATCCCTATTTTTGTTCGATAGATGGGGATTCTATTTTAGAGGAAAGATCATTACTTCGAGTTATGCAGCCCATAATTTTATCGAATGATGAAGTGATTGCAGCCGGAGGAAATATTCAAATAGCCAATGGCTTTGACGTGCGATTGGGCTCTGTTTTTCAGTCAGACTTATCGAGGAACTATCTCGTTACCATGCAAATTGTTGAATATCTCCGGGCCTTTATGATGGGACGAATAGCCCTGAGTAGATTTAATTTAGTGTTAATCATATCAGGAGCCTTCAGTGTCTTTTCGAAAAAATGGGTCATCGAGGTTGGTGGTTATACAAAGGATACCATTGGGGAAGACATGGAATTAGTTGTGAAATTACACCGCATGATTAAAGAAAAAAAGTTAAATAAACGTATCGAATTTGTTTCTGAACCAGTATGCTGGACAGAAGCACCGCAGTCCTTACCAGTCTTAAGAAATCAACGGAGAAGATGGCAACAAGGGCTTATCGACAGTTTATGGAAGCATAAAAAAATGACCTTTAATCCTAAATATGGATCGATTGGACTTGTGTCTTTTCCCTATTTTTGGATTGTTGAATGTTTTGGACCGATTATTGAGTTTGGAGGATATCTTTATATTATTATCGCTTTCTTCATGGGGCAAATATATTATGAAGTGGCTATTCTACTAGCGCTTTTATTCATTTTATATGGGGCGATTCTTTCGATGACATCCGTCTTACTAGATGCTTGGTCTCTTAGAAAATACCCTAATATGCGTGATGTGTTACGCTTATTAGTTTTATCCTTATCAGAGGTAGTTTGGTATAGGCCGCTCAACCTTTTTTGGAGAATAGAGGGGCTCTTTCGTTTCCTAACTAAAAGGACAGAATGGGGCAATATGAAACGTGAAGGTTTTTAAAAGGAGTTGTAGGCAGCATGAAAAGGTTTTACCTCATTGCCATCATACTTTTATGTATGCTATTCATCCCAATAGTGTGGTGGTTCACGTCAGCTAAAACAAATCTAAATGTAGCGATTATTGATAAGACAGTTCCAACAGAATCATATCGTGAACATTTAGGAATTACATGGCTATTAAATCATTATAAATACGTAAAACAGGATGAAGCGGCTTACGATTATTCAAGAGACTATTACGGCTTTATCCCACCGCAAGCAAAAAAGGATCATTCAATCAAAGACTTACCCGATCATTATGATGAGTTTGATGTTATTTACTTGGCTGATAGTTATGGTGTGTATGAAGAAGATTTAGTTAATGATGATCGAGATGAAGAGTTAAAGGATGTCCATCCATCTGCTAAAATATATGGCGGTTTGGAAGAGGCAGAATGGAATGCGATTGTCGAACGATTAGATAGGGAAGAGCCAAGTCTTTTTATCGCTGAATATAATTCTTTTGCCTCACCGACCAATGGAAAAGTTCGAGAGCGTATGACGGACTATTTAGGAATTGAATGGACAGGTTGGGTAGGGCGTTATTTTGATGAATTAAATCCTGAAGATAATGATGAAATACCTGCTTGGCTCGTTGAAAGGTACGGAGATACTTGGTCCTATTCAGGAAGTGGTTTTATCTTAGTGAATGATTTTAATGCTGAAGTTATCGTACTAGAAAATGCTAAACATGTCTTAAGTAATGATATTCAAGTTGTGATGACGGAAGAAGGTAAAGAGCAATTTAATATAAAGAAAAATGTTAGTTATGAATATTGGTTCGATATAGTCGTAGCCAAAGCTGGTACAAGCGTGTTGGCGAATTATGAGTGGGATTTGACGGACAAAGGAGCGGAATTATTGAGAGAGCATCAAATCCCAGAACAATTTGCTGCGGTAGTTAAAAGTGAACATGGACAAGCGACTAG
>Ga0079226_10002629_pt1 | contig 13863 bp, 12 predicted proteins | sample Poulit2014_FD_76345 | JGI IMG/M metagenome (GOLD analysis project Ga0079226, IMG submission 76345) | Agricultural soil microbial communities from Georgia to study Nitrogen management - Poultry litter 2014 | ecosystem: Environmental > Terrestrial > Soil > Agricultural land | place: USA: Georgia... | reverse complement strand
CCGATCTCCAACGTCGGCGGCCAGAGCTGCGGGGAGTGCAACATCGCCGAGGCGCTCAAGCTGTCGCTGAACACCAGCTTCTATCGGATGATGCTCTCGCTGCGCAACGGCCCGCGCTCGGTCGCGGACATGGCCTACAAGGCCGGCATCCCCGAGACCCTGCCGGGTGCGGACCGCAAGAGCCTCGAGGGCGAGGACGGCACCGTGTCCAACGGCATCGTGCTCGGCGAATACGAGGTGCGCACCCTGGACATGGCCTCGGCCCTGGGCACCTTCGCCACCTCCGGGGTGCACCACGAGCCCTACTTCGTCGAGCGGGTCGTCACCGCCGACGGCGACGTGCTGCTCGACCGCGGCCCGTCGGAGGGCCAGCGGGTGATGGACGAGGAGGTCGCCGACAACGTGACCGCCGCGATGGTGCCGATCGCCCCCTTCGACGGCAACGGGCTGGCCGGCGGCCGGCCCGCGGCCGCCAAGACCGGTACCGCCCAGCTCGGCGACACCGGGCAGAACAAGGACGCCTGGATGGTCGGCTACACCCCGTCGCTGTCGGTGGCGGTGTGGATGGGCAACGAGGACGGCGGCCCGCTGGTCAACCAGTGGGGCGGGAAGATCTACGGTGCCGGACTGCCCGCGAGCATCTGGAAGCGCACGCTGGACTCCGCCCTGCAGGGCACCAGCTTCGAGTCCTTCCCGAAGCCGGGCTCGATCGGCGGCCAGGCCGGTGTGCCGGTCCAGACCACCATGCAGGCGCCCACCAGCTCGGCCGAGGCCGATGCGGACGACGACCTGCTCCCGGACGTGACGCTGCCCGAGCTGTCGGACGTCGAGGTGCTGCCCGGCATCTCGATCCCGGTGCCGGTGCAGCCGTCGGCCAACACCCCGGGCGACTCCGGGAACTCGGGCAACTCCGGGAACTCCGGAAACAGCGGTACCGGGGGCGGCGGGAACAGCGGTGACGGCGGCACGGGCGGTACCGGTGGCGGAACCGGCGACTCGGGCGGCGGTGCGGGCGCACCGTCGACCGGCGGCGGCGCCGGCGGTGGGGGTACCGACGGCGGGACGGACGGCTTCCTGGTCGGTGCCCGCTAGCGGCGACCGTGCCCGCGTGCCCGATCCGGGCACGGGCCGGGCACGCGGGCTCGGGCCCGCCGAGCGGGATCTGCCCTCACGTACCGACCGGACCGTCGCCGCGCTCAGCGGCGCCATCGGCGGCCCGGTGGGTGCGCATGCGCTGATCGGGCGGCAACGCTTCTTCACTCCGCTGCGGGTGACGATGCTGCTGACGGTGATCGCGCTGGCGATCGGCTGGCTCGGTAAGGCCGCCTGCCTGCAGCAGTACGAGCACGCGCCGGGCGAGCTCGGTCTGGACTGGCGGGGCAGTCGGCAGTACGTGGCGCTGTGCTACTCCGACGCCATCCCCCTCTACAGCGGTGAACGCCTGGCCGAGGGGCTGTTCCCCTACAAGTCGGGATGGACCGACGGCACGGTCGGCGCCGACGGCGTCGAGATCGTCCGGCACATGGAGTATCCGGTGCTCACCGGCCTCTACCAGTACGTGACCATGCTGCTGACCAAGGCATGGACGGCCGGCATGGAGTCCGGCTGGCTGCCCGGGGCGCTCGAGGTGGTCGTCTACTTCAACCTGATCGCGCTCGGCCTGGCCCTGGCCTGGCTGCTGACGGTGCGGGCCACCTTCGCGCTCACCGGGCGCCGGCCCTGGGACGCCGCCCTGGTGGCGCTGTCCCCGCTGGTGATGGTGCACGCGTTCACCAACTTCGACGCCCTGGCCACCGCGGCCGCGATGTGCGGACTGTGGGCGTGGTCGCGGCGCCGCCACGGGCTGGCCGGGGTGCTGCTGGGCGTGGGTGCGGCCGCGAAGATGTTCCCGATCTTCCTGCTCGGCCCGCTGCTGGTGCTGTGTCTGCGCGCCGGACGGATGCGGCAGTGGTGGCGCGCCGCGCTCGCCGCGGCGCTGACCTTCACGGCGGTGAACCTGCCGATCGCGGTGCTGTATCCGGACGGGTGGCGCGAGTTCTTCCGGCTCAACCAGTCCCGCGGGATGGATCCGGACTCGATCTACAACGTGATCTCCTCGTTCACCGGTTGGGCCGGTTTCGACGGGCCGCTGCAGCCGTGGGAGTCGCCGTCGATCCTCAACGCGGTGTCGATGGCGCTGTTCCTGGCCGCCTGCGCCGCGGTCGGGGTGATCGCGATGACCGCGCGGCGCCGCCCGCGGGTGGCCCAGCTGGCCTTCCTGGTCGTCGCGGCCTTCCTGCTGACCAACATGGTGTCGAGTCCGCAGTTCTCCCTGTGGCTGGTGCCGCTGGCGGTGCTCGCGCTGCCGCACCGCCGACTGCTGCTGGGCTGGATGGTGATCGACGCGCTGGTGTGGGCGCCGCGGATGTACTACTTCCTCGGCGTGGACGACATGGGTCTGCCCGAACAGTGGTTCACCGCCACGGTGCTGGTGCGCGACGTGGCGGTGGTGGCGTTGTGCGCGCTGGTGATCCGGCAGATCTACCGGCCGGCCGAGGACCTGGTGCGGGCGGAGGGGGTGGACGATCCGGTCGGGGGAGTGCTCGACGGTGCCGCCGACGTGCGGGTGTGGCGCCGCCGCCCGCCCCCGGACGCGCCACCACAGGCGGGTGCGCCCGCCGCGGGCGTGCTCGTGACCGACGGCGACGGGCAATGACTTATCCTGCTGCAATGACTTCGATGCGTCGATGGGTGCCGCTGGTCGCGGCGGTGGCAATGGTCGTGGCGGCATGCGGCAGCGACGGCGCGGCCGACTCCGACACCCGGGACCGGGACCGGGCCGGGGCGGCCGAGCAGGCGGAGCCGACCACCACGACCACCTCCGCGGAGGCGACGACCACGGCCGCCGCGGCCGAGGCGTGCGACTTCCGCGCCGACCCGCCGGCCGCCCGCGAGGTCGACGAGCCGGACGCGGATCCGGCCGAGGAGGGCCTGGTCACCGTCGTGCTGCACACCGCCGACGGGCAGATCCCGATGGAGCTCGACCGGGCGGCGGCCCCGTGCAACGTCGAAAACCTGGTGTCGCTGGCCGGCCAGGACTACTTCGACGACACCGAATGCCACCGGCTGACCACCCAGGGCATCTTCGTGCTCCAGTGCGGCGACCCGACCGGGACCGGCACCGGCGGGCCCGGCTACACCGTGCCCGACGAGTTCCCGAAGGACCTGCCCGACTTCGAGGGCCCGGACGGCCCGGTGGCGGGCGCGACCGTCTACCCGCGCGGTTCGATCGCGATCGCCAACACCGGCGCCCCGCACAGCGGCGGCAGCCAGTTCTTCCTGGTCTACGCTGATTCGCCGCTGCCCCCGCAGTACTCGCTGGTGGGTGTGATGAGTGAGGAGGGGCTGGCGACCGTGGACGCGATCGCCGAGCGCGGCGTCGACGCCCAGCCCGCCGATCCGATCGGCGCCGACGGCGCGCCGGCCGAGCCGGTGGTGATCACCGAGGCCGTGGTCGCGGCCTGACGCGCCCGGTCGGCGTAAGACCGGCGCTGGACGAACCCGGGGGAGCTTTAGGTAGGCTCACCTCATGTTGCGTGTGCGTGGCCTAACCCGGATCTTCCCGGCATCGCCCGAACCGGTACACGCCCTGCGCGGGGTGGACCTGGACGTCGTCGACGGCGGCATGACCGCCGTGCTCGGCCCCTCGGGCTGCGGCAAGACCACCCTGCTGCGCATCATGGCCGGCTTCGACCGGCCCGACGGCGGCACGGTGCACCTGGGCGATCGCCTGATCGCCGGGCCCGGTGTCTTCGTCCGGCCCGAGCGCCGCGACATCGGGGTGGTCTCCCAGGAGGGCGCCCTGTTCCCGCACCTGTCGGTGGCCCAGAACATCGCCTACGGGCTGGACTCCGGCCGACTGGCCGGACTGCATCCGCGGATCCGCCGCGCGCGCCGGGAACGGGTGGAGGAGTTGCTCGAACTGGTCGGCCTGCCCGGGGTGGGCACGCGCCGGCCCGATGAGCTCTCCGGCGGTCAGCAGCAGCGCGTCGCCCTGGCTCGGGCACTGGCCCCGGCCCCGGCGGTGCTGCTGCTCGACGAGCCCTTCTCGGCGCTGGACGCCGCCCTGCGCGTGGAGCTGCGTGAGGAGGTGCGCGATCTGCTGCGCGGCATCGGCACCACCGCGGTGCTGGTCACCCATGACCAGGCCGAGGCGCTGTCGCTGGCCGACCACGTGGCGGTGATGCGCGCGGGCCGGGTGGTCCAGGCCGGTGCTCCCGCCGAGGTCTACGCCCGCCCCGTCGATCCGCAGACCGCCGCCTTCCTGGGAGAATCGGTCGAACTGGACTGCCGGGTGTGCGGGGCGGTCGGCGGGCCGGAGCTGGACCTGGACTGCCCGCTGGGCCGGATCCGGGTGGACGCCCACACCGTCTTCCCGGCCGGGCCGACCTCGGACGGGCCGAAAACCGGTGAGTCGGCGCGGCTGGTGCTGCGCCCCGAGCAGCTCGAACTGGCCGACGGCGGGGTCGGCGGCGAGGTCACCGCGGTCGGATTCTTCGGTCACGACGCGCTCGTGCGGGTCACGCTCACCGACGGCACACCGGTCGCGGTGCGTGCCGACGGACGCCGGTTGCCGCAGGTCGGCGACCGGATCGGGGTGCGGGTGGCGCAGGCTCCGCGGCAGGCACCCGTCGCCGTGGTGTGACCTAACGCACCGCGTGCGGGTCTGGCCCTCGGGCCGGAGAACTGCTTAGCCTCCCCTTATGGATCGATGTGATGAAGCGCGGGCTCCGGGACTTCCGGCCGTGGCGGTACGCATCGGAACGGAGGAACGGAAGTGACCATGCTCTCCACACGTAGAGGGGCGCGGATGCGCTGGGCGACGGTGACGGCGGCGGCCTCGGCGGCCCTGCTGCTGGGCGCGGCGGCCTGCTCCTCCGACTCCGGCACCGACGCCGCGGGCACCGAGGCGACCGGCTCGGATTCGGCCACCGCCACGCTGACCATGTACTCGGGCCAGCACGAATCGCTCGCTCAGGCGCTCGCCGACGGTTTCGAGGCCGACACCGGCATCCACATCGACGTGCGCGCCGGCAAGGACGCCGAGATGGTCGGTCAGATCATCGAGGAGGGCGACCGGTCCAAGGCCGACCTGATCATCACCGAGGAGCCCGGTCCCATCGGCTCGCTCGACGAGCTCGGCCTGCTCTCCGAGGTCGAGGAGACCGTCCTGGAGGACGTCGACGAGCGCTTCGTGCCCTCGACCGGCAACTGGCTGCCCTGGGCGGCGCGCTCGCGGGTGATCTACTACAACCCCGAGCTGATCGACGAGGACGAGCTGCCCGATTCGGTGCTCGACCTGGCCGATGAGAAGTACGAGGGCCAGTTCGCCTACGCCCCGTCGGGCGCCTTCAAGTCGACCACCGCCTACCTGATCAACACGATCGGCGAGGAGGAGACCCTCGAGTGGCTCGAGGCCGTGAAGGCCAACGGGGTCGACGAGCAGAAGAACGGCAAGGTCCGCGACAGCGTCGAGGCCGGCCAGCACCCCTTCGGGCTGAGCAACCACTACTACTGGTACATCCTGGCCGCCGACAGCGGGGGATAGGACGAGCTGACCTCGAAGGTGCACTTCATGAACGCCGACGACGCGGGTGCGCTGATGCTCGCCTCGGGCGCCGGACTGCTCAAGTCCAGTGACCACCAGGCCGAGGGCGCACAGTTCCTCGAGTGGCTGGCCTCGCCGACCGGCGGCCAGCAGGTCGTCGCCGAGGCGAGCCCGCAGTTCCCGCTCGCCCCGGGCGTGGTCTCCGATCACGAGCTGCCCACGATCGACGAACTTTCCTTCCCGGAGTTCGACCAGGCCTCGCTGCAGAACGTCGACGAGGCGAACGCGCTGCTGCTGCAGGCGGGGATCATCTGACCGGACCCCGATCACACCGGGCGCCACGCGCGCCCGATCGGGGCCGGACACCGCGGCTGCCATGAGCGAGACCGTGGACATCGGGGTCGGCCCGGCGGGAATCGAACCCGCCGGGCCGACCCCGTCTGCGCGTAGACGGTTGCGCAGCGGCCACCGGGCCCCGGTCTCGCTGACCGTCGTCGGTGCACTCGTCGCGCTGGCGGCGCTGTCCCCGGCCGCCTATCTGCTGCTGCGCGCCGGTTTCAGCTTCTCGCTGCTGCGCGACCAGCTCGCCGCACCGACCACGGTCCCGCTGATCTACAACACCCTGTGGCTGCTGCTGCTGGTGCTGGGCGCATCGCTGATCCTCGGCGTCGGGCTCGCGGTGCTCATCGCGCGCACCACCATCCCGTGGCCGCGGCTGTGGACGGTGCTGCTCACCCTGCCGCTGGGCGTGCCGACCTTCGTCGGCTCGTACGCCTGGGTCGCCTTCTCCTACCGGTACTTCCCCGGATCGACGCTGATCTTCGGCCGCGGCGGGGCGGCCGCGGTGCTCACGGTGACGTTGTTCCCCTACATCTTCCTGCCGGTGCTCACCGCGCTGCGCCGGCTCGACCCGGCGCAGGAGGAGGCCTCCCGGGCGCTCGGCCGCGGCCCGGTGACCGCGTTCTTCCGGGTCACCCTGCCGCAGCTGCGCTCGGCCATCGCCACCGGCGTGCTGATCATCGGCCTGCACATCCTGGCCGAGTTCGGCGCGGTGGAGATGCTCAGCTACTCCACCCTGACCACCGCGATCGTCCAGCGCGCGACCGTGCTGGGCATGCCCGAATCCGCGCGCGCCCTCGCGGTGGTGCTCGCCCTGGGCGCGATCATCCTGCTGCTGCTCGACCGGGTGCTGCGCGGCAAGCCGTTGGCCACCCACTCGGGCCGGGGCGCGGTGCGCCCGCCGATCCGCTGGCGCCTGGGCTGGACCGCCCCGCTGTTCGTCCTGGTGGTGCTCGCCGTGGTGCTCGCAGCGCTGGCGGTCCCGCTGTGGGTGACGGTGACCGGACTGGCCCGGCGCCTGGGCGGGGCGGGCGATCCGATCGACTGGTCGGCGCTGGCCACCGCCACGGTCAACACCGCCCAGTGGGGCGGGGCGGCGGCACTGGTGGCGACGCTGTGCGCACTGCCGGTGACGGTGCTGGCCGTGCGCTACCCGGGCCGACTGTCGGCGCTGATCGAACGGTCCACCTGGATCGCCCACGCCCTGCCCGGGGTGATCATGGCGCTCGCCCTGGTCTACCTGGCGGTGCGCTGGGCCTACCCGCTGTATCAGACCTCGACCCTGCTGGTCGTGGGCTATGTGGTGATGTTCCTGCCGCTGGCGGTGGGCTCCCAGCAGGTCGGTATCGCGCAGGCCTCCCCGCGCTTCGACGAGATGTCGCGCTCGCTCGGTTCGGGACCTGTGCGCACCTTCGCCCGGGTCACCGCGCCGCTCGCGCTGCCGGCGATCGGCGTCGGCGCCCTGCTGGTGGCCCTGGACGCCGGCAAGGAGCTGACCACCACGCTTCTGCTGCGCCCCACCGGCGAGCATTCGCTGGCCACCGCACTGTGGGCGACCACCGAGGGCGAGGTGCTCGACTTCACCGCGGCCGCCCCCTACGGCGTGGTGTTGCTGATCATCGGGGCGATCCCCGCGGCCCTGCTGGCCCGCTCCACCCTGCGCGGATAGCACCCGCACCCCGGCCGCACCCCGGCCGGGATCCGGCTCCGCCTGCCGCATCGGGCCGGACGGGGGAGGTCTCCAACCGGTCACGAACGTCTGCGCGCCCTCGCGTCCACGGCACAGATCTGTTCTACTTGGGGCTGGTGTTGCAGTTGTGACTGCTGTTGTTCCTGGGATTGTCCCTCGAGTGGGAGGAGGATGATCCCGCATTCGCCTGCGGGATCGACGCATATGAAGCGCAGAACGATCACCGCCGGCCTGGCCGCCGGCGCCCTGACCGCGGCCATGGTCGTCCCGGCCACGCTGGCCGGTGCGGAACCGACCGAACCGACCGGTGACGAGCTGGCCGGCAAGACCGTGTTCCTCGACCCCGGGCATCAGGGCTCGACTGAGGGCCACGACCTGGACAAGCAGGTCTCCGACGGCCGGGGCGGGACCAAGGCGTGCGCGACCACCGGCGCGCAGACCGCCGACGGGGTGGCCGAGCACACCATCAACTACGAGATCGCCGTGCTGACCAAGGGCATCTTGGAAGCGCTCGGCGCCGACGTGCAGATGAGCCGGGACGACGATGAGAGCTGGGCCGGCTGCCTGGACGATCGCGCCAAGAAGGCCAATGACTCGGGCGCCGATGTGGCGGTGAGCATCCACGCCGACTCCACCACCGAGGGGGCCGACGAGGACCGTCACGGCTTCCACCTGATCGTGCCGACCCTGCCGCTGCCGAACTCGGCCGCCGACAAGGCCCAGTCCGAGGGCGGGCGCACCGCCTCGAAGCTGATGCGCGACGCCTACGAGGCCAACGGCTTCACCCCGGCCAACTACGGCGGCTTCGACAAGGGCATCTCCGAGCGCGGCGACATCGCCGGCCCGGCCCTGACCGAGGTGCCGCTGGTGTTCGTGGAGATGGGCAACACCTCCAACCCCGACGATGCGAAGAGGCTCACCAGCACCGAGGGGCAGTACGAGCACGCCACCGCGCTGGTGTCGGGCATCGTGGCCTACCTGTTCGCCGACGGCTACCACGAGGGCGCCTACGAGGACCTGGCCCTGGACAAGACCCCGGCCCCGGCCACTCCGCGCACCGGTGCGGTCGACCTCGACGGCCCCTCGGGCGCGAAGGCCGAAGGCGATGTGGTCGAGCGTCAGTCCGAGGTGTTCGAGCGCGCCGACGAGGTCGGTGACCTGTTCGCCCAGCTGACCGAGCTCGAGGGCCTGGATTCGGTGCTCGAGCTGATCATGACCGGCGAGTTCGATCCGGTCAACGATCTGGCCACCGAGCTGATCGCCCTGATCGGGCCGCTGCTGAGCAAGGCGATCGCCGACTGACCGGATCGCCTGCGACGCACCGAAGCGGTGTGCGGACCGAGCCTGTGAAAGGCCCTGTCCGCACACCGCTTTCCTCTGCCTCACGGGCCGGCCCCGACGGGCGGCGATTGTCCAGGTCAACGCGCAGTCTGGTAGGTTGGCGGGGTTGCTTGACGCAACGACCCTCCTGCCACGGAACAGCCGTGGCCGAACTATCAGCCCACAGGAGGTGATGAGGTCCCGTGCGTCAGTACGAAATGATGATCATCCTCGACCCGAGCTTGGATGAGCGCACCGTTGCCCCGTCCATGGAGACTCTGCTGAACATCGTGCGCGGTGCCGGCGGCAAGGTCGACAAGCTGGACGTCTGGGGTAAGCGGCGCTTCGCTTACGAGATCGACAAGAAGACCGAAGGCATCTACGTCGTGGTCGAGTTGACCGCCGAGCCGGACACCGTCAAGGAGTTCGACCGCCAGCTCAACCTCAACGAGTCGGTGGTCCGGACTAAGGTCCTGCGGCGAGACAGCTGATCCGATCGACGGGGCCCGCCCGGGCTGAAAGAACCGGTGCAGGCGCCCGCCTGAAGGAGGAGACATGGCAGGCGAGACGATCATCACCGTGGTCGGCAACCTGACCGCCGACCCCGAGTTGCGGTTCACGCCCTCGGGTGCAGCGGTCGCGTCGTTCACGGTGGCCAGCACTCCGCGCCGGTTCGACAGTCAGAGCAGTCAGTGGGTGGACGGCGAAGCGCTGTTCCTGCGCTGCAGCATCTGGCGTCAGGCCGCGGAGAACGTCGCCGAATCGCTCACCCGCGGCATGCGGGTGATCGTGCAGGGACGGCTCAAGCAGCGCAGCTTCGAGACCCGTGAGGGCGAGAAGCGCACCGTGATCGAGCTGGACGTCGACGAGGTCGGTCCCTCCCTGAAGTTCGCCACGGCGAACGTCACCAAGGCCAGCCGCGGAGGCGGCGGCGGTGGCGGCTCGTTCGGCGGCGGTGGGGGCCAGGCCCCCGCCGGCGGTGGCGGCGGCTTCGGTGGCGGCGGGCAGGCCGGTGGATCCGATCCGTGGGGCAGCGCCCCGCAGGCCGGTTCCTTCGGCGGCGGCGGGTCGGAGGATCCGCCGTTCTAGACCGCACGCCCCGGTCGCCGCGGCGACCGGGTGAGGCGGTTTCGGGCCCCGGACCCGGAACAGATCTGACGAGCCAGGCGATGGAGACGGACAATGGCTAAGGCGCGTAGAACCAAGCGCACGCCGCAGGTCACCACCAGACCCTGCGGCTTCTGTAAGAACAACGAGACGGACATCGATTACAAGGACACGGCGCTGCTGCTCCGGTTCATGACCGATCGAGGCAAGATCCGCTCGCGCCGGGTGACCGGAAACTGCGTCCAGCATCAGCGGGACGTTGCAGTCGCCGTCAAGAACTCGCGTGAGGTGGCCCTGCTGCCTTACACGTCGACGGCGCGTTGACGAAAGGGGATTGAAAATGAAGCTGATCCTCACCGCTGATGTCGAGCACGTCGGTGTTGCAGGTGATGTCGTGGAGGTCAAGGACGGCTACGGCCGGAACTACCTCCTGCCGCGCGGGCTGGCCATCGAGGCCACCCGCGGCGCGCTCAAGCAGATCGAGGGCATCAAGCGGGCGCAGGACGCGCGCGCGGTGCGCGACCTGGAGCACGCCAAGGAGCTCAAGTCGGCCATCGAGGACGCCGGGCTGATCACCCTCGAGGTGCGTACCTCCAAGGACGGCAAGAAGCTCTTCGGCTCGGTCAAGCAGACCGACGTCGCAGCGGCGATCAAGGCCGCGGGCGGCCCTGTGGTCGATCGGCGCAGCGTCGAGCTGCCCAAGGACCACATCAAGGCTCCCGGCAAGCACGAGATCTTCGTGCACCTGCACCCGGAGGTCAGCGCGCGCTTCCACCTCACGGTGGTCTCCGCGCAGTGACCTGTCGCCGGCCCGCACAGCGGCCGGTGTGACACGGTGTGACACCTGAAGGGCGTGCCCCGTATCGCGATACCGCGATACGGGGCACGCCCCTTTTCTCTGCCTGGACCCCGGGCACCGCCGTGTGGGCGGTGGCCTCGGCCCCGGCGGATGCCGCGCAGGGGTCCGGGGAGAGTCGCAGCCGGCTCAGCCGACAGGGCGGGCAGGGGCCGCAGGAGGCCGGCCGACGGCCGCAGCCAGGCTGATGCGCCGGGGTAGGGGAGCGGTGGGGGCGGCGCCGACCGGCGAAGGCCGTCGCAGGGCGTGTCGGGCCCGGCGGGCACGCGGCGGGCTCGGGCCCGCCGGAGGGGACGGGAGGCGTCGCGGAAAGGCCCGCGGCGGCGGCCGTAGGACGGTTGTCCACCGACGGTTGGGGACGGCGGAGGTCGGGCGTCCACAGGATCGTCGGGCGTCACCGCAGGTCGTGGCGTCGGTTGTACCCAGGGTTGTGCACAGTGTGGGGAGAATGTGGATAACCGGCGGGTAACCCGGCCGTCACACGGTGGGACACGCCCGGGAAACCGGTAATCCAGGGACACGCCGACGGGTTTCAATTCACAGATTAACAGGCTCTTTCACACGGTGTGACCTGCGGTGTTACTGATGTGACGAAGAGTTGTCCCCAGGTTCTCCCCAGGGTGTGCACAGCCGATCCTGGAGTCTGCACAATTCATCCACAGAGTTATCCACAGGCTGTGTTGAATCCGGTCCGGACGGCGCATACGGTCGGGCACGCAGGCCCCTCGGCGATGCCCGGAATGTCGGTGCCGAGCGGTAGACACGAAGGCGAGCGGTTCCGGGCGGAAGGATGTGGGTCTCAAGGTGTCGGTGATCGATGATCGTGGTGAGGCCGGTTTCGCAGGTGATCCGGGCCCGCAGGAGCCGCCGAGCGAGGACTTCGGTCGGCAGCCGCCGCAGGATCTGGTCGCCGAGCAGTCGGTGATCGGCGGGATGCTGCTGAGCAAGGACGCGATCGCCGACGTGATCGAGGTGCTCCAGCCCGGAGACTTCTACCGGCCCGCCCACCAGTCGATCTACGACGCGGTGCTCGACCTCTACGGGCGCGGCGAGCCGGCCGACGCGGTCACCGTCTCGGCCGAACTGGATCGCCGCGGCGAGCTCAAGCGCATCGGCGGCGCCCCCTATCTGCACACCCTGATCTCGACCGTGCCGACGGCGGCCAACGCCGCGTACTACGCCGAGATCGTCGCAGACAAGGCGGTGCTGCGTCGCCTGGTCGAGGCCGGCACGCGCATCGTGCAGTACGGCTACAACGGCGCCGACGGCCAGGAGGTCGACGAGGTCGTCGACCGCGCCCAGGCCGAGGTATACGAGGTCACCGAACGCCGCACCACCGAGGACTACTCGCCGCTGGAGGAACTGCTCCAGCCCACGCTCGACGAGATCGATGCGATCGCCACCCGCGGCGGTCTCTCCTCCGGCGTGCCGACCGGCTTCAGCGAGTTCGACGAGGTCACCAACGGGCTGCACCCGGGACAGATGATCATCGTCGCCGCCCGCCCGGGTGTGGGTAAGTCCACGCTGGGGCTGGACTTCATGCGCTCGTGCTCGATCCGGCACGGGATGGCGAGCGTCATCTTCTCGCTGGAGATGAGCAAGTCCGAGATCGTCATGCGACTGCTGTCGGCGGAGGCGAAGATCAAGCTCGGCGCGATGCGCTCGGGCAAGATGACCGACGACGACTGGACGGCGCTGGCCCGGCGGATGAGCGAGATCAGCGAGGCCCCGCTGTTCATCGACGACTCGCCCAACATGACCATGATGGAGATCCGGGCCAAGGCGCGCCGGCTCAAGCAGCGCCACGACCTGAAGCTGATCGTCGTGGACTACCTGCAGCTGATGACCTCGGGTAAGAAGGTCGAATCCCGGCAGCAGGAGGTCTCGGAGTTCTCCCGTTCGCTCAAGCTGCTCGCCAAGGAGCTCGAGGTGCCGCTGGTGGCGATCTCGCAGCTCAACCGTGGACCCGAGCAGCGCACCGACAAGCGTCCCCAGGTCTCGGACCTGCGTGAGTCCGGTTCACTCGAGCAGGACGCGGACATGGTGTTGCTGATGCACCGCCCCGACTCCTCGGACAACGACGATCCGCGCGCCGGCGAGGCCGACCTGATCCTGGGCAAGCACCGTAACGGCCCCACCGCCACGATCACCGTCGCCCACCAGCTGCACCTGTCGCGCTTCGTCGACATGGCGCGCGGATAGCGGGGCGTGCCGCAGCCGCGGAGTTTTGAGACTGTGCGCGCTGACTTGAGACGAGTGAGATTTCTGGTAACAAAACGGTAACGAATTGAGACTGTCGAAATGGTTGCGCAGCTGAGGTGCCTACGCGGACAGGCCTTCGCGATGTTACGCGCGACGCTAGCAGTACCTTCAGCGTTGACATTGAGCACTTGAACAAGGTCTACACTGTTAGTTGTTTTTTCCAAGGCCGGGAAGACCTCCAGACGATACCGTCCAAACTGATCCCTTTACTTTTCTGCGTGCGGTTCGGCAGTAACGGCATCGGGGTTTCTTCGCGGTGTACCCGGGCTCAGGCTTAAATGGCCCCTTGCAGGACGTGCATGTGGTGGCGCCGGTTTTTAGGAGACAGGGCGCGCACATCCAATACCGACGAAATGGCGGCCGCTGTCCGCACCGGTTGCATTTCTCGGGCCGTTGTGGAAACGTCTTGGTGCCGCTCGTTGACGTTGAACGGGAAGTCTTAGTAGTGGTTTGCGTTTTCTTCTTTCGACTTTCTCTGTGAATGAATCCGTGTTCACACCATTTCCACGGTAGGTCACAAAGATTACAGTATTTTTTCTTTGACATTTGTATCGGATCCATCTTGCTGTCGAGTAATCGGGCTCTTCGGAGTTGAGCGTGGTCGTGTCGTAACGCAAGGCGGCTCGTGTCCTTGCTGATGATGGGTGTGTTCAAAGCATCCAACACAGAAGGACACGAGCCATGTCCCAGAGTACGGCCTTG
>Ga0079226_10002628_pt1 | contig 13866 bp, 13 predicted proteins | sample Poulit2014_FD_76345 | JGI IMG/M metagenome (GOLD analysis project Ga0079226, IMG submission 76345) | Agricultural soil microbial communities from Georgia to study Nitrogen management - Poultry litter 2014 | ecosystem: Environmental > Terrestrial > Soil > Agricultural land | place: USA: Georgia... | reverse complement strand
TCAAGCCGGTCACGCGCCCAATGCCATCCCGGCGACAGGTCAATTGTCGGGTACGTTTCGCACCCTGGATGCCGCCGCGTGGGAATCGGCCGGTCACTTGTTAGATGAAATTATCGGACAGGTGGCTGCCCCATACGGTGTCAAGGTCGATTTGGAACACGTCCGTGGCGTCCCTCCGGTGGTCAATAATGAAGCCGAAACCGATCTGATTGAAGACGCCACCCGTTTCGAGCTTGGCTCCCGTACTATCGAGCTAGCTGAACAATCTATGGGTGGTGAAGACTTTGCCTGGATGACTCAAAAACTGCCCGGGTCAATGTTGCGGCTGGGTACCCGCACACCGTCTGGCCCCACTTATGACTTACATCAGGGCGACTACAACCCGGATGAACGTGCCATTGGCGTAGGCATGCAAATCTTTATCCAGGCTGCGCTGCGTACCTTGGCCGGAGCTGTCTAATGGATATCCACGCCCGGCTTCAGGTGGCCGCAAAGCACGCTTTACCGCAGGCCTATGCGCCTTACTCGAACTACCCGGTAGCTGCTGCCGCCATGGACAGGGCTGGACAAATTCATCTGGGTGTCAATATAGAAAACGCTTCATATGGGATCACCCTATGTGCCGAATGTTCGCTACTTTCTTCGTGGCGACTGAACGACGGCGCTACGTTGACCCATTTAGTGTGCCTTGATAGAGCGGGTCAATACATCACTCCGTGCGGCCGTTGTCGTCAGCTACTCTACGAGCACGCCCCTTCGACCCTGTCCATTGCCACCCAGCACGGTCCTGTAACCTTGGCACAGCTATTGCCCAACGCGTTCGGACCAGAAAATTTGCAGGAGTGACCATGTATACCGCTGTAGAGCTCATTACCGCTAAACGTAATGGCCATTCGCTCAGTGCCGATCAAATTACCTGGTTGGTCAACGGTTATACCTCCGGTATGGTCTTGGATGAACAATTTGCGGCCCTGGCCATGGCAATTTATTATCAAGGCCTCAATGATGCTGAACTCTTAGCGCTCACCACCGCGATGTTGAATTCCGGGGCTACCCTAAATTTTTCGGACTTGGGTAAACCTACCGCAGATAAGCACTCGACCGGGGGAGTGGGCGACAAGATCACGCTACCGTTAACCCCTTTGGTAGCCTCCTACGGGGTCGCGGTGCCACAACTATCCGGTCGTGGACTCGGTCATACCGGTGGCACGCTAGACAAACTTGAAGCTATCCCGGGTTTTCAAGTTGACCTATCCGAAGCTCACATTCGATCGCAATTGCTTCAAGCAGGCGGGGTCATTTGTGCTCCCACCGCTCAACTGGCACCCGCAGACAAAAAGATTTATAGTCTGCGCGATGTGACCGCTACCGTCGACAGCATGCCTCTTATCGCTTCGTCGATTATGTCGAAAAAGCTAGCCGAAGGTACTGACACACTGGTACTTGATGTTAAAGCCGGAAGCGGGGCCTTTATGCAGGATGCGGAACAAGCTCGCCAATTGGCCAAAAAAATGGTGTGGTTAGGTAAGAGATCTTCAGTCCACACCACTGCGGTGCTTACTCGAATGGATACACCGCTTGGCTATACGGTAGGTAACGGTATTGAAGTTGAAGAAACTCTAGAGGTACTTGCCGGGGCAGGTCCCGCCGACGTCGTAGAACTAACCGTAACCTTGGCCAGACATATGCTGACCGGTGCAGGTATCGACGCTGACCCAGCAGAACATCTGGCCAATGGTAAAGCCATGGATACCTGGCGTGCGATGGTTGCCGCCCAGCATGGTGACCCGGATGTGGCACTGCCCACCGCCACGCACCAGCATACGGTCACGGCACGACAAACCGGCGTGTTGTCGGTGATGGATGCCCGGGCTATCGGCGAGGCTGCATGGCGGCTAGGCGCCGGACGGCAAATTCAAGGCCAGCCGGTGCAGGCCACCGCCGGTATACGGTTACATGCTAAGCCCGGCGACGCCGTCACAGCCGGTCAACCTCTTATGACGTTATACACCGAAACTCCCGAAGCCCTCGAACCCGCTGAGCAACTGCTAAGCGATGCGGTCGAAACTGCCAACACCTATCTAGCACCATCCCTGGTTATGGACGTCATCAGCTGACACACGGCAAGGGAAACCAAACGTGTTGGATTTTATAGAAGAGATTATCTTGGGTGCCGCCGAGGCTTGGTGGATGCCCCTTGCGTTGTTCTTATTCAGTCTTGTTGATGGCTTCTTTCCAGTGGTTCCCTCAGAGTCGTTGATCGTTGCCCTGGCGGCCATCTCCGACAAAAACCAAGGGTTCAACCTTTCAACGGTATTCTTCATGGGATGGTTTGGTGCCTTTATCGGTGACCAAATTGCCTACTGGTTGGGTCGTTCCATAGGTGTGACCCGGTTTCGTTGGATGCGCACTCGTTCGGTAGTGCGAGCCATTGGCGGAGTCAAACAAACTTTAAAAAATTCTGGGGCTTTGGTGGTGATTACCGCCCGGCACATTCCCGGCGGACGGGTAGCCGTGAACTTCATCGCCGGCGCCACTCGCATGCCGGTGATCAAGTTTATCAGCTTAGATTTTATTTCGGCGGCCCTATGGGCAGCATATTCAATTTTTATCGGGTACTTCACCGCCGGTTGGCTAGAAAACACCGTATTGCAGATCGCGTTGGCTCTGGTATTTGCCGCGATTCTCGGGTGGATTCTTGACCGTGCCATCAAAAAGTTTATGCGTTCTCGAATGGAGCGTACTCCTGACCAAGATGACCCCGACGACCAAACTGGCTTAGACTCGAATCCGTGATGAAACACAAATCCCTTGACGCCGAAACTCCCGCTGGCGAAGACGAATTGCACCTGGACCCCTTTGGCCTCGATTTGGCAGCTCTGCCTAAGGTCTCACTTCACGATCATCTCGACGGGGGACTGCGCCCAGCTACCATTGTGGAACTCGCCGCCGAGATAGGCCACCAATTGCCAGCTCACACCGAACAAGAGCTGGCTGTTTGGTTTTCTGAAGCAGCTAATGCTGGCTCCCTGCCGAAATACCTTGAAATGTTTGACCACACTTTGGCGGTTATGCAAACTGCACCGGCACTTGAACGCATTGCCTACGAATTTGCAATGGATTTAGTCGCCGACGGTGTTGTGTATGGTGAGGTGCGGTGGGCTCCAGAACAACATACTCAAGCCGGACTGAGCCTTGATGAGGCCGTTGAAGCTGTTACTGCCGGACTGGAACGCGCCATGCAAGCACTTGACGGGTCTCTACAAGTCCACCAAATACTATGTGCGATGCGACAAAATTCTGCGGAGAACGCCCAACGGATCGCAGAACTCACCTACCGGCACCGTCCCCACGGTTCTGTGGTGGCTTTTGACATCGCTGGACCAGAACTCGGATTTCCCGCCACCAATTTTGCCGAAGTTTTCGCTTGGTTGGACCAACGATTCGTACCCATCACCATTCACGCTGGTGAAGCCGATGGGATCGATGCCATTGCTGGAGCACTCACCGCTGGCCGTGCACTACGTATTGGACACGGCGTGAACCTTATCGAAGATATTTCCAATGTCGAACTCGACGAAGAACAAGACATCTTGGTCTGGGGTGAGGTTGCCAACCGCATTTTGTACAACAATACGGTGCTGGAACTGTGTCCAACATCCAATCTTCAAACGGCTGCTGTTGACCATGGCCCGGAAGCTGCTCCATTGGATAATCATCCTTTTGATTTGCTTTACCGGTCAGGTTTTGCTGTCACGGTAAACCCAGATAACCGGTTTATTTCCGGTGTTAGCCTCACAGATGAGCTTTATACTCTTGCAGCCGCCTATGACTACACTCTGATTGATCTGTTGGAGTTTCAACTTAACGCCGTCAAGGGCGCCTTTCAAACCGAGTATGCACGCGATCAGCTGCGTGAATTTATTGAATTAGCTTGGATGGATACTATCGCTGCGGTCCAAGATGAGGACGACCCCGATGCGCCGCTTGTTTTCGTGGAATTTGAAGACGAAGACGCTGAGAACTAACCATGGCATATACCGGTTTAGCACGTCTCGTATGGATCACCACTCAACTGCGTACATACTGTCCTTGGACTCAGGCACTTACGCACCATCAACTGACCGAATACCTCATCGAGGAAGCCTATGAAACCGTTGAAGTAATCGAGTCTATCCCGTCCCACCGGTGGGATGACGAAGCCCAATACCTAGGTCTCTATGAGCTGTTGCGCACCGAACTTGGTGATGTTTTATTCCAAGTGACCTTACATTCTGCTATCGCTGCACAAGCCGGGATGTTCGATATCGACGACGTCGCTGAGGCCATTAGCCAAAAAATGGTTCGACGCAACCCACACGTTTTCGACTCAAACGGCCAGTTGCTTCCCAAAGAACGTCTCGGCGCCATATCAGTAGATGAGGTAGAAAAAAATTGGGAACAAATTAAGCAGGCCGAAAAGGCAAACGAAGGGCCGAATCCATTCACAGGTCGATCAACGACCTATGATTTGCCGCCGGGATTACCTGCATTAGCAGCCGCCGCCAAAATCATTGATCGAGCTGAACGCCAACCCAACAATCCGCTGGGTAACGCGCCTGAGGTTGGCCACATCAATATCGACGTCACTAAAGACGATATTGGGGGCCAACTATTTGAATTAGTGCGCATCGCCCGGAGCAACGGCGTAGATCTGGAAGCTGAGCTGCGGCAACATATAACACACCTGAAATAACTATCCCAGCCCCAACTGCCACGCGACCGCGTCTTGAGTCGTGATGTCCGGCCATCAGGCTATTCGTTTGTTAAATTTGTCGGTTTCACGCCATAAGTTGCTTGACGCAAAAAAGCTTCTTTGCTTGTGTTGAGATATGGAGACTCAGATCACGTCGTGCAAGCAGGCGAGGCCCACGCTGCGATCAACGCCTGCGGCTTTGCATATTGGCTTTGCATATTGACGGGGCTATCGTGTTTCGGATCTCTGAGACAACTACGGCAGCGTTTTCTATCCAATGGTTCAGCCCGGTTTACCAAGACGTCCGGTCCCACAATAATTCCCATCCGGTACAAGCTGCTTACAAACAAACTCCGATCGCAGGTTAGGAGGTTTGAGCTACATGGGAGGCTTTCCTCTATCTGCATGGCTCGTTATGACGGTACCACCGGTTTTGATGATACTTTCGGTGGTGATTTTTTACCGTAAAGAAGCCAAGCGGGAAAAACTCGAAGACGAACTACTCCGGCCAGAGATCGACTCGAGGGATTGATATGGACAATATAGGCATTCTAATTATTTTGATTTTGTATGCACTGCTGATGTTGGGCATTGGTGTTTGGTCGGCGAGGACAAGCCATAAAGGTTCCTCGGACTACTTTCTTGGTGGAAATCAGATAGGCCCTTGGGTCATCTCCATGAGTGAGAAAGCCTCCGAAAGCAGTGGGTTTATGACTGCAGGCCTCCCGGGGAAGCGTACTCAACGGGAATGAGTGCCGCCTGGAATGCAGTATCAAGCGTATTTTCAATTTTCAACTGGGTCTTTTTTGCCAAACCGCTACGTCGACTGTCGAAAATACTTAAATCAATAACAGTACCGGATTACCTCTCCGCGCGTTACCAGGACCATTCCAACATCATGCGCGGCGTATCGATTTTTATGATGACCATTTTTCAAACGGTCTACATTTGCGCCCAGTTCGTGGCTTTTGGTGTGCTGTTTGAAGTTATTTTAGACCTGGATTTTACGATCGGAGTGATCGTTGGCGGGGTTATCACCATCATTTATACCGTAATGGGCGGATTTTTTGCCGTTACAATAACGGACTTCATCCAGGGTGTTTTGATGGCGATGGCGTTTATTATTTTGCCGATAATCGGCATCACAAAAGTGGGCGGGTTTAATGAAATGGGTTCCAGACTTGGCGACTCCATGGGTACAGACTTTCTGAAACCGTTCTTTGACAATCCAACGCTAACTCTTGCTGGAGTTATAGCCATAATTAGTTATTTATTTATCGGTATTGGCTTCAACGGCGCACCACATGTCTTAGTCCGCTATATGGCTTTGCGAACCACCCGTGACGTGAAGAAAATTGCACTCATTGGGATTGTCTGGATGATGATTTCATATTACGGTGCTGTATTTATCGGGTTGGCAGGTCTCACGTTATTCCCAGACCTTGGCAACCCGGAAGAAATATTCCCAATGATGGCAATCGAATTACTGCCATGGTGGCTGGGTGGCATTGTTGTCGCCGGAGCATTATCAGCGCTCATGTCGTCAATTGACTCAATGCTGCTTATAGCCTCTTCATCAATAGCCGAAGATTTATGGAATAAGATCTTTCATAAGGGACAGCTCAGCGAAAAAAAGACGATATTAGCATCGCAAATTTCTACTATCATAATCGGTGTGATTGCAATCGCTATTGCTATTAACCCCTTTGACTCCGTTTTCTGGTTGGCGGTATTTGCTTGGGCCGGACTAGCAACCTGCTTTGGTCCACCAGTGGTCCTTTCGTTGTATTGGAAGCGAGTCACAAAGTGGGGTGCCATCTCGGGGATGATCGTTGGTCCGGTTGTTACGATCCTCTGGTACACGTGGCCTCCCATTGATATTTATGAGGGCGGTCCGGCGTTCCTAGCAGCGCTGGCCACCATTGTGGTTGTTAGTCTGTTGACTAGTCCACCAAAAGATGACCAGTTTGAAGCACTCTGGTCGTCATACAACGAAAAGAATGCGGCCGGTACGCCCTCGTTTTTGCCGGATGAATATGAACACCTCAAGAACGCGCAAAACAACGATCTACGTCTTCGAACCGATAAACATATCGTTCGAGATTTCATTGCCAAACAGGCCACTGTTGCCAGTCCGTTTAGGCAGCTAAGAAAGAGCACATCACTTGGGTGAAGCACCTGGTACAGCGCGGATTAATTTAATCGAAACACCGTATGACCTGAGGGACAAGGACATTGTCTGTTATCCCAATTTAGTGCTCTACTTTAGATGCCAGGTTTTCCGGCTTTTTATGAAACCAAGAATTGTCTATTCCGCAATCACCGTAGATTTAGTAAAAGGTAATGCCGCACGTGCGAATATGGTTCCCGATCATGTACCGATTGAGATCAGCGAAAACGCACTAATCCCTCAACTCATTGACAATACTGCGGCCGTGGAATCCGCAAAAGCAGTGACGCTGAAATGGTTAAGGCACCGCTATAAAGTATACAAAACCCCGAACATCGCCATACTGAAGCAGAAGCAAGTTTATAAAGCTTTCTTCTATATTCAGGACGAGAAAAACCATGACGTCTTAGTTGATTCAATCGAGGGCATAGACATTGATGAGACAGACTAAAGACCAGCGTAAAACGTATACCCAAAAAGATAGAGCAGAAGATAATTGCGCAGCTGGCAGGTGGGCAGTGGCTGCCATCACGAGACGATTTGTCTAGTCGCCTCACAACACTAGATACACTGGGGCTTGACTACATGTCAGAGGCACCCAAAGGGTGACCATCCACTTTCCAAGGAGATTTGCACTTATGGCCTTTATTGATGCCATTCATGCTCGTGAAATTTTGGACTCGCGCGGCAACCCAACCGTTGAAGTTGAAGTGCTGTTGACGGACGGGTCACTGGGACGCGCCGCTGTTCCATCTGGCGCCTCCACAGGTGAATTTGAAGCTGTAGAACGTCGTGACGGCGACACGAAACGATACCTAGGCAAAGGCGTGTTGGGGGCCATTGAATCGGTCAATACCATCGTGGCCGATGCGCTGTACGGTACTGATGCCACATCACAGCGCGAGGTCGATCAGATCCTGCTGGATCTAGATGGCACAGAAAATAAAGCGAATTTGGGAGCCAACGCCGTTTTGGGTGTTTCCATGGCCGTAGCCAATGCTGCTGCAGCCTCTACGGACCAACCGCTTTTCAAATATTTGGGCGGTGCTAACGCTCACGTACTGCCAGTGCCTATGATGAATATTCTCAACGGCGGCGCGCATGCTGATACCAATGTAGATATCCAAGAATTCATGGTTCTTCCTATTGGTGCTGCATCATTTGCTGAGGCACTGCGGTGGGGTACCGAGGTTTATCACAGTCTTAAATCCGTGTTGCAGGCAAAGGGCTTGGGCACTGGTCTGGGTGATGAAGGAGGATTCGCACCCGAACTTGAATCTAACCGCCAAGCCCTGGAGGTTATCGTTGAGGCGATTAAAAAAGCTGGTTACAGCCTTGGTGATGATATCGCCTTGGGCTTGGATGTGGCTTCATCTGAATTTTATACAGATGGCGCATATACCTTCGAAGGTAGCCAACGCGACGCCGCTGCCATGGTCGACTACTATGTACAACTGGTGGATGGTTTCCCAATCGTCTCGATCGAGGATCCTCTAGATGAACAAGACTGGGAAGGCTGGACCCAGCTGACCGCCAAACTTGGCGATAAAGTCCAGCTGGTCGGTGACGATCTCTATGTCACCAACGTAACTCGTTTGCAACGAGGTATTGATGAGGCTGCCGGCAATTCGGTACTGGTCAAAGTCAACCAGATTGGCACTATCACCGAGACCTTCGAAACTATCCGGCTAGCCCAAACTCATACGTTTGCCTGCGTTATCTCGCATCGTTCAGGCGAAACGGAAGATACCTTTATCGCAGACCTTGCGGTGGCCACCAATGCCGGGCAAATTAAAACTGGTGCACCGGCGCGTTCAGATCGCGTTGCGAAATACAACCAGCTGTTGCGTATCGAAGAAGAACTCGACGATTCGGCGCGTTATGCCGGCTCGAGAGCCTTCCCACTACTAGCGCGCTAATTATTTTCGCCCATCGGCACCACAGCACATTATTGTAGCTGTGGTGCCGATGGGCTCTTAAAATCAATTCCTGAGTGCTTGCTGACAATGCGGGGACAAAGCAGTGTTGAAACCACCAGAACTAGCTGGAATGCGCGTACACTAGATGAACCGTATCTAGCTGCTGGGAGGTGACAAAGCTGGTGCCGAAAAAACCACGGATGCCAAAAAATGTGGCACCTTCTTATCCCTCACAGGAAGTCGAAATCGATGATGATGCCGTCATTACCGATGAACCGACTCCAGTCACTCGGATTACCTCGAGTAGACCTGATGGCAAACAACCCGAAAAAAACCGGCGGGCTAAAGCATCAAATGTGGCTCAACAAGATGAACCACCGGCGCCACGTTCCAAGATGCGGGAACGCCTCCTGGCAAGTGCTAAGCGCACCAAGAAAAAGAAGTCGGAAAACTCGCAACGTATCGGACACGATGTTTGGCAGCGTGATGATCGGGCAGTCACATTTGAAGACACCCCGGAACCTGCTCGCACATTCTCCGGGCGCACCGTAGCCCTATTAGCGGTATTATTCATTGCAGCACTGATCATGGCTCAGCCGTTGCAGCTGCTTTTGGATCAACAATCTGAATTTGCCCAGACGCAGCAACAACTCGAGCATGAAACTCAACGTCAAAAAGAATTAGAGACCCAATTGGAGCGCTGGGACGATCCCGCCTATGTCCAACAACAGGCGCGTGAACGGTTTAATATGGTCATGCCCGGAGAGCACAAATATCTGGTAATTGACGACGAAGAAGATACCTTAGAAGAGTCAAAATCAAGCACCGACCCACTTGAAGAAGAAACTGAAATGGGCTGGGCTGATCGGCTATGGGGCTCAGTATTGTCATCGGGTCAGGGGTAAAGGAAACACGTGACGAATCCAAAACAACCAACGGCACAAGATCTTGACACCTTGTCACGGCAACTGGGTCGTCCAGTTCGGGATGTAGTCGAAATTGGGGCCCGTTGCGTCTGCGGCAATCCACTCGTTGCTACTACCGCACCACGCTTAAGTAACGGGATTCCGTTTCCGACAACATTCTACCTGTCTCACCCGCACGCTACGGCAGCTGCTTCCAGGCTCGAAAACGCTGGTGTAATGGAAGACATGACCAGTCGGCTCGCCGAAGACGATTCATTGGCAGCGTTATATCGGCAGGCTCATGAACAGTATTTGGCAGCGCGTGCCCGTATTGGAGAAGCCGCAGCAGTGGGACCTGTTCCAGAGATCTCTGGGATCACTGCAGGAGGCATGCCTGACCGCGTAAAATGTCTCCATGTACTCGTCGGCCACGCGTTGGCAGAAGGTCCCGGGATTAACCCGCTGGGTGACGAAGCATTAGACATGATGCGACAGGAATTTGATCCTGTTGTCTGTCGTTGTGCAGACGCTTGGGACACTACCGGGCAGCCACCCCAAAAAGACTTATCGCGGCACACCAAACGGTTGCGTCGCGCAGGTAAAACAAACCCGATTCAACATGCTGAAGCCGGGGCCGGACCGGTGGCCGCTATCGACGCCGGTACCAACTCGGTGCGACTACTGATCGCCCAGGATACCGAATCTGGAGTCAAACAACTGCATCGGGATATGCGCATTGTTCGTCTCGGTCAGGGCGTGGACGAAACCGGAGAGTTTGCCCCCGAAGCGCTACAGCGTACCTTTAGCGCTATCGACGACTATGCTCGCGAAATTACCCGACACGGGGCTTACCCCACCAGATTTATCGCTACCTCAGCGTCCCGAGATGTTTCTAACCGGGACGAATTTGTTGCCGGCATACGGCAGCGTTTGCATATTACCCCGGAGGTCGTCAGTGGTCAGACTGAAGCGCAATTGACTTTTGCCGGAGCAGCATCGGCGCTTGACACTTCGTCTTGGAAGCGGCCAATCCGCGTCGCAGTGGTTGATTTAGGCGGTGGCTCGACTGAAATCGTTTTGGGCACCATCAATCCGGCAGACGGTTCCGCCAATATCACCGCCCAAACCTCTATGGACGTTGGGTGTGTTCGTTTTCATGAACGCTACCATTTTGCTGACCCGCCCACTCGACAGCAAGTTATCGCAGCTCAAGATGACCTGTCACAACGACTTGACGCACTTGACCCGCAAGAATTTGATTTCACCAACCTGGATGCCGTGGTCGGGGTGGCTGGAACGATCACCACTATTACTGCTGCAGCACTAAACCTCGAGTCCTACGACCCGGAAACCATTCATGCTGCCGAGTTGAGCATTGACTACATCATTGAAACGGCTCATACCATTATTGGACAGACAACGGCTGAACGCAGCCAATACGGGTTTATGCACCAGGGGCGTATTGATGTCATTGGTGCCGGTGCCGTAATTTGGGCGCACCTGCTCGATTATATTCGCGCTGCCACAAACCACACCGTCACGACGGCGATTACCAGCGAGAAAGATATTTTAGACGGCATCGCACTGTCATTACTGAGGTCGTAATGTACAAGAAAACATTAGCCGGACTGACCGGTATTGCCCTGACCGCAGTTCTTGCTACCCCGGCCGCCGCTGATTCCTGGCGTGATGACCAATACTGGTTGGACGATTACGGCTTCACCAGTGCCTGGGATAGCTCTCAGGGGGACGGGGTAACCGTTGGCATCATTGATACCGGTGTCGATGATTCGCACCCTGATCTCACTGGGCAACTCGTTGGGGGCCATGATGCTTCTGGGACTGGCGAATCGGATGGCACAACCTCCATGGGACCAGATCCGGATCACGGGACTATGGTAGCTTCTCTACTAGCCGGGCACGGCCACGGCGACGCACCGTCAGATGAAAAAGACGAAGACACCGGTGAGGATTCTGACGAGACTGATAAAGACGATGAAGCCCAAGACGATGTCGTGCCCATCGACGAGTACGGTACGGATGGGATCATAGGAACTGCTCCCGAGGTTGAGTTACTGTCAGTCTCCGTGCTGTTGGATGACACGGTAGAAGGCGTGCCCTCGGTCGACGAACAGATCGCCAACGGGGTGAACTGGCTGGTGGATCAAGATGTCGATGTTATCAATATTTCACTAGCATCCTCAGAACAAGACTGGCCAGAGTCCTGGGATGAGGCATTTTTGCATGCTGAAGAACAAGACGTCGTAGTGGTCGTGGCCGCCGGTAACCGCGCCTCCGGCTCGGACGTGGTGGGTGCTCCAGCAACTATCCCGGGAGTACTCACTGTTGCCGGGCTTGATGAAGACGGCACTGCTTCTTGGGACGCCTCAACGCAAGGTATCACTATCGGCGTTGCCGCGCCTGCTGATCCGCTGATCGGGGCAGTGCCTGGAGGTGATTACGCCGAATGGTCAGGAACATCCGGAGCAGCACCACTGGTCGCTGGCCTAGCGGCACTTATCCGAGCCGAACATCCTAAAATGTCGGCAGCTCAGGTCATTCAGCGAATTTTAGCGACTGCCGAAGATAGCGGCCATGCCGGACAAGACAACCTTTATGGCCGCGGCATTATCGACGCTGACGCAGCCCTAACTGCAGACGTCGAGGAGACCAGCGAAAATCCCATGGGTTCTATAGCCGATTGGATCTCCATGCACCGACGTGGTGAAGCCGACGACACCGAAACCCAGGAGCACAAGCATGAGGCTGCTGGTCCGGTTGACTATCCCTCGGAACTCCCCGTGGCCGCAAAGCTAGCAAAAGACTCAACAGTGCTACAGGCTGTGGTGGTTATCGGGTTTAGTATCGCGGTGATTCTTGCCTTTGGTACAAGTATATTTTTCTGGCGAAAACGAACCCGTACCCGGAACGACTCGTGACTTTGGTAAAAACTTCACAAACTCCGGTCAAGCGAACTAAGGTGGAACATATGGCTATTACTCCTCATTTATCTCCAAAACCCCGTGTTCTAGTTGTAGGCGGTGGTTACGCTGGCTATAACGTTGCCAAGCGCCTTCAGAAGAAGATCCGCGATCGTGGTGGCATTGTTACAGTTGTCGACCCGAATTCATATTTGACCTACCAGCCGTTTCTGCCCGAAGTTGTCGGTGGTTCTATTGAACCTCGCCACGCACTGGTCGATTTACGCAGTCATCTGCGCCAAAGCGAAATTGTGCAGGGCAAAGTTGTAGAGGTTAACCACGAAGCTAAACACGCCATTATTGAAGGCCCAGAAGGCAACACGTTTGAGCTTCCATACGAAGATGTTGTGGTTACTGCCGGGGCCGATACCCGCGTGTTTCCAATTGAAGGCCTTGGCGAAAACGGTATCGGTCTCAAACGCATCGAAGAAGCAGTAACACTACGTAGCCAAATTCTAGAGCGTATCGAATCTGCTGCACTCATGACCGATGCCGATCAGCGTCGTCGTGCCCTAACCTTCGTTGTGGTTGGTGGCGGCTTCGCCGGAGCAGAGCTCATTGGCGAAATTGAAGATCTTGTTCGCACTGCGATCTCTAAGAACCCCCGGTTGGCGCAATCCGATGCCCGGGTAGTGCTTATCGAGGCTATGGGACGCATCATGCCGGAAGTTACCGAAGAACAAGCCAAAGGCGTGGTTGAAGAATTCCGCGCTCGCGGTATCGAAGTGCTGCTGAACACTTCGCTATCGTCGGCTGTTGATAGTCACTTGAAGTTGCTCAACATGTCAGACCAGTCCGATGCCGGGTCATTTTACGCTGACACACTGGTTTGGACTGCAGGTGTCGCTGCCAACAAATTGGCACACTCCACTGACTTCCCAGTTGAAGAGCGTGGACGCATTGAAGTCACCCCGACTTTACAAGTCTCAGACGGCAAAGGTGGCGTGGCTGAAGGTGCATGGGCCTGTGGTGACGTAGCAGCCGTACCTGATTTGACCGGTGATGGCCCAGGCGGATTCTGTGTGCCGAACGCACAGCATGCTGGACGTCAGGCAGTGCGGTTGGCCGATAACCTCATGGCTGTTCGTTTTGGTGAAGGCGCCGTAGAAGAGTACTACCACAAGTCCATGGGGGCTGTCGCCGGTATGGGAGTTGG
>Ga0079226_10002626_pt1 | contig 13873 bp, 11 predicted proteins | sample Poulit2014_FD_76345 | JGI IMG/M metagenome (GOLD analysis project Ga0079226, IMG submission 76345) | Agricultural soil microbial communities from Georgia to study Nitrogen management - Poultry litter 2014 | ecosystem: Environmental > Terrestrial > Soil > Agricultural land | place: USA: Georgia... | reverse complement strand
GTTCGTAGATGCCAAATCCGTTTGCACGGAGGATTGGCAGCGGCTCAGTCGTCGAGATGACTCCAAGGCGGAGTGGCGTCATCTGGTCGAACTTGCTCCCACCATGCCATGACAGCCAAAATGTCGGCGTCAGAACCGATGGGCCCGGCAACTTGCAGCCCGATCCACCGGCCGTCTATGGCCCGGCCGGCGTTAATCGTACCTGCTGGTTGTCCAGACATATTGAATGGCACCGTGTATGAGATGTGCCCCATCGGCAGGTCTGGGTTTGCACGGGGCATGGGCTCTGAAGCCGGAAATGCCAGTTCCGGGGTTACCGGAGAAAGGATGAGGTCGAAATCCCGTGTTAGCTCGCGGGTTCGTGCACCGAGGTCATTGAGAGCTTCGAAGTCCCCCACCACGGTGGCCCCGTCCAGGCCTTCGGCGCCTCGGCACCACCGTTCAACGTAATCTAAAATTGCGCCATGTTGAGCTTCGGCTGGAAGATGGCGCAAAGTATTGAGCGATCTCGCACGCCAGAATCTATCAATCCGTGTCAGCAAATCGGTAGTGGTGAGAGGGGGAATATCCGAAACTTCGGCACCCGCTGCCGCGAACTGTTCGGCAGCGGCAAGACACGCAGCTCTGACTTCAGGGTCTAAGGGGTGACCGATAGCCCCGTCTATGTGCACCCCCACACGCAACCCTTCCGGGCTTCGGGTCCGTGGTGTGAAATCGATTGTTGGGTAGGGGTGGGTAGAGACGTCGCGATCATCCCAGCGCGCGGTGACAGCCATTGCGGAAAAAAGATCTGCCGCGCGTCGTCCCATTGGACCTGCGGCACGACCTACGTATGGTTGGTCCAACGGGATCAAGCCGGCTGAAGGTTTCAATGTTGCGAGCCCATTCCACGTTCCTGGCAATCGAATTGATCCACCTATATCGGTGCCGAAATGGACAGGTCCGTGCGCAGAAGCTGCTGTGACTGCGGCGCCTGAGGAGGATCCACCGGTAGTTAATTCGGGATCCCACGAACTTCGAGTAACGCCGTGCAGAGAGCTCACCCCGGAAGAAAGCATCCCCCAGTCGGGCATGACCGTTGAGCCGACAATGATTGCCCCTGCTTCTCGGAGGCGTTCAACAACGGGGCTGTCATGTGTTGGTATTGGTGGGTTAGAGAGTGCAGCGGCACCTGATGGCATCGTCACACCGCGGCGCCCCAGGTTCTCTTTAACGGTGACCGGCACCCCGTCTAACGGTCCCAACGAATGACCTTCTCGCCGCCGGGCTGTGGCTGCCCTGGCGGCTGCTCTAGCTTCATCTTGAGTCACGACGTGATAGGCGTTGAGTGACGTATCGCGTGTGATGCGCGAAAACACCTCCTCGGTGACTTCCTCAGGGGTGGTCTCACCGAGGTTATAAGCTGCATTGAGTTCAGCGATCGAGGCACTGGCCCAGTCATGAGCCTTTGAAACCCCATTGGAGCTGTACTGCGGGGCATGGCTTGTGGCTTTGCTGCTTGTCTCGCGCATTTAAACTCGATTCCTAATAATTTGATCCAGAGAGGGTACCGCCTCAAGGAGACGGCGCGTGTAGTCATGCGTGGGGTTGCGATACACTTGCTCGGTGTCGCCTGCTTCGACTATTTCTCCCTGGCGCATGACCGCGACGTGGCGGCATATATGCCTGACGACCGACAGGTCGTGAGAAACCATCAGTAATGTCATCCCACGATCTTCGACGAGTGCATTCAGGAGTTTCAGGACTTGTGCCTGGACGCTGACGTCAAGCGCGCTGACTGGTTCATCAGCTATGAGCACATCAGGGTTAGTGATCAGGGCTCGTGCAATGGAAATGCGTTGACGCTGTCCGCCTGAGAACTGGTGAGGATAGCGCGATATCACGTCAGGTGGTAGTTCTACGGCTTCGAGAGATTCCTGAACTAATTCCTGTCGGACCTTTGCGTTGGGAGTGTCCCGACGAGTCCGAAGGAGGGGTTCTTCTATGATCTCTTGGATATTCATTCTTGGGTCTAGCGAGCCCATCGGATCTTGAAATACAATTTGTAGGCGCTGTCGGAGTGGCTTCAAACCACGATGGCTGGCTCTCCGGACATCAACGCCGCAAACTTCGATTTCGCCAGCAGTCGGTCGGTCGAGGCCAGCGAGGATTTTCAGCAGGGTTGTCTTCCCGGATCCAGACTCCCCGACAATTCCGACACGGTCGCCAGCGGCGACTTCCAAGTTAATGTCCTTTAGGGCATCCACGCGATGCTGTCCCGTGCTAAATGTACGAGTCAGATTCCGAACCTGAATGATGGGTTGTGGCTGCGGGGTCTCCGTTGTTGAGGCCTCGATGTGAGGAGATCTTCCGGGGGTATCTTCTTTCAGCTCTTCGAGTTTGGAAGCACTCAGGAGACGGCGGGTGTATTCGTGTTGAGGCGCTGTGAGGACATCGCGTACGGTCCCTGACTCGACGATGCGACCTTGTTGCATCACCATGACGCGATCACAAACTTCTGCAATAACCCCTAGGTCATGTGAGACAAACAGCAGACTCGCGCCTCGACTACGAACTGCGTCGTCAAGAAGGTCCAACACCTGCCGCTGCACCGTAACGTCCAATGCAGTGGTGGGTTCATCACAAATAATCAGTTCGGGATCATTAGCAAAAGCAATAGCTAACATCACCCGTTGTCGCTGGCCACCCGAGAGTTGGTAGGGATACGAACGCATGATGCGCGGTGGATCCGGCAGGTGCACGTCTTCGATCAGTTTACGAACACGTTGCTGTGCTTCTTTCCGAGAACCTACGGTGCCGTGCTGGAGCAGCACCTCAGCAATCTGCTTTCCTACTTTCATAAGCGGGTTCAGTGCAGACATCGGTTCTTGAAACACCATCGAGACCCTCCGGCCGCGCATCTTGCTCAGCTCACGATCCGGTGTGTTTAAAATGTCGTCGCAGATATTCCGTATGCTGACGTTTCCTTGCGCATTGAGCTCATCGGGCAGCAGCCCCATTAATGACAGCGCGGTCAGCGATTTTCCCGAACCAGATTCGCCGATCAGCCCGACGCGTTCGCCCGGTTTAATAGTTAACGCCAAATTTGGCACTAAAACAGTGTCATCCGTGCTGATTTTTAACTGGTCAATTGTGACGAGTTCGGCGGGGTGGTCGACTGGCTGGGTTGAAATTGTCATTGCTACTTCCTCATTTTGGGGTCGAGCACGTCACGGAGACCGTCGCCAAGCAGGTTGAATCCCAAAACGGCCACTGCGATGGCCACCCCTGGCCAGATTGCAAGATGCGGTGCGGTTGAAAGATAATCCTGTGCGCTTTGAAGCATGCGACCCCACGAAGGCTCTGGCGGCGGGGTCCCTAGGCCCAGGAAACTCAAGGCTGCTTCGGCAAGGATTGCCAGTGCGAACGTTACCGAGGACTGGATAATGACGAGGGCGAAAATATTCGGCAGCACGTGCCGTCTAGCGATACGTAACTCAGACTGGGCGGCGCTGCGAGCAGCAGCTATAAAATCTGAAGACATGATTTGCAGGGTGCCTGCTCGAGCGACTCTTGCGAACCCCGGCCCTGCGGCCAGTCCGATAGCAAGCATGGCAGATAACGTGCTTGCCCCCATGATTGCGCTTGTCATAATGGCCAGGAGTAACGCTGGGAAAGCAAGCATGATGTCAGCACTACGCATCACGATCTCTTCTACCCAACCACGTTTCATGGCGGCTAAGATGCCTAAGGGTGTGCCAATGATCGCTGCAAGCGAGACCGCAACGATTCCCACTAAGAGCGCCACTTGGGCGCCTTCCATTACCGTTGACAATACGTCACGTCCGTATTGATCGGTGCCCATCGGGTACTGGAGTGACGAGCCGGAGAGACTGACCTCGGGTCGTGCTTGGAGGGGGTCATGGGGTGTCCAGATAAACGCCACGAGCGCGGTGACGATAATCGTTGCGACGATCACCATGCCGATTTTTCCAGTGAGTGGCATTCTTTTGATGAGCTCCCGCACACCCCTGGTGTCACTCTGTGGGGTGAATGGCGGGTCTGCTGTGCCATACTTAGCTGTCTTCATGCTCATTGATGCGTCACCCCTGGGCTACTGCGGTACGTGGATCGAGGAAAATGTATAAGAGATCAACGAGAAAGTTGATGGTCAGCGTGATGAGTGCTAATAACATCACAATGGACTGAACAGTCAGCAGATCGCGTGAGCCAACAGCTGCTAATAGCTCCGATCCGATGCCGGGGATCACAAAAACCTGCTCGATTACCACTGCTCCGATGACTAGCGTTGTCAATTGGATACCAGTCACCGTGAGCACTGGCAGCGCTGCATTCCGTAAGCCGTGGCGAAGTAACGCCTGAAAACGAGATAGGCCCTTGGCTCGAGCCGTGCGCATCCAGTCCTCGCTGAGTATTTCAAGAACTGCTGTACGGACATACCTTGTCATAATTGCGGCCTGAACAGCTGCCAGAGCGGTTACCGGAAGAATCAGATGTTGGATAAATTGGATGGGATCGTAGGCGGGCGGCATCCAGCTATTGGCCGGTAACCATCCGAGACCGAGAGCGAATACTCCGATAAGCAGCATTCCGAGGAGGAAGTTTGGTATAGCAATACCAACCTGGGTGCTGGATGAAATTGCGATACCATCAGGTTTGTTATGGCGAACAGCAGCCCATGAGCCCAGCGGTACGGCGATGAGAAGAGCTAACAGCATTGCGGAAATGACCAGGATCAGGCTGACATTGAGACGATCTAGAACGATCGGGCTAATATCCTGGCCGGTGATGAATGAGACTCCGAAGTCCCCGAAAGGAATTCCAGATGCCCAGTCCCAGTACTGCACAATGAGGGGACGATCTAATCCAAATTCTTGTCGAGTCCTTTCAAGTGCCTCTTCTGTGGCACCTGTGCCGAGTGCTACTTCTGCGGGATCACCAGGAAGAATGCGCATAAAGGCGAAGACGAGAATAGAGGTCACCACTAGCGTGGCAAGAAACCGAATAATGCGACCGGTGGCGCTACGAATCATGTGCGCGTCTCCTCTACGTATTGTACTTCGTTGAGTCGCAACTCATCCGTGGCTCGGTCTGCCGGCAGCCCCTGTAAATTGCTTTGCCGGACGATGATATTTGGGAACATGAAAAGAGTATCCGCCGCAGCTTGTTCCATAATTCTGTTCACGGCGGCGCGCATGATTTCAGCTTCATCTTGGGGACTGCTTTTATCAGCTTTTGCAAGGAGTTCTCGAGTCTCTGGATCGTCAAAACCTAGGTAGTGTTCGGGATTGCCGAAAAGAACTGGGAGATCGCGAGCCTCGGTGTGAACAATAATGCTCATTTGGTAATCATGCCGGGTAAACACCTGGTCGAGCCACAATGCAGGAAACTCAAGAGATTGGATGACGACGTTGATGCCCACATCACGCAATTGAGAGACGAGTATTTCACTGACCTGCTGGGCGTATGGGCGGGTGGGTACCGATAGCCGTACTGTGAGGTCAGTCGTACCGGCCTCACGCAACAGTTCCCGTGCTTTCTCTGGGTCGTGCGGATACATGTCCGATTTAACGAACCAGGGATCGGTTTGTGGGGTTGGCGATCCACCGGTATCGAGACCGAAACCGCTCCAGGCCGTGTCGATGATGGCCTGTCGGTCCACGGCATACATAACGGCTTGCCGAACCCGAACGTCGTCGAAGGGAGCGTGGCGCTGGTTCATGGAAAGCAAGACTTGCCCGGTCGTCGTGCCGGTATCGATTTCCAAATCCTGTTCCTCAGCCAAGACCGGGGCAAGTTCGGGTGACTGCATGTCATAGACCGCATCTATGTCCCCGTACTGTAAGGCATTTGTGCTAGCCGTAGCGTCAGAAAAGTACTGCACTATAACTGTGCTACTTGCGGGCTGCTGCCCCCAGTAACCTGGGTTCGCGACAAACCGGAGTGATTGACTAGGTGACCAAGCATCTACCAGGAATGGGCCTGTTCCAATGGGGTTGCTAGCCAGGTCCTCAACCCCGCTGCTTGTCATCATCGCGCCAATGAGGGTACCCATGGACCATAGCCAACTGTTGCTCGGTTCGGACAGTTCCACTCGAAGACGGTGGCTGTTTTCGACGGTGGCAGATTGAACTATCTCCATGCCAGAGGCTAGACCATTAGTCCAGGCATCTGATTTGACCCGCTCTATTGAGAACACGGCACTTTCAGCATTGAAAGGCTCGCCGTTGGAAAACTGCACGTCCGTTCGTAAATCGAAAGTGTATGTTAGGCGATCTTCCGAGATGCTCCACTCTTTTGCAAGGAGTGGTTCCAACTCTCCGTCAGCATCTATGCGGACGAGTCCCTCAAAGACATTACCCATGAGCACCAGGGGAATGGCAGACCCGTCCGTTGTCGTGAAATCCAAGCTCGAAGGCGGTCCGGTGAGACCGATAGAAATTGCATCACTGGCTACATCCGATGGATCGGCAATGGTCGTGTGTCCCGCGCTGCAAGCGGTCAGGAGAATTGGGATCCCCAAGGCCGACGCTAACAAGGTCCGTCGGGAGAGGCCTTGTGAGTCGTTCCTGTCTCCATCGGGCATGTTTTGCTCCACATCTGGCTTCGACTACGTTCGTTGTTAGTGTGATATATCTAACATCATGTTAAGCTGTTATGCAAGACTGGTCAGACCAGTCGCTGATACTTTTGAGATAGGTGAGCGTGTTGACCGCAAAAATCAGCTTCACCCCAGCCGTGGGCACGAGAACGTATGAACGCATAGTGGAGCAGGTAGAAGATGCTCTTATGACTGGCAAATTAGGTTCCGGGGACCATCTTCCCAGTGAACGCGAAATGATGGAACAGTTTGGCGTCAGTCGCTCCACGGTACGGGAAGCTTTGCGCGTTTTGGAATCCAGAGGGCTAGTTTTCTTGCGCCCCGGAGGTCGCTCGGGTCCACGGATCATCCAGCCCTCGCCTGGGATAGTGGAGCGTGATCTCGTGCAAATCGTTCGATTAGGTGGGAGCAAAGTCAGTGATCTTGTGCACCTTCGCATGAGCTTAGATGGGACAGCTTGTTCGATCGCAGCGCATCTTGCCGATTCCTCCGATATTGCGGAGTTACATGGGCTCCTTGGCGTCATGGAAAAGCATGTAAATGGTGATGCCATAGAGTTTGCCCGCGCCGATGCCGCACTCCACGAAGCTATCTGGCAGCTCACCGGCAATGAGCTGCTAGTGGCAATAGGCCAAGCCGTGCGGGAGTCGATTGTGCAGATGATCGCTACTGATATTCGGCTTGACGGATCGCAGGGGCCTGATGCAGGCGCGGCGAAAGCGCGAATGTCTGCGCGAGATACGGACGCTGATTTGCAGCATTCGTCTCAAGATTCGCTATCGCGAGACCGAGTTTTGGTCGCGCTCATCGAAAAGGGGGATAGCGCTGGCGCGAGTGCGTGGATGCGCCGGAGTCTTTGGGAGCGGTTTGCTGATCAAGTTTCAGCTGAAGAAGCAGAGACATTGCGAGCCTTGGTGTCATGAGTCAATGTGTGAGACAGCAAAGCGTTAGGAAGAGTAGTGCGTAGAGCAGCAGCAACTGAGCAGCAAATACATCGCCCACCTAGTGGTGTGGCACCTGAATATATGTCAGGGGCACAAGCGATTGTTCGTAGCTTGGAACACCTTGGGGTCCAACATATCTTCGGTATCCCGGGTGGGGCTATCCTGCCGACTTATGATGCGCTGATGGATTCGTCGATTAATCACATCCTCGTTCGGCACGAGCAGGGCGCCGGGCACGCGGCTCAAGGTTACGCGATGGTCACCGGCGAAGTCGGAGTGTGCCTTGCAACTTCAGGGCCCGGCGCTACGAACCTCGTGACTCCGCTTGCTGACGCTGACATGGATTCCGTTCCGATCGTTGCGATTACGGGTCAAGTGAACGCGGATGTGCTGGGCACAGACGCTTTTCAAGAGGCCGACATGGTGAACATAGCCTCACCCATCACGAAGCACGTCTACCTCGTAACCAACGCCGATGAAATACCGCATGTTATGGCGGAAGCTTTTGACCTTGCAGCCTCAGGACGCCCCGGCCCCGTACTGATCGATGTTACGAAAACTGCCCAGAATGGGCGTACCCAATTTCGCTGGGTGCCCGGGCTCGATCGGACTGCCCGAAAGGTGAACGACCAGGCCAACATTCGTCGTATTCAAAGGGCCGCAGAGCACATCCAATCCGCCAGTCGTCCCGTGTTTTATATCGGTGGGGGAGTCATCAAGGCGAATGCGACGGAAGCTTTCCGGGCTCTTGCCGAAACGGTTGGTGCACCGGTCGTCAATACTTTGATGGCCCGCGGCGCTTTCCCGGACTCCCATAGCCTGAACCTGGGTATGCCGGGGATGCATGGTGTAGTCGCTGCCGTGGGCGCGCTGCAGCAGGCTGATCTATTGATTACCCTCGGTGCTCGCTTCGATGACCGTGTAACGGGAAAGCTCGAGAGCTTCGCGCCGGAGGCCAAAGTCATCCACGTCGATGTCGACCCGAAAGAACTGTCCAAGAACCGACTTGCTGATGTGCCAATTCCAGGCTCATTGGATCAGGTGCTTCCTGAGCTGCACACCGCGGTAAAGGATATCTTCAGCAAACGTGGAAGGCCCCAACTTCATGGCTGGTGGCGTCAGCTCAACAGATTGCAAGAGGCATATCCGCTCGGTTGGACAAAACCAGAAGATGGCGGCATTGCGCCCCAGCAAGTTATCGAGAAAATAGGGCAAGCTGCAGGATCAGAAGCTGTCTACGTGGCAGGCGTCGGACAGCACCAGATGTGGTCGTCTCAATTCATTGAGTTTGAGCGACCGCGTCAATGGCTCAATTCTGGCGGACTAGGTACGATGGGCTACTCGGTGCCGGCAGCGATGGGTGCGCAAATCGGTAACCCCAACCGGACAGTCTGGGCAATTGATGGCGACGGATGTTTTCAGATGACAAACCAAGAGCTCGCCACCTGTGCGATGAATAACATCCCGATCAAGGTGGCTATCATCAATAATTCTTCTTTAGGTATGGTGCGTCAGTGGCAAACACTGTACTACGACGGACGTTATTCAAATTCCCAGCTCAATGATGCAAGTGCCCGTAGTGGCCCGGACGAGGAGCCCCTTCGGATTCCAGACTTTGTCATGCTGGCCCGTTCCTACGGCTGTGTTGGGCTGCGTTGCGAACATGAAGATGATATTGATTCCGTTATCTCCCAAGCTATGGAAATCAATGATCGACCAGTGGTGATTGATTTTGTTGTCAGTCGAGACTCCATGGTCTGGCCAATGGTTCCCGCGGGGGTCTCGAACAGCGATATCCAAGTGGCTCGCGACTTAACACCAGAGTGGGACGATGACGCATGAAACTGTTGATGGCTCGAGTGCCATCACGTTCGGGACAGCGCGAGAGCATCGAGCAGCGAACCAGGAAGCTCCCTGCTCTCACCGTTTCGAACACGTTCGGCAATACGTTCCCCCACGCCCTGTGTGCCTCCCGGCAGGTCAGGACCCGAGATGATGGGCTGAGCCTGTATCTCGGCAACGACGGCGTCTTCAATCGCTTGTGCTGCGCGCATGTGACCGCAATGCGCCAATCCCATGGCTAACGACAACATTGTTGCGTATGGACAGGCCCAACCTCGTCCAGCAATATCTGGAGCAGAACCATGAACGCCTTCGACCATCGACGGTGCTTTTCTTTCGACATTGATATTTGCACTCGCTGCTAATCCAATGCCGCCTTGCACCATCGCGCCGAGGTCAGTAAGAATATCGCCAAAGAGATTGTCGGTGACGATCACATCAAAGCGGCCAGGGTCCAGTGGCAAATGGATGCACATGGCATCCGCATTGACGTAGTCAACTTCGACGCTTGGAAAATGTTGGGATTCTTCATCGACTATTCGCTGCCAGAGCGTACCGGCGGCTTGAAGAATATTTGATTTGTGGCAAAGTGTGAGCTTCTTGCGGCGATGCTGAGCCAGCGAAAATGCATATTTGACAGTCCGTCGGATGATGGAGGCAGTATTGATGGATTCTTGGAGGGCGACTTCACATTCACCATTCTCATGAACGGAAGACCCGCTTCCTGCGTACGTTCCTTCGAGATTCTCTCGGACAAAGACGATATCGCATACTTCGGGTGTCACACCCTTCACAGGAGAAGAGACTCCCGGATAGAGCCGTACGGGACGTACGTTGACAGCCTGGTCGAACGCGGTGCGCATCGCTAAGATAACACCGCGCTCTAGAATACCCGGTGGAATCGATGGAGTTCCCAGCGCACCGAAAAGAATAAGATCGTTGTCTCGGAGCGCTAGCTCAAGGTTTTCGTCAAACAGTGTTCCGTCTCTTTCGTAATCGATACCGGAATAGTTGACCTCTGTGAGGTTAAACGTGATATTGAGGTCTGAACGATTTGCGAGCTCATCTATGACGGGCTGCGTAGCTTGCACTACTTCGGGGCCTATACCATCACCGCCGATCGATGCGATGTTCACAAGGTTACTGTTCTGACCCTCAGAAGTCTGTGTCTCTAGGTTGTCCATACGATGAACCTCTTTCGGCGCGTGGATCCTGTGATTTCGCGCGATGCTCAGTTTTTAAGTATGTTCACTTTGCAACTGGTCTGACAAGTTATACACTGTGATGTACCTTACAACAATTTCTCGCCTCATTGGAGGGCCAGGTCATGGATCAGCATGCTATGCCGTCACGGTTTATCGAAGAAGTGCCGAAGGGTCTGCCGGTCGGGGAAGATTGGGTAGAAACGGCCTCGACCGAGGCGATACAAGACGTCTGGTTGCAACATAGCATTGCTGAAGTAGCCGAAGGGACAAAAGAGCTGGCGTGCACAGCATTAGATGTTGCTGAAAGTCATCGCACCAGTTTCGCAAAAACGAGCGGACGCGACAGAAAATCCTTGATTCAGGCATGCGCCACGAAACTAGCGGATCGAAGCGAAGAACTTGTCGATCTTCTGATTATTGAAACGGGCAAACCGCGTAAGGATTGTCGCACAGAGGTTCATCGCACACTGAGCTGCTGGGAGGCTGCTGCGGAAGAAGTTGGGCGCGAGCAAGGGGAACTTGTACCCGTGGATCTCCAGCCTGCCGGCGAAGACATGGTGGCATGGTATCGCCGAGTACCGTTGGGAGTTGTCGTCGGCATCGCCGGATTTAACTATCCCTTGCTGTTGGCAAGCCATAAAGTTGCCCCGGCTCTGGCAGTTGGTGCTCCTGTTATCCTCAAACCTGCACCCGCCGCGCCACTATCGGTCCTCTGGCTGACCGCACTCATACGAGAGGCTCTCCAAGAAAATAGCTTGTCCCCAGGTATCGTGCAATGTATAACAGGTGGCCCCGAAGTGGGGCATGCGCTGGTCAGCGATGACAGAGCCGCAGTGGTTTCATTTACCGGTTCGGCACAAGTGGGACACACAATTGCCGCTTCCGCTGCGCCGCGAAAGACTGTTCTGGAGTTGGGGTCTAGTGCCGCCATGATCGTTACGGGTAGCGCAAATCTCGACGAGGTGATTGACGCTGTAGTTCGCGGCGGCTTTTACGCGAATGGGCAGGCGTGTATTGCGATTCAACGACTGATAGTTCTGGAGGATGTTGACGCATCATTTGAAGATCGAGTTCGCGAAGCTGTGGCGAATGTTCAGGTGGGGGACCCGTGGGATGGAAATACTGACGTTGGTGCATTGATTGACAAGGTTGCTCGCGATCGGGTCGTTGATCAAATTGACGATGCGTTGCGTCACGGGGCTCGGAAGTTAGCCGAGAGGCCCATATCGGCGAGTTCGGGTGCGCCCCCCGAAACTTTGGTCGCTCCGCAGGTTCTGGTTGATGTACCTGCCGATCATCCCCTCTGGGAGGAGGAAATCTTCGCCCCCGTGGTGTGTCTCCGCCGTGTTAGTGATTTCAATGAGGCAATCCGCGTAGCCAATAATTCTCGGTACGGTCTGCAGGCATCAATTTACACGAGTGATCTCGCTGAAGCACACGTAGCGATTGACTCGTTAGAAGTCGGTGGTGTGGTGGTAAACCAAGTGCCCGGTTTCCGTTCTGATGTGATGCCATATGGCGGCTTCAAAGACTCCGGGGTTGGACGCGAAGGCCCACGTTGGGCCGCAAAAGAATATACCGCTACGCGTATGGCTCTCGTCCGTATACCGAAGAATTGAGGAGACAATAGATGAATTGTGGTAATAACTACTCAAGGCTCTTTCGGTTGGACAGTCGACGTGCCGTTGTTATCGGTGCGGGATCTGGGCTTGGGCGCGAAGCAGCTTTGGCGCTAGTAGCTAACGGTGCATCCGTAATCTGTGTGGACAGGGATGCTGCTGCTGCGCAGGAAACAGCATCCCTGTGCTTGCGGCAGCTCGATGCCGACCAAGAGGGGGCCGAAGAGCCAAAGGTCCGTGCTGAGATTCTCGACGTTACTGATGCGAAAGCAGTTGCGGCGGCTCCCCAGCGATTCGGTCATCCTGATATTCTCATCCATACCCCAGCCAAGAACGTTCGGAAACCGATACTGGAATATTCCGAAGATGAAGCAAACTCAGTTGTGGACCTCAACCTAAAAGCCACATTTTGGGTTCTTCGGGCATTCGGGGAATCTATGGTGGAGCGACAGCGGGGTTCAATCGTTATGCTTTCTTCCATTCGCAGCCGTGTCGTCGAACCCGGGCAAAGTATTTATGGTGCTACCAAAGCAGCAGTTGAATCCTTAGTCCGCTCTGCAGCTAGTGAATTCTCTCCACACGGTGTCAGGGTAAACGCCGTAGCCCCCGGAGTGGTGGCCACGCCACTGACGAAACAAGTTCGCGAGAATGAAGCATGGAATCAGCGGTACATATCGCAATCGGCGCTCGGACGTTGGGCCAAACCAGAAGAGCTTGTTGGAGCCTTCGTATATCTGGCCTCCGATGCCGCAAGCTATGTTACCGGATCAGTACTGACGGTTGACGGTGGCTGGACGGCTGTGGACGGTGGCACAAGCCAAATGGTCAGCCGCTGAGACGCTAAGATCGCTGCCACTGACGCCTGCGCAAATCGTCGATTGTTATCGATTGCCTGGGCGGCAACCCGCCGGTCCCGCAACTGTGTGTTGGAATTCGTGCACTTGAACGACATACTAAATAGCGGGTCCGAGGCAACGCTGTTTCCGCATCATGACGAGATGGACAGCTTGTGTGGGCATACGTTAGTCCGGCCATTGTCTGTCGGCTCTAGGCTGCGCTTCAGCCTAGGTCTTGCGCAAGCTGAGCCGGTAACGTTCGGGATCACGGTGCAGGTATCCGGCGATCTGATCGACGAACGGCTGCATCAGGACCTGTCCCAGCTGGACCAGCATGACCTGCATGACTTGGTCTTCGGCTTCGCGAGCAGTCGATGCGATCCCGTGTCGTCGCAGATCTTTAATCTGCCGCAGCGCCATATTGGTAAAGCGCTCGGTCAGATCCGAACCTTCACCTTTGCCCTCAATGAGCATCATGCGGCGCAAATACGCTGCGACGAGGGGGTTTTCGTCGATATGATCCATCAAGCGCTGATCAAGTTTCCGCACGACTCCGTCGGGTGTCGCATCCGTTTCCCGATAGGCAATGGCTTTCTGGATGCCGTCCAATAGATCATCTTCGACGGCCTGGATGAGTCCGGCCTTTGTGCCAAAGTGGTGGGTGATCAGGCCCACCGTGACTCCGGCGCGTGACGAGATCGCCCGCATCGAGGTCGCGTCGGCTCCATTGAGCGCAAATAGTTCTAATGCGACCTGGCGAATGCGCGCCTTCGCGGTCAAATCAGTGTTAAGATCTGCAGTCGACATCTGGCTCTACCTTTTGTGC
>Ga0079226_10002625_pt1 | contig 13876 bp, 16 predicted proteins | sample Poulit2014_FD_76345 | JGI IMG/M metagenome (GOLD analysis project Ga0079226, IMG submission 76345) | Agricultural soil microbial communities from Georgia to study Nitrogen management - Poultry litter 2014 | ecosystem: Environmental > Terrestrial > Soil > Agricultural land | place: USA: Georgia... | reverse complement strand
ATTCTTTTTTCACTTTTTTGCTTATCTTCCATGTGACATTTTCGAAAGAAAATAATCATATTTACAGTATTTGAGTGACTCAAGTCCTTAATATTAGTTATTCAGTAGCCCCTAATTAACTACTTTTTTGTACACTTCGTAAAATGAACATCGATAAAATAAACATAATAATCAACATTATAATCGCGATTGAAGCCCCATATCCTATATTTAGATAATCGAAGGACTGAAAATACGCATACAAGTCTAATGTTTCTGTACTCCTACCTGGGCCTCCCCCAGTCATAACATATATAGTATCAAATCTCTTAATAGCATCCATTACTCTAAACAAAAGAGCTAACCAAATCATTGGTTTTAACAGCGGTAATGTTATGTGCCAAAAAGAACGAAATGCCCCTGCTCCATCTATTTTTGCAGCTTCTGTATAATCTTTAGGTATAGACATAATACCAGCAAGTAGAATAACGGTAACAAATGGTGTCGATAACCAAAGGTCGGTTATAATGATAGCAGGCATTGCTAAATTGCTATTTCCCAACCAATTGATATCATTAATTCCTATAAAAGAAAGTATGTAATTTATCATTCCTCTTTCAGGATTAAATAGCATTTTCCATATCAACCCTGCAACAATAGGAGTCGTCATCATAGGAATTAAGTATAATGATCTAAGTATTTTTACTCCCTTAAACTTACGAGCCAATAATAAGGCTATCAACATTCCAAGAATTAATTGTCCTACAACAGTTCCAATTACTTGATATAAAGTCAAGAATACAGAATACCAAAAGTCTCCTTCTGTGAATAGACGAATAAAGTTTTGTAGCCCTATAAAATCTCGTTGATCAGGATTAGCTAGATTCCATTTAAATAAACTGGAAAGAAACGAACCAATTAAAGGGAATATAGTAATTATAAATAGAATTAAGAAAGAAGGAATCATTAACCAAAATAATATACGATTATTATCTTTTTCTAATCCTAACATATTTGTTAATACTCTCAAAAATTTCACCCCTCCTTTTTTATTAAGATATATTTAAATAATCAAAAGATTCTTTTCAGATCCTTACTGATTTATATTTTTATACAAACGCAATTAAAATGAGTTGAAATAAAGGAATTAATAGATAATATTAATTCTACCTTATTCCAACATCTATACCATAATTAAATTCTTCAGAAATAAACTCAATCACTTAGGATTTCTTTAATATCATCATTCACTTTATTTAATACATCTTCAGAATTAAGGTCCTTCGTTAAAACTTTTGAAATTGCAGAAGACATCACTCCTCTAATTTCATCCCCTTCTGGTATAATTGGAGTATACACTGGATTTGTATGTTCCGTAGCATCTAATAGGGCTTCAGCATATTCAGAGTTAATTTTGTCCTTAACTTCTTCATCTTCAAAAACATCAATTCTGCCAGGGGACCCCATAGCCCCCGAAATAACCTGTTCCGATTGTACTTCTTTACTTGTTAAATATTGAATTAACTTCCAAGCCGCGTCTTCATTTTGTGTTGATTTTAGCATAGAGAATCCCCAAACTGCGCCTGAGACATAATCCTCTCCGCCTTCGCCATTAATTTTATGGTATCCAACGTTTCCCGCAATTTCAGACTCTTCTTCATCCTCTAAAGCTGGCCCCAATTGGGCTGCACCTAACCACATTGCTGCTTCCCCTTGTTGCATCGCTTGTTGAGCTTCATCAAACCCATAGTTTTCAATACCCTTAGGGCCATAATCAATCATTAATTCCTTGTATTGATCTAATGTTTTAACAGCCTCTGGTTTATTTAATATATCTGTATACTGAATTTCACCGCTATCGTCAGACCAGCGTCCTCCATTTTTCAACCACATCATGAGCCAAGAAAATGAATTTTGATTTCCTTCCCTTGTTCCTCGAGCTACAAAACCAGCTTGATTTTTGTCTGGATGGTGAAGCTTTTCAGCATATTCTAATAGCTCTTCCATATCGTTCGGTGGATTATTAGGGTCTAGACCAACTTCCTCAAACATTTCTTTATTATAAAACAGTAAATCAGCGCCTACACTATAAGGCATAGAGTAAATATTCCCATCTACTTTCAAAGTATTTAATAAGGTATCTGAAAAACCATCGACGTACTCTTCTGACGAATTTTCATAGAATTCATCAAGAGGCATAAGCCAATTTGAAGAAACTAATTGGCTCCAGTTTTTCACACCTGTTCTCACTACATCATAATCTTCCTTTCCACTAGCTAGGGCAAGGTTTAATTTTGTATCATATCCTGACTCTGGTAATAACTCGACATTCACAGTTATCCCTGTTTTCTTTTCAAATTCTGGAATCCATTTATCTCTCAAATCTGTTGTACCAGAGTCTTTATCCATTATCATATTTAACGTTTCACCTTTATAAGGCTTGTCCTCAAAAGTTTCTGTAGAATCGGAACTTTTGCCAGAGCAAGCAGACAAAATAATTATAATTATGAAGGAAATAACGATAATACTTCTTCTTAATCCTTTGCTTCTCATCTTAATTACACCTCTGTTTATTATTTTATAAGTTATTATATATTTACTTTGATGACCCATGTGTCAATCCTTGTACAAGTCCTTTTTGAGTAAATAAAGTAAATATTAAAACAGGTAATATAACCAAAATAGCCGCCGCTGACATTGAACCCCATTCTAATCCAGCACTACTGATATAACCTTGTATTGCAATTGTAGCCGTTTGTGTATTTCTACCGGACAAGATCAATGCATAGAAAAACTCGTTCCAAGCCATGATAAAAGAGAATATAGCGCAAGTAGCTATACCAGGTAAAACACATGGAATAACAATTCTAATCAATGTTTGAAGACGATTACATCCATCAATTCTTGATGCTTCTTCTATTTCGACAGGAACACCCTTGAAAAATCCGACCATTAACCACGTAACAAAAGGTAAGGTAATTGTCATATAGGTTATTATTAAACTAAAATATGAATCTAACAAGTTTAAATTACTGAACACCAAAAATAAAGGTAATGCAAATTCTATAGGGGGAGCCATACGTGATAAAATAATCCAAACACCAGCAAACTTAGTTATTTTTGTTTCTAGTCTTGCTAATGTATAGGCCCCTGCTATTCCAAACAGGAGGGAAAAAAATGTTGTACCAATAACAACAATAAGACTGTTGATGTAAGAATCTATAAATGCCGCTTCATTTATTACATTCTTAAAGTTCTCCATTGTAGGTTTAAAAATCCATGAAGGAGGCATTGCAAAGGCATCGACTTTAGTTTTTAGCGCTGTCAATAATAACCAAATAATTGGAAAAAGTGTACCTAAAACAATAACATAAGTAAGGGTATTTAATAGATAGTCGATGAACTTTTTTCTCTTACTCAAAGTTATCACTCCTTTTACGGTTTTAATACCACCTTAATAGATCTATTTTCTGTATTTTTAAATATATCAAAAGCATCCTGCGATTCTGCTAGGGAATATTCATCCGTAATAATTGGTTTAACATTTATTTTTCCGTATGCTATAAATTCGACAGCAGTCTGTGTTTCACGTTCTGACCCTGTACAACCAATTAAATTTAATTCCTTATGAAGAATCGGATAAAGATCTAAATTTACAGTATCTTGGGCTGCTCCAAAGAACATAATTGCTCCCTTCTTTCTAACCATGGCAATCGCTTGATTATATGTTGCATTAATTCCTACCGCTTCTACTACAACATCTGCCCCGCGATTATTTGTTAGTTTTTGTATTTCTTCAACAGGATTACTAGATGAATTAATAACAACATCTGCACCTAATTGTTTTGCAACCTTTAATCGAAAATCAGACATATCTATAATAATGACTCTTCCAGCACCTGCTAATTTAGCTACTTGCAAAATACAAAGTCCAAGCGTTCCTGCTCCTAAAACTACTACATCGTCACCTAAGTTTAGGTTAACTCGATTAAATATATGAATGGCATTAGAAACTGGCTCAACCATTGATCCTTCCTCATAACTTACATGTTCCGGAAGAAGGTATAATTGTTTTTCATTTATTGCAGCGTATTCAGCCATCGTTCCATGCATAAAACCTTTTAAATTTGACCCGATAATTTTTTTATTATCACAAACAGAATACCATCCGTTTTTGCAAGAATCACAGTGACCACAAATAACTTGTGGGTCTATCGCAACCCTATCTCCAGGGTTTACTTTTGTTACATTACTTCCTACTTCTACTACTTTTCCAGCTGCCTCGTGCCCCATGATAAGACCCGGAACGCGTTTAGTTGAAGTTTGATCATAAAATCCTTGTACATCTGAACCACATATTCCTACAGATTTAATCTTTATAAGTGCTTGGTCTTCCGATATTTGAGGCTTTTCTACATTTTCTATTTCAAGTACTTTTGATTCTTTACCCTCTCTTATAACAGCCGCCTTCATTACTCTATCTCCTTTCCACTAGCTAATGTTTTTTGAATAAATTGTTCCAGTTTTTCTTTTGGATTTGAAGTTGATAATAAAGGTTCTCCTTGTACAATGACAGATGCTCCCGCATCTACTGCCTCTCTACTTTCAACATAGTCATATGTAGCATAAGACACTGGTATATTAACTTGCTCTACTACCTTTTTTAAATTACTTATCGGTGAACCGTCAGGGTTAAATTTCTTTTGGTCTACACCATAATGAACCATAATATAGTTCGCACCCATAGATTCATATTTCTTCGCATGAAACACTAAATTATCTTTATTAAATAAATCTATGGTACTATCAATTTTATATTCCTTACATAAGCTTATCGCTTCTTGGACTGTTTCATCAGGAGCAAGCGCTGTTATCGTAACATTATTAGCGCCATTTGATTTAGCAGCTTCAATATATCTTTCAGAGCCTGACAATATCATAAAATCAACGATAATATATTGATCTGGAAATGCATGATGTATTGCTTCAATAGCATGTATCCCTTCAAACTTGATCAATGGGCCTCCTACCTCGAGCCAATCAACTCCAGCATCTACAGCTTGATGCGCTAATGCTAGAGCTCTATCGATTGTAGTAACATCCAATGCATATTGAATAATCGGTTTGTCCACTTTATCAACTCACTTCCTTAATTTATAAAACACTTGTTTAACTAGAAGTTACAGTACGTTATAAAGTAATGTTGAATTATTTCTATAGCTTATGAATAACCCTTGCTAATTCGGACAACATATGCTTTGCCTCTTCAATTGGACGTTGCCACAAGTTTCTTCCTATGGCTACACCTTTTACACCAGCAGAAACCGCTTCATCCACTTGATCTACTAGATTAGCAACTTCTCCTTTAAAAGCTCCTCCTAGTAAAATAATCGGAACGTTAAACGTGTTAACCCAAGTTTTTATCGTATCTATATTACCAGGGTGTGGTAGCTTCAATATATCTGCTCCTAATTCGTAAGCAACGCGAGCACTATCGGATAAAACTTTAATTCTTTCTTCCTCATCCTCAATATGATCAAATGTTAGTGGTTCAACTAATACTGGCATATCCCATTTTTCAGCTTCTTGAATGGCTTTGGAAATAACTTGAACTGACTGCATTTGTTCTTCTGCTGGGCGATCCCAAAACATGATAAACTTCAAGCAATCATACCCTCGACGCACTGCAGTTTCTATACTGGTATTTAATTCATGATAAATTTTATTATTGCCCATATAAACAACATCCGCTGCTTGAATTCTTCCAGGAGTATTTCTACCATAAAATACACTTTCCGCTTGTTTGGCGAATCCATCCGACATTAATACTGCATCTACATCAGGGATATTTAATTCTTCTAATGTTTTATGTGGATTCTCAAGACCTTGTATATTTCCTGCTGACACACCATGATCAACTGGGAGAATCAATGTATTTCCAGTTTCTGGCCTAAATATTTTTGATAAACGATAAGCTTTACTCATTTTTTATTGCTCCTCTATATTTTTTTATGATATTTAAATTTATACATTTTTTAATAACTGAATCGCTTTAGCCATTGACTTGGGATGGTTAAAAATAAATGATCCGGCAACAAGGACATCAGCCCCTGCATTTTTACACATTTGTCCACTTTCTATTCCTATTCCTCCATCCACTTCAATCCTGAAGTTAAAATTATTAGCCTTCTGTAATTCTTTCAATTGAGAAATCTTTTGAAGGGCTAAGGGTTGAAATGGTTGACCACCGAATCCATCATCACAAGTAAGAAGTAGAACTACATCTACTAAATCTAAACAACATTGTGAAACGTCTACCGGTGTTTCTAACTTTAATGCAACTCCTGCTTTTATATTACTTTGTCTTATGAGTTGCAAAGTTCTTCTCAAATGTACAGTACTTTCAAGGTGAATAAAGATTACATCCACTCCTGCATCTACATACTCTTCTATTTGACATTCTGGTTGACAAATCATTAAATGAACTTCTAATGGTAATCTCGTTATTTTTCGTATAGCCGATACTGTAGGTGAGCCCCAAGTTGTGTTCTGAACAAACCTACCGTCCATAATATCAATATGAATTGCATCAGCTGATGCATTTTCTAATGCATTTATATCCCTTTCAAGATTTAAATAGTCTGCACTTAATATAGAAGATGATATTATCAAAGAAATCACTCACTCTTTTAATATTGAAATTTAAATCATTTTTTCTTTATTTTATATGATAGAAACAGAATTAATATTAGCTTCTTTGTTGGCTACTCACCAATTATTTTAATATGACAAGTACGTTCCCGTGGCCGTAATCTATCCCAGTCAATAAAGTAAATATAACCGACCTTACCTAATTGAATTGTTTTGTTTTCAATAATAAACGTTTCACTTGTACCTAACAATGTACTTTTTAAATGTGCATCTGTATTCAACATCGTATAGGCTTCAGGACTTATTTCACCCTTAAAATCTTCTAAACCAACTTTAATATGATTTTTTCCTGGATGATGATATTGACCTTCCGTTTTACAATCTGGTATTAACCCTTCTAAAAGATTATTTAAATCAAGTTGTAGGTAATCATAACCGTAAAAATCCTGATCATAGGAATGTTCCTCAAAAATAACAGAACACGTTGTATGTGGAGAGACGATTACACAAATACCTTCCCTTATGCCACTCTCTTGGACATGATGTTTTACCTGATCTGTAATTTCATGATAGGTTACTCTATTTCCATGAGAAACTAAATTTAATTTTGCGCTATATACCGACATATTTTACTTACCTCCGTTTTTAAATTTAGCAACAGTACGTATCATTTTTTCCATCATATCTAAGGGGTTGTTTGCCTTGACAATTCCACTAGTTACTCCTACACCATCTGCTCCTAAATCCATTAATTCTTTAACGTCCTTTTCTGTACGTATACCTGCTCCTTGCTCTATGAGTACATTTTGATTTACTGTTTTAATAGCCTGAATTGTAGAAGTGACATAATTTCTACTACTTATCTGCTCCTTCCCTATAAGTTCTGTAGGCTCAGCTAATACAACATCTGGCTGAAGTATTGCAATCGCTTTAGCTTCTAATACGGAATCTGCACAAACGATGGTTTGTATGCCCTTTTCTTTAGCATGTTGAATCGTATTAGTAAGGGCAGAAGTAGACAAAGGATGGTTTGCATGATTTAATACTACTGCTTTAACACCAACTTGCGCGAGAGAGTCTATCGAGGTTTTACCCATTGCATCGCCCGGCTGTATATCGTCAACATGTTGTGCAGTAACTATTAAATTTGGACAGTCTCTTACAATATCTGCTAACTCTGTAAACGGTGCAGTAAATAAAACATCTATTTCATAATTCTTAGCTATATCATTTGCGTGTCGCGCCATTTCTAATGATGTTTTTCTATCTAAAAAGCTTTTTGGATTAATGACAAAAAATGGACTTTTTATTTTATTGTTTTTCAAATTCTTATCACTCCTTTATAACAAATTAGTACTCTTTTCTTATTCCACATTTTAGCAATGATGTTATTTCCTTTAATTTTGCTCTATATCTGCATCATTGAAATGTGCTCTATCCATGTTTAATGCTAAGTCGATTATTTCGCTACTTTCTATATCCGTCCAAGGAACAATACGAGTAATTATATTTTGGTCATACATTTTTAAATATAAATAAATCTCTACTTCATAAGCTTGCAACATCAATCAACGCTGTAATTTTTGGATCTTGGTTACCGTTCGTAGAGAACGGTTCATCCTGAATATTTTCCGCACGGGCTTCTAAATTCACATCTTTATTTATATAAGCTTTTTTTGAAGCGGTTACATCTTTTTCTTTAGAGATAGAAATTTTTGTATCTCGACACATAAAATAGCCGTTTGTTAATGTTCTGGTTATAAGATTTATCGATGATAATTCGATAAAGTTACCAATAAAAGTGTACTTTGGATACTCATACACCTGTTTTGATTCTCATATTATTTGATTTCTCCATCCTTCATAATGACAAGTTTAATAGCCATCACTTTTGTCAGATCATAAGTTACATAAATCGGAGTTGTTTGCAATTTTTCATGTATTTATGTGTGCATATCTGGGTACATAACTTCGATCAAGGTCCGATAATTGTTCATTCGTTAAAAATAACTTTGTATCCAGAACAATCGCTCGTCCTAAAACAAGTGGAGATTTATATCACCTGCTAATGCAAATGATATAAATCTAAATATAAATTTCTTCTATCAATTTTATATATCCATTACCTTAGTGATATTGTTCTAAGCAATAACTTAGTCAATATGTTAGAACTTTTATTTTACCCAACGTGTCGTAACAACCTTTTTACGAGTGTAAAATTCAATACCATCCTTACCATTTGCATGCAAATCACCATAGAACGAATCTTTCCAACCAGAAAATGGAAAGAAGGCCATTGGTGCTGGTACACCGATGTTAATGCCTAACATACCCGCGTCGATTGTTTCCCGAAATTCTCGAACTGCTTCGCCATCATTTGTAAATAAGCAAGCTCCATTGGCAAATGGGGAATTATTTGTTATTTCAATAGCTTCTTCCAAATTTTCAACGCGTACAATAGATAGAACTGGTGCGAAGATTTCATCCTGCCATATTTTCATATCTATTGTCACATTATCAAAAATCGTAGGTCCTATGAAATATCCTTCACCTTCGACACCTTCATCTTTACGACCATCACGTATTAATTTTGCACCTTCTTTTACTCCTGTTTCAATATAGTTAAGTGTCCGTTCTTTATGTTGTTCACGAATAACAGGACCCAAAAATACATCCTCATTCAACCCATTACCGATTTTTATATTGTCAGTCTTTTTAATTAGCATACTTAAAAAATCATCGGCAATTGAATTTTCAACTGCAATAACGGCAGCTGCCATACAACGTTCACCAGCAGAACCAAATGCAGCATTTAATACTTGAGTTGTAGCATTATCCAAGTTAGCATCGTGAAGCACTACAGAGTGGTTTTTAGCTCCTGCTAAAGCTTGTACACGTTTCAAATTATCAGTACCACGCTTATAAACATACTCAGCAACTGGTTGTGAACCAACAAAAGAAATTCCCTTTACATTTTTATGATCTAACAAACCATCCACAACATCTTTGGCACCATGAACAATATTTAGAACTCCTCTTGGTAAGCCCGCTTCTTCAAATAACTCTACCAAACGGATAGCGGTAAGAGGCGTTCGTTCAGACGGCTTCATAACAAATGTATTTCCCGTAGCAATTGCTAATGGAAACATCCAACAGGGTACCATCATCGGAAAGTTAAATGGTGTAATTCCACCAATGACACCAATTGGATAACGATACATTGCTGATTCAAGATCAGTTGCAATTGACGGTAAATTATCTCCCATCATTAATGTAGGAGCACCAGCTGCAAATTCCACATTTTCAATTCCACGCTGCACTTCTCCTTTTGCTTCCTTCAAAGGTTTACCATTTTCTTTTGTGATAATCTTTGCTAACTCATCCCAATGTTCCACAAGTAATTGTTGGTACTTAAACAATATGCGAGCACGTCTAGGGACAGGGACATCCTTCCAAATATCAAAAGCTTCTTTTGCAGCTTGAACGGCTTCATCTACCTCTTTCTTAGTTGAGATAGGTGTATAAGACATAACTTCTCCTGTCGCTGGATTATAAACAGGTTCTGTTTGATTCGATTTTGATTCAACCCATTTTCCGTTAATATAATTCTTGAGCGTTAACACTTGTTGTTGTGTCATTTTAAATCCTCCTATAGTATTAGTTAAAATATGCTTGAGCTACTGTTATGTAATAATGAATTAGCTTCTGTATACCTTTCAACCCCCACATATTCATTTGGTTGGTGATCTATCCTTGCATTCCCTTTTTGTTAGAAAAATAGAGGTACATTATGTAAAATATTCGATTCTAAATCAAAATTACTAAACTCTCTTTCTGATTCCTTTAATATGATTTAAAATTTCCTCATATGTAATATGTGGAATAGTTCGAATTCCAATTGTCATCTTGCATTTATCAGGAATAATGTTAGTTTTCACTTCACTTTCAATGCTACCAATATTTAATGTTGGGCTACCTAGTTAAGTATGGTTCACCTTATGTAGAAGATCTAATTATTTTAATTTTACAAAATATCATCATGTGATCAATCGTATTAACTCCCTCGGTTGCACAGATCCATGTGCAAACCAACCTGAGGCCATAGCATCCTTATTATGTACACTATAAACTCTGTTTTTACTAGGTTCCGCTAAAATCAAGCCCCTGCATGATTAATAGATCCTTCTTCCATAATTTTTTTGAACCGATATAATCTATCCCTTCACTAGCTATTCCTACAAAAATAATGTTTGATTCCGGAGGATCCCCTAAATCTTTTAAAGTAGTCATTGATTCTATTAATACGGCTACACCATTTTTCATATCACATGAGCCTCTTCCAGTATTCTTCCGTATTCCAATTAGCCAGAAAAAGGATTATATCCTCAATTTTTATCCTCCCCTACAGGTACAGTGACGGTATCTAAGTTGTCTCTAAAAACTAGGAGTGATAGATTGGGGTTATTATCCTCTAATTCAATAATAATATTTGCGAAACTTCTTGTAATCGCTTTAATTTTTATCTTTAATTAATTACTTTTTGCAAGCACTGATATTACTTTAGCAGAATTATATTCATTCTCAGATGGATTAACTATATTGACTTATATGCTTTCCTGCAAAGATTTAATAGTTCTTTCACGATTATGTTTCATTTTTTTCATCGATCTTTACCATAATCTTTGCCTTCCTTAATATTTGGAACTATATAAACTATAACACAAACTAAGATGTATATGTTGCCAATTATTTGAATATTGTTTTGTATAATTGTACAATTATACTAAAATATTCTAGTGAGGTTGATAATATGACCATTGCCGACATTATGAAATTACCAGTTTTTAAGGAATCTAAACTATTATCGGGACAGGTTGCTGGGATAAATAACAAGGTTTCTAATGCAACATTCATTGATGCACCTGATGGATATGATTGGTGTAAAAAAGGGGACTTTATTATTACTACTGGATACCCTTTTATACGTAAATATGGCAAAAAAGGAATTATTCAATTATTACAAACACTAGTAAATAAACAATGTTCAGGTATGGGCATTAAATTGGGGCGTTACATATCAAACATTCCAGAGGAAGCTATTCATTATGCAAATCAGAATAACTTCCCTATTTTTTCATTGCCTAATTACCTTTCTTGGTCTGATATAATTTATCCTATAATTTCTCATATTAACAAAAAACAACAGAGGGAGTTAGAAAAAACACATCAAGTTTATGAACAATTTCATCAGTTTCTAAGGGATCAAGGACAAGGAAATTTACAAGAACTTACTTATCTTCTACAAAAATATTTCACTGAAAATAATGTCACTATATATATAAGAAATTTTAGTAAAGTAGTAAATACAGATGAAAATATAACGAATAGAGATGAAATAGAAAGTATTATTTCTACAGTGTTTCTAGAGGGGGGTCAGACTATTCAAAGAGTAAGGTGGAAAAACAAGGATATAACTATCAAATGGATTCTTAATTTAAACTTTTTAGAAGGAGTTATAATTTTATGGGATGTGAAATCAGAACTTACTACATGGGAAAAAGCCGCAATCGAACAATCTGCTACAATTGTATCTTTAGAAATTGAACATTTAAAAACCATTTCCTCAACCATTCAACACTTTCGCAATGAATTTATTTCTGATTTATTATGTAATAAAGATATAGAGGAAAATGTTATATTTAGACGTGCGCAAGAGATGGGGTGGACACTAAAAGAAAACTATAAAGTTATACTTTTAGATTATTGCTACAAAAATTACACTAAAAAGAATAGATTTTCTATATGGCAACAAAAAAATAATTTATTAGAATTAATGCAAAACAAACTTGTTTTCTCATTTCCTGAAGTTCTTTTAGGGTTAGACAAAAATAATTATTTTGCATTATTAGTAACAGAAAATATTAACATAAAAAATATTTTTAGAACAATTGAAAAAATTCTAACCAAATATGAGATAAATTTTGCTATAGGTGGTATAGGGAGGTTAGAATCAATTTATAATTTGGATATATCTTATAAAGAAGCATATCAAGCCTTAAATATAGCTAAGGTTAACTCTTCTAGTCTAAATAATCCAAAACACAATAGAGGTAGTAAATTATTTGTCTTAAATTTTTCGGAGCTTGGTATTGAACGCATAATTTTTTCAAATAATCCAGAAAACGAAATTAATCATTTAAAATCGGAAGTACTTCAAGAAGTTATTGATTATGATAACGAACGAAATAGTGATTTAATATTAACATTACAAACTTATCTGAAACATAACGGGAATATACATAGCACAGCAAAAAGCTTGTTTGTTCATAAAAACACGGTCAGATATAGATTAAATATAATTGAAAAACTAACCGGACTTGACCTTTCTAACCTTAACGATCAATTACTTTTACATACTATTTTTATTGGAAGTGGAATTATTTAAAAATTCAAACATATATTTGACAACTGTAGTAACAATAACTACAGCTGTTATGAATAGAGACGGTAGGAGTCGAACCACATTTGGGGGAATGCTGTAACATCAATGTTTACAAGGGTTATAAGCATCTTAACAAAAGTTTGATTACGATTGATTAAGAACTTACGGAGGCAAGAGGATTTAATCGTGATTGCTATACCATCATAAAACATTTTAAAATACTGGGAGCAAATTTTAAATGAATTCATAAAAATAATTAAACCTCTATATCTTGATCAATCATTAGCTATCATGTTTTTCAAACTCGATAGTCAATTTATCTGAGTTGATTATGGCTTTAATTTTTTGTAACAAATCCAACCCTATCATGCCGTCTAATTCATAGCCATAATTCATTGGAATGTCAACACTAAACAAAACAACTTTTTTAAGGGTAGCAAGCTTATATTCAACTGGGCTTAAATAACTAAGCAAACCATGAATTCTAATATTGTTAAACCAGTGCACATAATCATTAAGTTCAAGTGACAGATGTTCAAGACTATCAAAGCTTTCACCCTGTATAAAATCAGTCTTAAATAGCTTAAAGATGCTTCTGCTACAGCATTATCATAAGGATTGCCCTTCGCGCTTAAACCAGGAGGCAGATCAAGATGACCTACATCCATTTTACATTGAAGGATGAAAAAATTCAAAATATAATTGAAACATCCATAAAATATGATATATCCAAAAACATCCTAATAACTGTCTTTAATCAATTAATGGAAGAACAACAAACAAAATACATTCAAGAGTGAATAT
>Ga0079226_10002624_pt1 | contig 13881 bp, 14 predicted proteins | sample Poulit2014_FD_76345 | JGI IMG/M metagenome (GOLD analysis project Ga0079226, IMG submission 76345) | Agricultural soil microbial communities from Georgia to study Nitrogen management - Poultry litter 2014 | ecosystem: Environmental > Terrestrial > Soil > Agricultural land | place: USA: Georgia... | reverse complement strand
TACCATCGAAATCAAATAAAGCTATCCTCATATATCTTTTCCCCTTATCATTCTATCCGTCTATCATTTTATCATAAATTAAAAAAAGGTATATACTATAAGGTAGTACTAAATTAGGAGGAATATTTATGGAACTTACAGTATATCTTGCAGGTGAAATTCATACGCCTTGGCGTGAGGAGATAAAAACACGAGTCTCTGAAAAAGGACTCCCTATTTCATTTGTATCTCCGCAAACGAACCACGATCTTTCTGATGATATCGGCGCACAAATTTTAGGTGAGCAACCAAACAAATATTTCCATGACGACGCCGCTTCAAGCATCAATAACTTACGCACAGAAGTCATGATGAAAAAATCTGACGTTGTGATTGCTTTGTTTGGTGAGGAATACAAGCAATGGAATACAGCAATGGATGCATCACGTGCTGTTGCAGAAGGTAAACCGCTCATTATTATTCGTCCAGAAAAACTCATTCACCCACTAAAGGAGCTTTCAAATAAAGCCAATGTGGTATGTGAATCTGTTGAACAAGCCGTAAGCGTGCTAGAATACATTTATCAGTAACTTTTACTCCCTATTAGTTAGGGAGTCTTTTTATTACGGAGGCATACGATATGACAACAGAACATTACAATAAACCTTTTATACTAGGCATATTATTTACATTTTTTATTGCAGCAGTCAGCTATTTTTTAGCATTGCTTCCAGTAATTAGTAGCGTGGGTGCTCTCGCCGTCGCAATCATTATCTCTATCATTTACAGAAATACAATTGGATATCCGATCCAAATTAAAAGTGGCATTCAATTCTCTGCAAAAAAATTACTACGAGTGGCCATTATTTTATATGGATTAAAACTCAATCTCTACATCATTTTTAGCGAAGGTCTGACTCTACTTCTTTTCGGCACGTGTGTGATCATATTTAGTATCGGGTTTATGATGCTCTTGAATAAATATCTGAAAGGAAATTCAAATATCGCATTCCTACTTGGTGTCGGAACTGGTATTTGTGGCGCATCCGCAATCGCTGCGGTGAGTTCAATCTTAGATTCAGATGATGAAGACACGGCAATCAGTGTTGGGATTATTGCCCTAGTTGGTACAGCGTTTGCCCTTTTGTATTCATTTTTATATCCCGTTATAAATATGGGCGATACCGTATTCGGAATTTGGTCTGGTATTAGTCTTCATGAAATTGCACAAGTTGTACTTGCAGCAGGAGTTGGTGGCGATGAAGCAATGGCATTTGCACTGCTTTCTAAGCTTGGGCGTGTGTTCTTGCTTATCCCAGTATCATTCATTATTTTCTACTTTGTTCAAAAGAATTCAAAAAAATCTGGTAATAAGCAAAAAATCGATATTCCATACTTTTTATTTGGATTCTTAGCACTCGCTGTATTAAATACTTTCGTTACAATTCCGGAAAATGTTTTAGCAGTCATCGACCAGATCGCACGTTTCTTAATGATTATGGCAATGGTTGGTCTAGGGTTAAATGTGTCATTACAAGCGTTATTATCAAAAGCAACTAAACCACTAATCGCAATCGTTGTAACGTCGTTATTATTATCTGTAATCACATTTCTTATTACCGCTGCTATTTATTAAACAGAGTTTGAGCGTTTCATTTTATATATTAATGGGAATTGATATATAAAGAGTCATGAATTTATTTCGAAAGGGAGATAATTAATGTTTAGATATTTAACTAACTTATATGTTGCAAAAAACGTTTTTGAAAATGGTATGAGCAAAATTGAAGCAAATGGTGAAATGGGGGAAGACTTCGAAAAGCACTTCAATGTTAACCCTAGTCAAATGAAAGTTGCGGGTTACTTTGAAGCAATCGGTTCAGTTCTCCTTGGACTTTCGTTCTTAAGCAAAACATTCGGTCGTCTTGGTTCATTCATGGTTGGATCAGTAACTGGTGTAGCAACAATCAAACACTTATTAGCAGGTGACGGATATAAAGGAGCGAAAAGTGCAATGACACTTGCTGGCCTTTCACTTGCTAGCTTCCTAAGCACTTTTTGTAAAAAATAATGAGTAATTGAACACGCATTTTATGCGTGTTTTTTTATTTTTATAGAAAATTGATATCATTTCATTTAATATAAAAATATACTTAAATTTATAAAGGATGATAATATGTTTAAAGTTTTAGAAAACGCAGAAGTATTCTCACCTTCTTACAAAGGTAAACACTCCATACTTATACTTAATGATAAAATCATCAAAATTGGTAAAGTAGATGTGGATAGTTTAAAAGCGACAGGCTTACCTGTTGAAGTCTACGATGCTAAACAAAACATCGTTACACCTGGTATTGTTGAACCACACATTCATCTTCTAGGCGGAGGCGGAGAAAGTGGCTTCCATACACGTACTCCAGAATCTAAGATTACAGAAATCGTGTCTGGTGGTATTACAACAGTTGTTGGGTTAATCGGTACTGATGGCATTACACGACCGTTATCCGCGTTACTTGCAAAAGCGCGTGCCCTTGAAACTGAAGGTATCACCGCTTATATGTACACAGGCAACTATCATCTCCCCGTTACAACGCTAACAGGTTCAATTAAAACAGATATTACTTATATTGATAAAATTATTGGTACTGCAGAAATTGCAATCAATGACTTTAGATCTTCTATTCCGACGGAAGAAGAACTCGCGAGAATTATTGCAGACACGACTGTTGCAGGCATGCTCGCTCAAAAAGCAGGTGTTACTCACTTCCACGTTGGTGGAGGTAAATATGGACTAAAAATATTGCATGAGATAATCGAAAAATATGATGTAAAAGCACAAGATATATACGTGACACATATCGATCGAACGACGACTCTACTCGAGGATGCAATGGAACTTGCGAAGACTGGTGCCTATGTCGATATAACAGCAAGTAATAAAACAAAAGACAGCGTAAAACTATATAAAGCATTGGGCGGAAACATGAGACGTCTCACAATTTCAACTGATGCTTATGGTAGCTTACCTGAATTTGATGAAAATGGAAATCTTGTTGGATATGGTGTTGCAAAACCAACAACAACATTAGAACAAATTCAAGAATTGCTACAGGAAGGTGGAGATATACAAGAAATTATCTCACTTGTGACAAGTAACGTTGCACGCGTACTTAAAATGAACCATAAAGGAAGACTCAGAGAAGAAGCTGACGCAGACATCATGATTTTAAACAGAGACACATTTGAACTCGAAGGACTCCTTGCAAGAGGTAATTGGATGATTAAAGACAAGAAAATGATTGTAGAAAATACTTTTTAAAATAATTAAGTTGAGGTAGATATATGAACAAAGAATTAAGCCGTTTCGAAGCATTTCTCCCTATAATATTTATGATGTTATTACTTGGTATCGGGTATGGAGTCTATTCACTTAGTCCTGAGCCATTGCTTATTTTAGCCGCACTCTTCACGGGATTGATTGGTCTTAAGAATGGTTACACATGGAGTGATATGGAGTCTGCAATTCAGGATAAATTTAGGATGGCCCTTCCTGCTATCCTCATACTCGTTTCTATCGGGTTGCTCATTGGACTCTGGATGGCTGCTGGCATCATTCCTATGTTTATTTATTATGGTATTCAACTTATTAACCCAAAATTTATAATTGCAATTTCATTTGTTATTGCTGCTTTAATCTCCTCAGTTACAGGGACATCATGGGGATCTGTTGGTACGATTGGTGTTGCACTCATGGCCATTGCCAGCACACTCGATGCAAATCTTGCTGCAACTGCCGGCGCTATCATTGGTGGTGCTTATTTTGGAGATAAACTATCTCCACTATCAGATACGACAAACCTTGCGCCAATTGCTGCTGGCTCTAAACTTTATGAACATATTAAGCACATGCTTTGGACAACAGTTCCAGCAGCAATATTATCGTTAATCATCTACTTGATAGTTGGCATAAATACGAATAATAATACGAATGTATCGAATGAAAAAATTGATGTGATGCTTAATTATTTAAATACACATTTTTCATTCAACCTATTACTTCTCATACCACCATTATTAATTCTGTTCGGCGCCTTAAGAAAATTACCAACACTACCCGTTATTGTAATTAGTTCTATTATCGCTGCAATTCTTGCAATTATTTTCCAAGGCGCAGCAGTACAAGATCTTTTCAAAATTGCAGTTTCAGGGTTTGAAATCAGCTATATCGACAATGTCGAAACTGCACCAGCGGATATTGTAAATCTTCTTACGCAAGGCGGTCTTTCATCGATGACAGGTGTGTTACTTATCGCATTCTGTGCGTTCTCATTCGCCGGTATCATGACCGCTATTGGAGCGTTAGACATTATTATAGAAACATTATTACTCATTGTTAAGAAAGTTGGAGACTTAATTCTTGCGACTGTCTTATCAGGAATCATAATGGCGATTGTTACAGGTAGCTCATATCTATCAATCATTATTCCAGCAGAGATGTATCGCAAAACATATCAGAAATTTGATTTAAAAATGAAAAATCTATCCAGAACGACAGAAGATGCAGGAACAGTAGTGGTCCCGATTATTCCTTGGTCAAGTGCTGGAGTATTTATGGCAACAACACTTGGTGTCTCAACGATTGAGTATATGCCATGGGCCATTCTTTGTTACTCAGGTTTTATCTTTGCAATTATATATGGCTATACTGGTATCGGTATTGCTTACGAAGACAAAAAAGACAGCTGAATGATCAGCTGTCTTTTCTTGGTATAAATGCGAGTCCGATACATCCATACCCTCCATGAACGCCTAGAACAGGTCCTAGATAGAACATTTGGTAATTTAGGCTCGGATATTTTTCTTTAAATTTTTCAATTAAATCTGCTGCTGATGGTTCATCATCACCATGAATCACAACCACATCTAACTTTTCTTTAAATTTAGTAGCCATTTCAACTAGTACATCTTGTAGTTTCTTAACGACACGCTTATCTGTACGTACTTTATCGAACAGTTTAACTCCTAATTCATCATCAAACATCATGATTGGACGAATTTTTAGTAACGTACCAATCGCTGCTGATGTCGCACCGAGTCGCCCACCTTTTACGAGATTTTTTAAGTCTCTTACTGTGAGGTACGTGTCTTGATTTTTCGCAACCCATTCTAAATTATCTACAACTTCTTTGTGTGACACACCCGCTTCAAGCATGTTCATTGCTTGTTCCACCATGCTACCAATAACATATGACGTACTCGACGAATTCACGAGATACGTGTTAATCTTATCTTCAAATTCATCAAAGATCATGCTACATGTCTGGAATGTACCACTCAGTTTTTTACTTAATAAAATCCCAATAACATCTGTGTACCCTTTTTCAATAATCTCTTCTAAAAGTTCATAAAATTGATTGAGTGTTGGTTGTGATGTTGATGGAGGTACTTTTTCAGTTTTTAAACGTGAGTAATATTGTTTTACCTTATTAGTGTCTTTTGTATCAACGAATTCATCAACATTTTCAAATATTACACTCAGATTCACCACATAAACATCCGGGTGATCTCTATATTCTTCTCTTAGATCAGCTGTGCTGTCTATAATATACGCAGTCTTCATAATTCTCCTCCAATACTAACGGTCAGACCACTTGTGATTATAGTACAAATGTACAAGACTGTATAGTAAAGTAACTATTCCTTTTCTTCTAGTATCCAAAATATCGTAACTTGTTACGATTGAAATATGTGGTTATGCAAAACTTAAGTACTAAGTTACATTATCCGTTTCAAAAAACATCGGTTGATTCCACCTACAAGCAAGATCAAGCTCTGGATACTCATCATTATAATTCTTTAAGCTTAAATGAAATACTTACTATTAATTATAATGATTTTAACACCATTTTAATAGTGAAACGGTGCTTTAGGAGACTTCTTTTGAAATAGTAGAAAGTGAGATTAATTCTCCTATATTTTTTTAACAAACTCAGATTTTAGTTTCATTTGTCCAAATCCTGGAATCTTACAATCAATATCGTGCCCATCTACTGGTTCAACAAGCTTAATATTTTTAATGTTCGTACCCTGTTTGATTGACGATGATGATCCTTTAACTTTTAAGTCTTTAATCACTGTGATTGTATCTCCATCGCTTAGAACAGTACCATGTGCATCTCTAACGAGCATCGATTCTTCTTGTTCTAATTGTGATTCCTTCGTCCATTCGTGTCCACACATTGGACATACGTATGATTGTCCATCTTCGTAAGTGTATTCTTGTCCACATTCAGGACATGCAGGTAGTAAATTACTCATTTCCTATTCCTCCATATAGTAATGCTCATAGTATATCATAAATGCATATATATTTATAATAATAAGAAATTTTTGTATTTTTATTAAATGTGAAAAATAGAGATTAAAATCAAAAATATACTGTTGAACTAATGTTCTAAAGCGGTTTTTGAAATTCACAATCGGTCATATATGATATAATAGTATAAGAAAAAAATTGGAGGAGATCTTTTGGAAAAATTTAAGCAAGAGTGGTTACAAAACCCTTTTGTTAATATTATTTCAGGGATTCTCGTTGGACTTGCTCTGATACCTGAAGCAATCTCATTCTCGATTATCGCAGGTGTCGATCCAATGGTAGGTCTCTATGCATCTGTAATTATCGCTATAACGATATCCATTACAGGTGGACGCAGCGCGATGATATCAGCTGCGACGGCTGCTGTTGCACTTGTAGTCGTCAATCTCGTACAAGACCACGGTGTTGAATATCTCTTACTTGCAACGATACTGATGGGTATCATACAAGTTCTCCTCTGTATCTTAAAAATTGGTCGTATATTACGGTTCATACCAAACTCGGTGATGATTGGGTTTATCAACTCACTTGCAATTATGCTATTCATTACCCAAATGCAACATATCTTAGGCATTACAATCCATACTTATATTTATGCATTTGTTACATTAGCTCTAGTCTTTATTATTCCAAAGTTTTTTACTAAAATTCCAGCTCCACTTATTGTATTAGTTGGGCTAACGACCATCTATCTCATCTTTGGCGGCGATGTCCGTACAGTTGGGGATCTAGGGAAAATTGAAAAAAGTTTCCCAAAGATTCTTTTCCCAGATGTTCCTTTAACATTTGAAACGTTTAAAATTATATTCCCTTACTCTGTTTCTATGGCAATTGTTGGACTAACAGAAAGTCTGATTGTTGCACGCATTGTAGATAACTACACAGAAACGGCAAGTAATAAAAATAGAGAGAGTCTAGGTCAAGGAATCGCCAATATATTTGCAGGACTCTTTGGTGGAATGGGAGGCTGTGCGATGGCAGGACAAACGATTATCAATATCACGTCTGGGGCACGTACCAGACTATCTACTTTCACAGCTGGGGCATTCTTAATGTTCTTAATCGTAGTACTCGGTGATATAGTTGTTCGTATTCCAATGCCAATTTTAGCAGCGATTATGACGTTTATCGCAATAAATACATTCGATTGGCGCAGTTTCAATTATGTGAGACGTGCACCTAAGGCTGATGTCATCGTTATGCTTGTAACTATGGCAGGTGTACTTACAACAAATAACCTGGCCGTTGGTACAATTCTTGGTGTAATTCTAGCTGCACTACTGTTTGCACGTAAAGTTTCTGAGATAGATGTCGATAGATATAGTAAAGATAACAAAATTATCTTTGAAATAACTGGGCAATTATTCTTCGCTTCCATTGAATCATTTATAGATAAACTCACGGCATACGAAGAAAAGAATAAGAATGTTGTACTAGACTTTAAACATTCGACTGTGTGGGATAGTACTGCTGTTGAAGGTATACAAACAGCTATTTTAAATCTTGAAAAACGAGGATACACAGTAGATGTTACTAATCTAAACACAGATAGTAAGATCCTACTTAGTCGCATGACAAAAATATCCACTGAATAGAGAGTGATTATATTGTATAAATCTATTATTATTGCTGTCGATGATTCTAAAAACGCACTACGCGCAGTCAAAGAAGTTATAAATTTCAATACTACAGATATCCATGTTACATTGGTACATGTAAAAGATGCGAAAGCGACACGAGATTCCTTACTCCATACAAGAGACGCAATTAGTGAAAAACAAGAAGCAATGAACTGGCTACAACACTCTTTAGATTTTTTGGAAGATAACGATATACGTTACGAAGTTAAACTCATACACGGCTTGGTTAAAGAGACGCTACTAGATGAAATTAATAACGGTAGTTATGACATTGTTTTAATCGGTAGAACTGGTAAAATTATTATTAAAGACTTCATCGTCGGTAGTGTAAGTAAAAGAATTATAAAAGCCGCAAATATTCCTGTACTTGTGGTGAATTAAATATAAAAGGTGAGAAAATGAAAAATTTAATTGGATTAATTATTTTATCTTTTGCACTTATCTTAAGTGCGTGTGGAAACTCTGAGCCTAAGAACACAGCATCAGCTGAGGAAGTTAAGAATCGTGTCCATCATTACAGTATTACTGATGTTGAAGAAGGCATTAATGTGAGCATTGATTCAAAGGTAATGAGCGTAACCGATAGTAAAGGTAAAGTCATCGAGTCATTAAACTTACCAGAAGATGAGTTCTTTGTATCTATTGCACCATTTAAAACAATGACACATCCTTGTGAAATCCATAGTTTATCAGGATGCCAAGGAGAACTTATTGAAGAAGAGCTTCATGTAACAGTAGTAGATCAGAAAGGCAACACAATCATTGACGAAAACATGACTACAATGAAGAATGGATTCATTGACCTTTGGTTGCCTAGAAATCAGGAGTTTTCTGTCAAAATGACTGATGGTGACTTAGAAACGGAGGAAGTATTGTCAACATACGAAGACTCTAGAACATGTATTACGACAATGCAATTTAAATAATGACAAATCAATTCAAAGTAATAGGAGACTTGAGTTGCAACAATGCACCGAAACGAGAGTTCATCAGAGATTTTCTAATTGCTACCGGCACATTAGAAAAGGCTGAATTAGAAAAACTTGTAGTTGAAAGTTTCACGTGGAACATTCCAAATCATCCTACTCTAGAAGGGCTCGCGAAGTTTCATAAAGAGCTTTCTAATCATAATAGGGAGATTGAAGTAATGAACATTCACACCATCATTACCCATGGTAAAGATGGTGCAGCGCATGGTACGGTAACTTATAAGGATGGTTCCGTGATCCACTTTGCTGATTTCTATGAATTTGAAAGCCATAAAAAAGATGCTAAGATCAAAACATGTACATCATATGTAATTATGTGAAATATAAAACGGTCAGATTACATCTGACCGTTTTGTTATTATTTTATGATCACTCCAAAATGAGACGTGCTAGACGGACGGATACATCTCATAAAACCATAAGTTTCGAACATGGGACTTCTAAAGTGCGCTTTTAAAACTACCCGCTTTTTTGCAACTCTCTTTGCCTCTTCAATTAATTCATTTGTTAATCCAGAATAATCTGCCATACGCTGTATACTTTGTAAACCAGTTGAAGCATCTATCGTTTCTTCAAACATTGGGTCAAAATATACAACATCTACTGAGTCGTTATATTGTTGTTTTAGGTAATCTAATGAATGCATGTTATATGTCATAATTCTCTTTGCAGCGTCTCTCAACTCTTTTATCTCATAGCGATATTTCTTCATACCCTCTACCATCGTTATATACAGTTCTGATACAGCTTCTATAGACGTAACGCTACCCGTTTTTCCTACTGCAAAACTTGCAATTAAACTATCAGATAACATACCCATTGTGCAGTCTATAATTGTGCTACCTTCTATCAAATTTGTCGCTTCTAAGAAAGCATCATCCTGTCTCTTTAGAATTCTTTTCATTCTAACCTGTGCAAAGTTCGGGTGATACTTTACAACGGATTCTTGTGTATGAAGTTCTATTTTTCCACTTCCAACCATGAGTACATTACTATGATACTTCTCTCTTAGATTATTTATACTTTCTTTATTTCTATCGATATAACGTAAATTATAAAGCTCAGATATCTCTTTAGCTGTCTGAATAACGCAAGCGTTATTTCTACCAGCAGTAGTGACTATCATGGTGATCACTCCATTAACTTTCTCTTCTTTTTAAGTAATTCACTGAATTCTTGTGCTAGTGATTCACTAGGTTCTATCGATAGTTTTCCTAAAACTTCTGCAATCTTATTTTCTATCAACATGAGGTCCTCTTTTCTTGTATCACGTAACTTATTTATTTCGTGTGCTCTGTATTCTTCTATCGTACCATCAAACACTGTTACTTCTTTGTTCTTAATTTCGACAATCATATCTGCAACATCTTTTACGAATTTTGTGTCATGTGAAACAAAAATTACAGTTCCTGAGTACTCTTTAAGTAGTTCTGTCAATGCTTCCATAGTATAGATATCTAGATAGTTCGTCGGTTCATCTAATATAAGTGTATTGATATTAGATAAAAACACTTTAACAAGCGCTACTTTAACACGCTCTCCACCACTTAAAACAGAAATCTTTTTATTCACTTCATCTCGTTTAATGAGGAGTCGTGCAAGTACCGTTCGAATCGTCGTCTCATCGTGATTACTTGTTTCTTTAACACTGTCTAGTATAGTCATCTTTTCGTCTAATATATCTATGTTTTGACTAAAATAACCAAATATAACGCTAGTCGATACTTCTATATCACTATTGCTTTCTTGCATCATGCGTAACATAGTTGTCTTACCAACACCGTTATCTCCAATAATAGCGATATGTTTACCACCCTTCATCTGGAATGGTCTTGTATGCCATAATACACGATTACCCACACTGCATGTAATGTCATTAAAGTGAATGATATTCCTATTTAAGAATGTCTCTTCATTGGGAATATTGAGATGTACCTTTAGTTCTTTTTCGGGCTGTTCTACTTCCTCAAGTTGATCTATTCTCTTTTCAATTCCTTTAGCCACTTGATCTAATTTTTTGCCAACCTTTTGATAATGAAAATCTTTCGTTTCTTTTCTTTTACCATTTGCTGCAGTGTACATGACCGCTTCACGCGCTTGATTCTTTTTATCGGAATACGCTCGCTCTAGCTGTGCTTTCTTCGTAATATATTTTTCATACTCCTTGGCGTGATGCATTTTTTCCTGCTTTTTTTGTTCTTGGAATTCACTATATGTCCCTTTAAAAATACGGATTTTATGATCAGCAATTTCCCATATTTGATTCACATTTCTATCTAGAAACTCTCTGTCATGTGAAACAAGTATATAGGCACCGTTATGTTTTTGTAGAACTTTATCTAACATCTCTATATGCGTGACATCTAGATTTGTTGTCGGTTCATCGAGTAATAAAAGATGCGGAGACCGAGACAATGTGTCTTGTATATATTGTAACGTAACCTCTCCACCACTCTTTACTGTATCAATGTCTTTTAGCTGTGGTATTAACTCTACCGTTGAATAATGTGAGACGTACTGAGATACAGTGTTTAACTCTTCAAGTAACGTCGTCTTACCAGATCCATTAATTCCAATGAGGCCTATTCTATCTCCTGAGTATATTTCTAAATGCTTACTTTCTAATAAAACCATACCATTGACTTCAAGTTTTATATCTCTAACTTCTAATAATTTCAAAATTAAATCTCCTTTATAGCTGTGCCCGAAGACAAAAAAGTCTCCAATTCAGGAGAATTGGAGACATAAAGGTAGTGTGAAAATACGCAATACCTCTAAAGAACTTACCTCTGTCTCCTATTCAAACTGGTAATTGAGCACACTTAAATAAACATATCGTGTGACTTCAGTTCAATTACAACAATTAGAATAGGAAATTGTCCATTTTTACAGAGTTCAGTCCCTTCGACTTTATTTAATTTTATATTAGCATTTAATCTGTGGTTTTTCTAGAAAGATCTACTGTGTTTAAATCAACCATATGTGTTTTCTTGATGAGTTTGTGAACGATAAAAATCAACGCCATTATGATAAATGGTAAATAATGTCTAAATAATTCTGTCCCATTAAAGTTAATAATATATTGAACTGAACCACCTGTGAGTAAGAACAGTATGATTGCAATGACGATATATTGTCCTACTGGATACCCTTTAGCTTTAAATGGCAATACTTGATTGATATCTTTGCCCTGTATTTTAATCGCTTTACGTAAACGCATTTGCGCCCAAACGTTTGAGAGCCATACTAAGATAACGAGTGACCCCACAAATTCAAGTAAAATAAAGATCGCATTTTCTAAGAATTGAGAAAGTACCACAATCAAGAAAATTGTTCCGCAAGTCACAAGAATCGATGCAAGCGGCGAGTGTGTTCTATTGTTTATCTTAGATAATACTTTTGGTGCATGATTTTTGCTTGCAAGTGAAAATAGCATGCGGCTCGCTGAATATAGCATTGAGTTAGATGCACTGAGTAAAGATGTTAGAATTACTGCGTTAATTACAGAAGCTGCAAACGCGATACCGACTCTATCAAATACAATTGTAAACGGACTCTGGTTAACAGAACCTGTTTCATTAAGTAATGTTGGGTCTGTGTATGGCAAAATTGCACTTATGACTGCAATTGCACCGATATAGAAAATTAGAATTCTCCAAAATACTTGTTTGACGGCTTTTGGCATCGATTTTTCTGGTTCATCTGATTCACCTGCTGTGATCGCGACAACTTCGGTACCCCCTACAGAGAAACCTGCGACAAGAAGTACGCCTAAGAATCCACTGATTCCACCAACAAACGGTGCTTCACCAATTGTATAGTTCTTAAATCCGTAAGCTTCTCCACCTAATATTCCAAAAATCATTAATGTACCTACAACAATAAATACAATAATCGTCACTACTTTAATAAGAGATAACCAATACTCTGCTTCACCGAATGCACGTACTTTAACGATATTCAAAATAAAAATAAGAAGGAAAAATATTACACTCCAAGTGAAAGGACTTAAGAACTGCATTGGTTCCCAGAATGTAATGACATTCGAAGCAACAATTATATCTACTGAAGCCACCAATATACCAATTAAGAAATATACCCAACCGATAGTAAATCCAACTGATGGATCTACAAATCGTGTACTGAATGCACTGAATGCTCCAGATACAGGATAGAACGTTGCAAGCTCTCCTATTGTGTTCATTAAAAAGTACAACATCACTCCGATAATTGCATATGCGAATAACGCTCCGAATGGCCCTGCTTCAGCAATAACGCCACCCGTTGCAACGAATAACCCTGTACCGATTGCACCACCAATTGCAATCATTGAGACGTGTCTTGATTTCAGACCACGCTCCATTTTATCATTTTCCATTAAATATCCCGCCTTTATGAATAAAGAGACGATGGAACTATCGTTCCTCGTCTCAATTTTTATCCATCTTTTTGTGTTAAATCTACCTTATTTAAATCGACTAGTTTAGACTTAGTCACCCATTTATGAACTAAGAATATCACGAGTAATACAACATATGGTAAGAAATGATTTACTAACCCCGTTGGATTGTAATCGATAATGTTTGTTGCGCCACTACCTATGAATAAAAATAATAGTATCGCAACAACGATATATTGACCGTAAGGATAGCCTTTCGCTTTATATGGCAATATTTCATCCATGTTTTTATCTTGTAGCTTAATTGCTTTTCTTACTCTAAACATTGCCCATATATTTGAAAACCAAATAATAAGTACAAGAGCACCGAGTAAGTTCAATATATAAAATACTGCTCCGTCGTTATAGTTCGCAAAAATTACGACTCCTAAAATAACGGCACACGTTACAATAACTGAAATAAGAGGTGCACGTGTTTTTTTATTTATTTTAGCAAGT
>Ga0079226_10002623_pt1 | contig 13882 bp, 12 predicted proteins | sample Poulit2014_FD_76345 | JGI IMG/M metagenome (GOLD analysis project Ga0079226, IMG submission 76345) | Agricultural soil microbial communities from Georgia to study Nitrogen management - Poultry litter 2014 | ecosystem: Environmental > Terrestrial > Soil > Agricultural land | place: USA: Georgia... | reverse complement strand
CGATAAGTCAACAGCGCCTCACTTCGTTCGCCTTGTTTCCTTTATCTCCTCCGGTTCAGTCCAGTTCGTACGTCGCTTGACGGTCGTTTCAGCTTTTCGTTGTTCCATTTCTTCTTTCGTGTAGATGATTTTCATCGGGTTGCCGCCGACGAACGCTCCTGCTGGCACATTTTTATGGACTAAAGAGGCGGCGGAAACAATCGCATTGTCTCCTATCGTCACGCCTGGCAAAATCGTCGTATTGGCGCCAATCAACACATTGTCGCCGATTTTGACATCTCCGATTCGGTATTCCTCAATAAGATATTCATGCGCGAGAATCGTCGTGTTATAGCCGATGACACTATTATTCCCCACTTTGATTTTTTCCGGGAACATGATATCCGGCATGACCATAAGCGCAAACGACGTCTTTTTGCCGACTTCCATCTTTAAAAATGTGCGATACAACCAATTTTTCACGCTGAGAAATGGAGTATAGCGGGCAATTTGAATGATGATGAAATTTTTCACCACTTTGAAGAATGGGACTCTATCATAAATATTCCATAATGAATTTGCGTCCTCCACCTTATATCTATCCGTTTTTCGCATGATTTACACACCTGCAATCGGAAGCAATTCTCGCATATCTTTTATCATATAGGTTGGATTAAATTGCTGTAAATATTCCTCGCCTTTCAAACTCCAGCCGACCGCAATCGTTTTTAACCCTGCATTTTTGCCTGATTCAATATCATGGTAGTTATCTCCGACCATTAAAGACGAATCAGGTTTTCCGCTTAGACCTTTCAATCCTTTCAACACAGGCTCAGGATGCGGTTTCGGGTTTTTAACGTCGTCGATTGCGACGATCGCATCAAAGAAATGCTTGATGCCGGTCACTTCCAGACCGAGGACAACGCCGGAGCGCATTTTCGCAGATACGATTCCTAACCGCTTCCCGTTCGCTTGCAATATTTCAAGCGTCTCTTTCACGTTCGGGAACAATTTTACATAATCATTATGATGCTCCAAATTATGTTTTCTGTATGTTTCCAACATATCTTCGGCCAAATCCGGATTGATGTCTGTGAATGTCTTGATGAGCGGCGGGCCGTTAAACTGCAAAATTTCCTCCTGTGAAAATGAATATCCGTATTGGTCGAATGTATATTCAAAGGATTTATGTATCAACTCATTCGTATCGATCAATGTGCCGTCCAAATCAAATAAAATCGTTTCAATGCTCATAAGATATTTCTCTTCTCCTTCGTTCTTCAATTCTTCTCCAAACAAATGCGACACTTATCGTGATGATGACCGCCATCACAAACCGAATGGCAAGCAACGGCCAGACTGGAATCCCGAGCGGAATGAAAATGACTGTATCTTCGACAACCGCATGGCATGTGACAAGAAAGATAAGCGCCAACATCATATCTTTTCGCGATACGCCGTCTTCTTTCACCGCTTGGATCATGACGCCCGCGCCAAATGCAAGCCCGATTGCAAGTCCGGTCACGAGCGTGAACGACGTATTCTCCCGCATGCCTAAAAATCTCGTGAATGGCGCAAACATTGTCGATAATTTCGTCAACCAGCCGGACTCCCGCAAAAATTGCATCGCGAGCATCAACGGGAAAATGACTAACGATAACTGAATGACTGCTATCGTAGCGGTCGTGACACCGTGGAGAAAAATTTCTCCCCATCCGCTAAGCGCAACATCCGTCGATGCAATCAATCCGTATTGAGCTGGTTCCGATCCGCCGCTCCATAACAAATTGATCATAAATGCTGAAAACAGCGCCAAAAACAGCCGGATGCCGGAAATAATCCACCAGCTCACCCCTACTCGCGATGCAACCGTAGACTCGATAAATAGATTATGCGAGAAGGAAAGCATCATCGCCATGATAAAAACTTCTTTCACCGTAAATTCAAACGAGACAATCGCGCCGATTGCGGCATATAAATTGAGCGCATTTCCAAGTACCAATGGCATCGCCGCTTCCCCTGGCAAGCCGATGATTTGCATGACCGGCGCAAGCAAGTTTATAAACCAAGGCAAAATTGGCGTATACTGCAAAATCGTTACAGCAACGGTAACCGGGAAAACGATTTTTCCCAATGTCCAAGACGTATCAAGCCCTTGTTTAAATCCTCTTGCAATCGTCCGTTTCAAAGCAACACCTTCTTCCATCCGTTATTTTGCTATCGATCCATCATATCTTCTGTCCGCCCTCTTTATTTTTCGGCGATAAAAAATGAAAATGGCTGCACCGATAATGAGGACAAGCGACAACAATTGCGCCTGTTTGATTGGTCCTAACATCAGATTGTCTGTACGCATTCCTTCAATGAAGAAACGACCGATTGAATAGAAGATGACATAACTCAAAAACACTTCCCCGCGCAACGGGTTATATTTTCTCAAGATGATTAAAAGGATTAAAACTAAAATATTCCATACCGATTCATATAAAAAAGCTGGATGATACAGCGTGCCGCCGATGCACATTTGATCCATGATGAAATCTGGCAAATATTGATGGAAATTTTGATAAGCCGTTTCTGAAATCGGTCCGCCATGCGCTTCTTGATTCATGAAATTTCCCCAGCGGCCGATTGCTTGGCCTAATATCAATCCCGGAGCTACGATGTCGGCGAGTTGCCAAAACGAGACTCCTTTCACCCGGGCATAGACGATTGCTGTGAGCACCGCTCCAATGAGCGCTCCATGAATGGCGATGCCGCCTTCCCATACCGCAATCAATTTCCAAAGAGGCGCTCCCCGATAGTTTTCCCATTCAAAAATCACATAATAAATCCGAGCAAATATGATGGCAACCGGCGCGGCAAAAACAATCAAATCGACGATCAAATCTTTTTTCAACCCAAGCCGGTCCGCTTCTCTTGTCGCCAAATAAAGCCCCAAAAAGAGCCCTGTCGCAATGATCACCCCGTACCAATAGATGGAAATGGGGCCGAGCTGGATAAAAACCCTGTCTAATGCTTCTGCATTGCAAGTCAACTACATCACTCCCGTGCGTAAAATGTGCCTTTATCGTTATATATTATCGTTATTTTGCTGAATCATCGTTGCCAGTTGATCGGAAAAATCTTCTGCGGCATTGACGCCCATTCGTCTCAAACGGAAATTCATCGCTGCCACTTCGATGATGACTGCTAAGTTTCTTCCTGGACGCACAGGGATGACGGCTTTCGGAAGCCTTACATCCATTATTTTCATCGTGTCTTCTTCTATCCCGAGACGCTCATACTGTTTTTTGTCATCCCATAGCTCCAGCTGGACGACATAGGAAATTCGCTTATAATTTTTCACTGCGCCAGCCCCGAATAATGTCATAATATTCAAAATGCCGAGGCCGCGAATTTCCAGCAAATGTTCAATGAGCGGCGGAGAATTTCCAATCAACGTGTCGTAATCTTCTTGCCTGATCTCAACGCTATCATCTGCGACGAGACGATGCCCTCTTTTGACCAATTCAAGCGCCGTTTCGCTCTTTCCGACGCCGCTTTGTCCCATGATGAGCACGCCGACACCGTATATATCGACGAGCACGCCGTGGACCGCTGTCGTCGGGGCGAATTTCGACCCTAAATAATTGGTGATCCGCACGATGACACGGTTTGTCGTCCGCGGCGATTTTAAAATCGGAACGCCTGCATCGTTCGCTGCATCCAAAAGAATTTCTGGAATATCCATCCAATTGGTGATAACGATTCCAGGGGTTATGTCGGTGCAGAGCCGCTGAGCGCGGTCCTTCTGCTCCTCTTCCGTCAAATTTAAAAAATAGTTCATTTCCGTTTTTCCGATGACTTGTATGCGTTCTTTCGGATAATATTCAAAAAAACCGGTCATTTCAAATGCTGGCCTCGATATGTCATTCGATGTGATTTCCCGATGGATTCCGTCTGCTCCGGCGACTACCGTCAAATTAAAATTATCCAACAAATCTTTGGTTCGTACAACTCGCATCTTAAGTTCCCCCCAGATATGCTGCAAAGTTTTAGCACGGATTATATAGTAACCTTAATTTTACCTTCAATAGGGAAATTAATCTATCAATAACGTTGGCCGGACAGATCAAAGAAAAGCAAAAAGATGGACAAGTTTTTCCTATCCATCTTCCAACGATATGTCCATCCCATAACTTTTATTCAGTCCTCGGCCGTTTTTCCGACGACCCGATGCAACATAATACTGATGACAGACACCAATATCGATGCCACGATAGCGACTCCGAATCCATCGATGACGAAAGAATCACCGATCAATTTTGCAGTAAGCGCCAAGGTGATTGCATTGATGATGAAAATAAATAGCCCGAACGTAAATAGCGTAATCGGCAAAGTGAAAATGAATAAAATCGGCCGCACGATCAAATTCAAAATCGATAAAACGATGCTCGCAATCAATGCGGTCTTGAAATCTTCTATATGGAACGAATCAAACAACTGCGCCACCGCCAAGAGCGCTATCGCATTCAAAAACACGGACGTGAACCAACTTAGAAAAGTGCGGGTCATTTATATGTCTCCTAACATCTTTTCTCTAAAAGAACGCTTTACTCATACTTCCATACGAAAAATCGTTCTTTTCCTAAACGGCCTTTCAATCCTTCCAAATAAATCTTCATCTCGTCCGGCATATCTTGCAATTTTTTTAACATGCCTTCTGCCTGGGATTTATGTTTCATGATTGCTTTCAATTTGAAATCAAATTTTTCATCTTCCACTGGAATCACAACGTCCGGTTCGCCGAGCACACGCTCGAAATCAGGCGTGATTGCAGCCGCCCAAACCGTCGGGCGTTTCGCCTCATCCATCAGCCGCACCGCTTCAATTGTCGCAACGGCCAACGCATTATGGTCCGGATGCACGCCATGGCCGGGATAATGGGTGATGACAAGCGACGGCTCAATCTCTTCCAGCACTTCTTTTACATGGTTTGCCACTTTCTCCGGATTTTCAAATTCAATTGTTTTATCGCGATACCCTAATAATCGGTAGTCGATATCTAAAAAGTTGCACGCTTCTTCCAATTCTTTTTCACGAATTTTCGGCAATGTTTCCCGGTTCGCAAAAGGAGGAGTGCCCATGTTTCGGCCCATTTCGCCTAGCGTGCCGCATAAGTACGTAACAGGAACACCTTGTTTGCGGAATTCATAAATCGATCCAGCAGCACCAAATGATTCATCATCCGGATGCGGATATATGATTACGACATGTTTCTGCTTCTCCATTTTATCCCCTCTTTTTCTGTTATTTAAAACGGTGTCTCGCTGATTTGCAATGCAACCATCAATCTGCCGTCAGAATCATGGCCGGCAAGGAGCAAGTCTTTTTCTTCGTACATTTCCCAATCGGTAAGGCCTTCTGCAAATACCCAGCCAAGCTCCGTTTTGAGCCCGACACGGTATCCGACCTCACCTTTGATGACTGCTTCTGTAAAAGTGACTTGCGCATTGCGGATATACGCTCCGACATTGACGCCTTTATTGCCAAAATGACTTGCATAAGCTCCATTTGTCGTTTCCAAATGAATATATACTGGTTTATTTTTAAATGCATTCAATTTTTTTTGCACTTTTTCTTTATCGATAGCTTCCATCCATGAAGACCTCCTCAAGTTCAATCCTCTTTTTAGCTTACAAACAAAGTGAACGTACGTCAAAATTTATGTTCGATTTTTTCTTGTCATTACACCTTCAATCGCACACAGTAAAAAAGCAGAGGGAAATCGATTCCCTCGCTTATTGTTGTTCAGACATGCCTATCCGTCATGCTTTTTTTATTGTTTCGTGGATTGCAACGTCCATTCTGCCGCGATCGCGTTCGATAATTTGCTTTAAATATTGGCCGGTATACGATTCGTTCACTTCCGCTATCTCTTCAGGTGTGCCGGTGGCGATAATTTCGCCGCCGCCATCGCCGCCTTCCGGTCCAAGATCGATAATATGGTCCGCCGTTTTGATGACATCGAGATTATGCTCGATGATCACGACTGTATCTCCATTATCGGCGAGCCGCTCCAACACATCGAGCAGCCGTTTAATGTCATCGGTATGGAGACCTGTCGTCGGCTCATCCAATATATAGACTGTTTTGCCGTTCGAGCGTTTTTGCAGCTCGCTAGCCAATTTCACGCGCTGCGCCTCACCGCCAGATAGCGTTGTCGCCGGCTGGCCCAATTTGACATAGCCTAAACCGACATCGAATAACGTCTGCAGTTTGCGTTTGATTTTCGGTATATTGCCGAAAAACTGCAATGCTTCTTCGATGCGCATATCGAGCACATCCGCTATATTTTTTCCTTTAAATGCAATGTCCAATGTCTCTCGGTTATATCTTTTTCCTTCACAAACTTCACAAGGGACATACACATCCGGCAAAAAGTGCATTTCAATTCTCAAAATGCCGTCTCCGCGGCATGCTTCACAACGGCCGCCTTTCACGTTGAAGCTGAAACGCCCTTTTTTGTAGCCGCGAATTTTCGCCTCATTCGTCTGGGCAAACACATCGCGGATATCGTCGAATACACTTGTGTAAGTGGCCGGATTCGATCGCGGCGTCCTGCCGATCGGGGCTTGGTTGATATCGATGACTTTATCGATATGCTCCAACCCGGTTATTTTTTCATGTTTTCCAGGCCGGTGCTTTCCTTTATATAAATGCTTTGCCAATGATTTATACAAAATTTCATTGACGAGCGTGCTTTTTCCCGACCCTGAAACGCCCGTTACGACCGTCATGACGCCAAGCGGAATTTTGGCATCGACCTTTTTTAAATTATTTTCTTCCGCACCGTAAATTTCAATATATCTGCCATCTATTTCACGCCGTTCGGCTGGGAGCGGGATGAACTCTTTGCCTGACAAATATTTACCGGTAAGCGATTTGCGGTTTCGCATGACGCTCTTTGGCGTGCCGTTCGCAACGATTTCACCGCCATGTTCCCCGGCTCCGGGACCGATATCGACGAGCCAATCCGCAGCCAGCATCGTATCTTCATCATGTTCGACGACGATTAGTGTATTGTCGAGGTCGCGCATTTGCTTGAGCGATTCGATCAATCGGTCATTATCCCGCTGATGCAGGCCGATCGATGGTTCATCCAATACATAAAGGACTCCGGTCAATGCCGAACCGATTTGCGTCGCTAAGCGGATCCGCTGCGCTTCCCCGCCCGACAAGGTGCCGGACGAACGGGACATCGTCAAATAATCGAGGCCGACATTGTTCAAAAACGACAGCCGGTCATTGATTTCTTTCAACACCAAATCGGCGATTTTAGCGTCTTTTTCGCTTAGTTCAAGCGACCGGAAAAATTCAAATGCTTCCTTTACTGACAATTCCGTCGCTTGCCCAATATGCTTATCGGCAACGAACACGGCAAGCGCTTCTCCATTCAGCCGGTACCCGTCACATGTCGGACACGCTTTTTCCGCCATATACTGTTCCAAGGTATCCCGCGTGAAATCCGAAGTCGTATCGCGGTAGCGTCTCGCTATATTCGCAACGACACCCTCGAACTGAATCCGATTGTTCCGCGTTCGGCCAAAATCGTTCCTGTAGTTGAACGTTATATATTCTCTTCCGCTTCCATGCAAAATTTTGTCCATCTGTTTTTTCGGAATATCTTTCACCGGGATATCCATGTCGATTCCGTAATGGTCGCAGACGCTTTGAAGCAGCTGCGGATAATATTGCGAGCTGATCGGCTTCCAAGGCACAATCGCGTGTTCATTCAACGAAAGCGACCAGTCCGGTATGACCAGATCCAAGTCCACTTCCATATTCATTCCAAGACCATCGCACGTCGGGCAAGCTCCGAATGGAGAATTGAATGAGAAGAGCCGCGGTTCCAACTTATCTATCGAAAATCCGCATTCCGGACAAGCATGGTTCTCGCTCATGACGATTTCGTCCCCGTCGATGACATCGATGATGACCCTTCCTTCTCCGAGCGGCAATGCTGTCTCCAATGAATCGGTCAAACGGCTCTCGATTCCTTCTTTGATAATGATTCTATCTACAACGACTTCGATAGAATGAGTCTTATTTTTATCGAGTTCGATCTCATCGGTCACTTCCCGCATTTCGCCGTCGACGCGAATCCGGACGAACCCTTCTTTCTGCAAATTATCAAGTGCTTTCTTATGTTCGCCTTTGCGTCCGGAGACGACTGGAGCCAACACTTGAATCCTCGTCCGTTCCGGGAAAGCCTTCATTTGATCGACCATCTGCTCGACGGATTGCGAAGCGATTTCGATGCCATGGACCGGGCAGACAGGGCGTCCGACCCGGGCATATAGCAACCGCAAATAATCATAGATTTCAGTCAATGTCGCAACGGTCGATCTCGGATTATTACTCGTCGTTTTTTGATCGATGGAAATGGACGGAGACAATCCTTCGATTGTATCGACATCTGGTTTGTCCATTTGTCCTAAAAATTGCCGCGCATATGCGGACAACGATTCGACATAACGGCGCTGCCCTTCAGCGTAAATCGTATCGAATGCCAAGGAAGACTTTCCGGAACCCGATAGTCCAGTGACGACAACTAATTTATTTTTCGGTATTTCCACATCAATATTTTTTAAATTGTGGGCTCTAGCGCCACGAATTTTGATTTTTTTTCGAGGCATAATATGTTCTTCATTCCTTCCAGCCAATTAGCCTTCTGCTTTCAATTCAAAAATGATGTCGCGAAGTTCGGTAGCTCTTTCAAAATCAAGCACTTTCGCCGCTTCACGCATTTCTTTTTCCATTTGCTCAATCACTTTCTCACGTTCTTTTTTCGGCATCTCTATAATCTTTGCCAAGCTTTGATCCTCATATTGCTCTTCTTCCTCGGCCACAACCGTCGCCCTGATCAATTCACGAACATCTTTTTTGATTGTAGTCGGCGTGATACCATGCTTTTCGTTGAACGCTTCTTGAATTTCGCGGCGGCGGTTCGTCTCGTCGATGGCTACTTGCATCGAGTCAGTGACATTGTCGGCGTACATGATGACCTGGCCATTTTCGTTCCTTGCCGCACGGCCCATCGTTTGGATGAGCGAACGTTCAGACCTTAAAAATCCTTCCTTATCGGCATCCAAAATGGCGACGAGCGACACTTCAGGTATGTCTAGCCCTTCCCTGAGCAAATTGATGCCGACGAGGACATCATATTTTCGCAGCCGCAAATCGCGTATAATTTCAATTCTCTCCAAAGTTTTCACTTCGGAATGCAAATAAGCGACTTTCAGGTCCAATTCTTTCAAGTAATCGGTCAAATCTTCTGCCATTCGCTTCGTCAACGTCGTGATCAGCACACGTTCGTCCCGTTCGATCCGTTTGTTGATTTCTCCAATCAAATCATCGATTTGGCCTTCGATCGGCCGGACATCGACTTTTGGATCCAACAAGCCTGTCGGACGGATGATCTGCTCGACCATCTCTTTTGTATGCTCTGATTCATATGGGCCCGGCGTTGCCGACACATAGATGCTTTGCCCTGTTTTTTCTTTGAATTCTTCAAATTTGAGCGGACGGTTATCGAGTGCAGACGGCAATCTGAACCCATGGTCGACGAGCATTTGCTTTCTCGCCTTGTCTCCATTGTACATTCCGCGAATCTGCGGCAACGTTGCATGGGACTCATCGATGACGACTAAATAATCGTCCGGGAAAAAATCGAGCAATGTATACGGAGTCGAGCCTGGCTCCCGCAGCGTAATATGCCGGGAATAATTCTCGATTCCGGAACAAAACCCCATCTCGCGCATCATTTCCAAATCGTAATTGGTGCGCTGTTCGAGCCGTTGCGCTTCCAATAGCCGATTTTGTGCCTTCAATTCCGCAAGACGCTCTTTCAATTCCGCTTCGATGCTCGCGATGGCGATTTTCATCTTCTCTTCTCCTGTGACGAAGTGGGACGCAGGAAAGATGGCGACATGCTCCCGGTCGCCGATGATTTCTCCAGTGAATGCATCGACTTCCCGAATCCGGTCGATCTCATCCCCGAAAAATTCGATGCGAATGCAATGTTCCTCCTTGGAGGCTGGAATGATTTCGACAGAGTCGCCGCGCACCCGAAACGTGCCGCGCTTGAAATCAATATCATTCCGGGCATACTGGATATCGACCAATTCCCGAAGCAGCTCATTGCGATCGATTTCCATCCCCATTCTGATCGACAGCACTTGATTCTTATATTCTTCCGGAGAACCTAAGCCATAGATGCACGATACGCTCGCGACAATCAATACATCGCGGCGTTCAAACAATGCCGATGTCGCCGAGTGGCGCAGCTTATCGATTTCATCGTTGATGCTCGCATCTTTTTCGATGAATGTATCGGTAGCCGGCACATATGCTTCCGGTTGATAATAATCGTAATAGCTCACAAAATATTCGACAGCATTATTCGGAAAAAATTCTTTAAACTCGCTATATAATTGTCCTGCCAACGTTTTATTATGGGCGATGACGAGGGTGGGCCGATTCACTTTTTCGATGACATTCGATACCGTAAATGTTTTCCCTGTCCCCGTCGCGCCGAGCAACGTCAGATGGTTGTTTCCTTGTTCTACTTGATCGACCAGCTTTTCGATTGCTTTCGGCTGATCTCCACGTGGCTCATAAGATGAAACTAGTTCAAATTTTTCCGCCATCATTCGAACTCCAATCTATATGTTCTTTCATAGTTTTCCACAGTTCAATTGTATCATAAAAGCGAACTAACATTCCATCTTTCCGTCCTAACCCAACTATACGGACATTCGGGTTTCATACGTATAAAAATAGGCTGCAAGCTTATGAGCCTGCAACCTCTTCCTCACCGATGCCATTGCTTTCCTCTAAACGGTGCGCGGAATCTTCCGGAAAGACAATCCCAAGTTTATAATGGTCTTCTTCGTAAAAAGCGCTATTGACAAAACGGACTTCTCCTTGATGATCCAATACATCGAGCTTGAAAAATGCACCGCTATTTTGCAGCGCTTCGTAAAATTCAGCTGAATTGGCGACGACTGTCCCATTTACTTTTGTAATTGTTTCGCCAATCATAATGCCAAGCCGATCGGCAGGACTGTCCGGAATCGTCGCCAGCACCCTTACTCCCTTATCGAGCGGCGTGAAATAAGCCGGCTGCCTCCTATCCTTCATGCGGAAGCGGTATGTCATCCATTCTTTTCCGACAATCGCCAACAAAATCGCAACGAACGATAAAACAGGGAAAAACAAGCTGCCGGCAGCACATAATAAAACGACTGAGCTTATATAAAGGGTCGCTTGCCCCAATTTTCGCGCTGCTTCTCCCGGCAAATCCCCCCTCACCCGGTAATGATAGCCGATGACAAATGGGAACAAAATGAAGCTGAACGATTGGTTTCCGTATTCAAAATAAGGAAATAACGGGGCGATAGCGCCGAGATTTCCTGTCGGCAAAAACGCAAAAAATGGGATGAAAGCCATTTTTTTCAAATGATGTTCGCCAATGCGGACGCCGCGATTGCTTAGCGAAAGTGCCGGATACGATGGCCGATTCCTTGCCGAGCCGATGAGCATCCCTTCCGCAAGCAGAAACAAACCTGCCAGCATGGCCAAGCCAATGAAATGGATTGGAGAAATAGCGGTGAAATCGACATAAGCGCCCACTGCTTTCAAAGGAGCAAAAGGCAAGAGCAGCAGCAATAAAAACGCTATTCCAATCGTATAGCTTGCCGATAACAGCATGACGGAACCTGTCACGCTGAGCAAAAACATCACAAGCGCTAAAACAATCATGATTTCTAGCGACAAGACAATTCCGAAAGATACGGAAAGGACCGAAATGATGATGCTGAAAACAATCGCTATCAAGATAGTATGTCTGCCTTCTGAAAACATATCATACACTTTCATTCCAAATTGTTTTCTTTCCCTTTTGATACGTCTATAGCTAGTGACGAAGTATAAGATGATAATCCAATATAGCAATGGATTCAAAAATATTTTGCCGATTCCTTTGGCGATTTCAATTAGCCACGTTTGTAGCACCATCACTCACCCGTTTCTTTGCCGATTATTCATATAGAGTTTCCAATGCTTTTTCTAGCTGCAGATCTTCCTCTCCGCTGCGAATGACTTCGATGACTTCCGACTCAATTGCAAAAGCGGTATCTTCATCGATTTCTCCAGTCGCCTTCAGATCATGGTCCTTTTGGAAAACGGTGACCGCTTGTTTTGTTTCTTCATCGAAATAGCCATCTTCTCGCCCCGTCTCATAGCCGATTCCCGAAAGCATGATTTGCGCATTTTTGATTTGCTCATCCGTATCGTCATATTTGAACGTTTCCTCGACGTGAATCGGATTCGCATAGAAAAATTCAGGCTGTTCTTGTTCCACCGTCGGTTCTACGCCGACCTCATCAATCCAATTTCCCTCAGGGGACAGCCATTTATAAAATGTCAATTTGATTGTGCTTTCTTCCTCATCGCTTCCGATCGGCACTGCTTGCTGCACTGTTCCTTTGCCAAAACTGGTCGTGCCGACGACATCGTAGCCGATTTCTTTCATAGCAACGGCGAGAATTTCAGAAGCCGATGCGCTTCCTTCATCGACCAAGACGCTTATCGGATACTCTTTTTTCTCTTTCAGCTGCGTGTAGTACTTTTCCCGGTTGCCTTGCCCATCTTCTATTTGCAAATAAGGCACATCTTCCGGGACGAATGAATGCAAAATCTCTTCAATCGAGTCAAGCAAACCGCCAGGGTTTCCGCGCACATCGATGACGAGACCTTCTATCCCATCCGATTCCAAGTCAGATAATGCTTTTTCAAACTCATCCGCAGTCGTTTCTGAGAAAGAACTGATTTCGATGATTCCCGTTTTCTTTCCATCGACCGATTCAATTTCCTGGTGGACCGTCTCAATCGGGATGTCATCGCGGACAATCGTAAGCTCAAACGGTTCAGCATTTCCTCTTTGAACCAATAAGACGACTTCAGAGCCTTTTTCTCCTCTGATTTTCTCTACCGCTTCGTTCAAATCGAGTCCTTCCAGTTCCTCATCATCGACTTTGATGATCTGATCGTTTGGGCGCAAACCGGCTTTTTCAGCCGGGGAATCTTTGATTGGCGCGACAATAGTCACTTTTCCTTCAACCATGCTCACTTCCGCGCCAATTCCTTGGAAGGAAGACTGGATTTGTTCATTGAATCGTTCCATCGCTTCTCTGTTCATGAAAGAACTATACGGGTCGTTCAATGTTTCAAGCATGCCTTGAATCGCACCTTCAAGCAACTGGTCCTCTTTTACATCTTCGATAAAATGCTGTTCAATCAGCTCATATGCTTGTTTGATCGTTGCTAAATCTGCATCCACATCCGAGGAAGAGCGTTTTTCCTTCACAATCGGAATATTTGCTTGTTGGTTGGACGACACATTGGGTTGCAATACTTTCAAACCGGTATAGGCTCCTAAAAAGCCAACCGCAAAAGTGAACACGATAAAGAGAATTAAGTCTCGCTTTTTAAACGTCATGCTTCCACCTCAAATATTGTGAAAATCCTTGCTTTCTATAGTTTACCATAAAGAATCCGTTTGTTCCTCTAATCTTTTTTCGCTCGCACGTTTCTATGGTGGAAATGAAGCACAAAACAAGTCTTTTGAATTCCTTTGCGCGAATTTGCGGCTTTCGCTTAACATAAAAAGACACTGCATGCTGTCTTGCTCATGCAATGTCTTTTTGAACCTTTTATGTATTAAGGCAAATAGCCCATCGGATTGACCGGATTCTTGTATCCGCCTTTATGTACTTCGAAGTGCAAATGCGGTCCTGTCGAGTTCCCGGTGCTGCCGACTCCGCCAATGTTCGTGCCTTGGCTGACCGTTTGCCCT
>Ga0079226_10002622_pt1 | contig 13882 bp, 16 predicted proteins | sample Poulit2014_FD_76345 | JGI IMG/M metagenome (GOLD analysis project Ga0079226, IMG submission 76345) | Agricultural soil microbial communities from Georgia to study Nitrogen management - Poultry litter 2014 | ecosystem: Environmental > Terrestrial > Soil > Agricultural land | place: USA: Georgia... | reverse complement strand
GTATCGTTCCAGTCAGCATTGATGATATGAATACATTTAACGTTCTTAAGAACAGGCATTGCAACTTCGCCAACGATAGTTTTTTCGCCTACTGGGTCTTGTGATACAACTGATACAACATATTTACCATTAGCAAAGTTGTTGTCGGCTGCTGGACCACTTAATGTGTTACCTAAGTTATTAGCATGTAATACAACTACATCATCGTCTAAATGTTTCTTAACAATATCTTCGTCGATACCTTCGATGATTGTTTGAGCGTCGTCAATTTCAAGTTGAGGTAAGCCGATGTCAGCGAATAATGTTTCTAAGTCTGAATTACGGACAACTTTATTCCCTGCTGATGCACCGTACAGATCTTCAACAACGTTAGCGTTACGTTTAATCTTCGCTAAAGTTTTTGAGTTCATAACCATAAATTCAGGTTTTCTGCCATTGTTACGGTTACTATACTTTTCAACTTCGTCTGATAAAACTTCTAACGGGTTAACGTCATCTGATGAGAAGTTTCCAACTGATGACTTCGCATCTTCTGGAAGGTCTAAGTCGAATTGAATTTTAACTTGTGACTTCGGATCTTCATAGTCAAAGATACCACGATAAACCATGTTCGCTCTGATTAACTCTTTCGTATCTTCTACACCTTCTGAAAGGTCAGCGATTGAAAGTAATGCGTTGTTCACTAATGCGTTTTGTTCATCAGCATTACGTGAGTTTTGGTAACGGTACATTTCTTCCTCTGTGTAGTGATAAGCATGAGCGATTTTAGATAGCTTAGCTAACACTTGTTGTACGTCGCCTTTTTGACGTAAAGGTGTAGCAGCGTCAAAGCCTATGATTGAACCTGCTTTGATACCTGTGTCATTGATAACGTTATAAGCAACGTTAATGTCAAACACCTGTTGTTCTGGGAATACTTTTGATAAGCGTCTTTCTGTTTGAGCAGGTGCATTATCTATAAATGCTTGTAATGTTTCTGCTTTTAAATTTTCATGTTCAGTAATTAATACCATTTATATGTCCTCCTTTGATTTGTATTCATTAAGATATTAAACGTCGTAAACAATACGTCCTTGTGTAGCTTTTTTGAACTCGTCTGTTACACCAGTTAATTGTTCTTCATATACAGACGCTTTACGTAACGCTGATACTTGTTCATTCACAACTGTATCTGATACAACTACTGAATGTCCTGTCAATACTGGCGCTACCAATTCTTCTGCTGTTTCTTCTGCTACTAATTCAAACAGTTCTGTTTCTTCGTTCTTATGCACTGCTGTACCTGCTGGCACTAATTGACCTTTGTCAAGTTTTGAACTGTCTAATGTGATTTGTCCAACCGTCCACTCAAGATTTTTAGCATCTCTCAAGAAAGCTGGTTGTTCTAAATCGAATGACATTTTTTTAGGTTTTAAATTCATTACTTACTCCTCCTTTATTTTTCAAAAAGCTGGTTTGCTAAGTCTTTACCTTTTTTAGCATAGTCAACCTTTTGCTCGTTATTACCACTTTGTACACCAGTCTTGTAATTGCTATTCGCTGGTGGCTTTTCGTTATCATCTGTTGAGCCATCGCCTTCGTTAGAATTACTTGAACTAAATAGATAAGCCTTATTATCTCTTAAATCTTGTAGGACTTCGTGGAAGTTTGTAATCTCTCCGTTCTCGTCCTCTTCGAATTTATCTTTATCTAAGAAGTGGAATATATCGTCTGGATCATGAGCGTCTTTAGATATTTCCTTCAAGATACGTTTATCTAATTCATTAGTTGATACTTGAATTTTGTAGTCTTTGATTTCTTCTTGAAGTTTCTTGTTTTCTTCTTCAAGTTTACTTACATCATTAGCTTTCTTCTCAAGTGTTGTAACCTGTTTAGATAACGTATCCTTTTCTTCTTCTAATGACTTTAGTTGAGTATCTTTGTCTGTGACTTTGTTTTTATACTCTTGTATAGTTTTACCGTGTTCAGACATAACCTTCTCTATTTGGTCGTCAGATAATTCTAACTCCTTAAGCAATTCTCTATTCATAATAACTTCCTCCTTCGTTTTGTTAACGATGTTCGACACCGATTGGAATTGTGCATTGTCGTATACACGAACGGTAACGTCTTTTAATGACATACGTTACAGGTCAGACAGAATACCACTGTCATGAGATATAGTGGATCACTTTCCTTTCTATGTTTCTAGTATAGGTCAAGTTACTCACTACTACATAGCCAGTCATCACGACTGTCCAATCTTCTATATACCTATTATACCCTACTTTCACGTCTAACAACACGTAATTTGGATAACATTTCTCTATATCCTTTACTTTTCGCACGTTTCATACGTCTAAACGCACCTAAAGTCTTGGGTGCATCGTCTCCTAGTAAGGCTTTAATACTTTCATACTGCTTTAATTCTTCTCTTGCCTTACGTTTCGCTGATTGGTCTTTCCTATATGCCTCACGCTGTGCCTTTGTTCTTGGGTCTAAGTCTGGGTTGAAGTCTTTACCCCTCGCAATGTATTTGTTAATCTCTTCGTCTGTCTTATGTTCAATAACGAATGGTCTAACAGCACACTTGCAGTTAGGGTGGACGGGTATAACCTCTCTTAAGTCTAAGTGAGGGAACCTGTCATCTTCTCCAGTGATTGAGAATACTCTGTCTTGATACTTGGCACATTCATTACAGGTGTTTAAGTCGCCTGTAACGTACACTAAATCATTGTTCGATTGTAAGTATCGATTGACGTGAGCATGCGTTCTAGCCGTGCTTATCTTCGTCCTAACTATTGTTTCAGAATAGAAGTCTAATGGCAACATTTTATTATCTACTGTTCTGAATGCTTTCATGCCACCTTCAACGAATGAATTAGAAACTCTAGCGATAATCTTTTTCCGATCCTGACCATACAATAGTCCACGTGATATATCGTCTTGAACTTCTTTAAGCGTACCCTCAATGCTCGTAACACTCGTATAGATTGCTTGTCTAATCGCTGATTGTAAGTCCATCATCGTATCACTTGTTATGTTAGCCAATGCACCTTTATGCACCTGTGAATTAAGTTGAGTAGATAAAGGATAACCTAAATCATCTGCCTGTTTATCTGCGTTCTTTAATTCATCTTGGTAGATCTTCTTGATTTCAGGCTCGACAAACTCCAAAACATCTGTACCGAATTGACTGATTAAGTTCTCAATGTTTCGGTACATCATCTGTCGTTCTTTGTCACTCAATAGATTAGTATGTGCAATTAGTTTAAGTATCTCATTCTGTAAAAATATAACGGTTGGTTTGATTTGATTGAGTTTCATTTAACCACCTATTCCATTTCTTCTTTTAGTTGTTCCTCTAATGACTTCTCTTCTGTTTCGTCTGGATCAATATTGTCATTGAAGTTTGTTGCTGTCATATTCCCACGTCCTAATGTGAAACTATCTTGGGAAGTACGTTCACCTTCAATCTTCTCAACCTCGTCCAATATCCATTCCTCTGACTTATCAGGGTTGTTGTTTCTAACTGTTTGTTCAAGTGATTGTGTACCAGCTGAATAGCTTTGATTGTTTAATGTTGATGTCTCTTTAGAAGTAACAGGCATCATATCTTCTTGAACGATAATAGGTTTCTCAACAATGATGTCTTTGTTATCTTGGTTAAGTAACCACATGCAATTCTCCACGCCCTGTTGGATAAACTCAACGTATTGTTTACGCATCTGTTCAGACTTCATGATGGATAAGAATAGGTCATAGAACTTAGCCGTTCCACTTTGCGCTCGTCCACCTTCGCCTGTGAAGAAGTCGATAGCCTTCTCGCTCGTTTGAGTTTCCATTAACATCATCTTGATAATATCTTTCACGTAAGTAATGTCGCCTATCTTTGCTATGTCTATTTGATGTATCTCTAGTGAGCGTCCGTCCTCATCAATCGTTGTCACTTCTAAATCTCGATGGTCGAACTTATTATCAACACCATACTTGTCCATTGATACTTGCATAAGTCGATCCATCACTTCTTTTGATACAGATATTCTAGGCTTACCATTACGCTCGAACACTTGAGCCGAACGTGTAACAGTCCAGTTAACTTCGTCTTGCTTACCTTCTTGTCCCATTAGTACAGATCTACCATACTCATTCATAAATGTAGGGTTGTAAGGTAAGTAAACAAATAGTGTACGCTTTCTGCCTTTAAGTATATAGTTTCGTTCTTCTCGTTCCAGTTTCGTTATCTCGAATATAAGTTCCTCGTCCTCAACTTCGGATAGTTCGCCGTCCTCATTCATCTTGTAGACTGTATGACTACCTATCAATTCATCTTCGCCCTCTATCTCCTCGTGAACATGAATAAACTTTTCTTCGCCACGCTCAACGATGTAACGTAATTGATATGTCTTGCCGTCGTCTAACTCATAATAAACATTACGTTCTTTAAACGTTAGCTTAATCTGTCCATTAATGAATTCAGGTACAGCTACAATGCCTCCGTCTATCTGCCACTGTTTAATATTCATGCCGTGCCATTTTGAGAAGTTGGAATTAGTCTCAATCTGATCCAGCGTTTCTTGTTGTAAGTCGAATAGATTATCCTCGAACACATTGTTACTTGTGTCCTCGATATGTTCTTCGTCTGTTTCAAAGTCGTCTTCTCTTTCCATTTCATTGATTGGATAGTTCGTCTGCATTTTACCTAATGAACGGGTAATAAATAGCGTTGGAATATCTACTATCATTCTACTTATGTTTACGACAATGTACGGTGTCTGAACGTTCTGTGCTTTAACGTCGCCGTATTCTATTCGGTCTATTATCTCGCCACTCTCAATCTGTGCTTTCGCTCTATCAAATAACTTCGAATGAAAGCCGTCGTATAAGTCACGATACTTAAACATATCGCCGTGTGTATTTACTATATCTTCTTGTGTGAATTGTTTTAACTCTGCCATACTTTCCCTCCTACCATATATTCATGCTTGATATTACTGCCTTACGACTGTTACCTAGTCTGTCTAATGCCTGACTTAATGTGTCCACGATGTCATCGTTCTTACCGTTAGGGAAGTTCGCACACTCTTCGATTAAATCATAGGTAAATGTTCTGCCTTCTGGTAGATATACATTCCCACTTTCGATTTGAGGTGTCACGGCTTGCGCCCTCGCTATCTTACTACCCTTAGGCTTGATTGGAATAACACCAGTAATCTCCTTCTTGATTGAAGATATTACGGCTGGACCATTTGCTTTATCCTCTATCAGTATCTCACGTGCCTTAGGATACTTCTTTGATAAGTTTTTAACTGCTTGTAATGTTGTAGGGAAGTCCATCTTATCTCTGACTTGATCCACCAAATACTTATCAGCGCCACGTTCTCCCCAAACTTGACCGACAACATAGTCGCTTGTGTCTGCGTCTTTGAATGTCAAGTCCCAGCTAATTACCATTCTATCAAACTTCATGCCTGTTTGCTTATAATACTGCCACCACTTACGCTGGAATATATTACCCTCACTGGCACTTGGTCTTTGTTGATACAGTGAGTTCCAAACCTTACTGCCGACCTCTTGTTTCTTTAACTCTGCCCACGTTTCATCGTAACCTAACTCTCTACTTAACGGCTCGCCTATTTCTCGTCCTAGTAGATCTTCCTCATCTTCTGCAATGGCTGGCATTCTAATGCGTTCCCAATCGTATGGACTTCGTTCAAGTAATCTTCCTACTATGTCATCTTCATGCCAACGGGTCATAACAACGATAACACTTGCGCCTTTATGTAGACGTGTAGACAAAGTAGTTTCCCACTCGTCCCATATCTTGTTACGTATCGTTTCAGATTGAGCCTCTGCGTTGTTCTTGATAGGGTCATCTATAATCATCAGGTCTGCCCCTTCCCCTGTGATTGAGCCACCGATACCTGTCGCTACCATACCTCCACCACTTTCGCCTATACTCCAGTTGGTTGCTGTACTGTTATCGTATGCCATCTTGATGCCAAAGATTTCATGACCGAACTCTAACAGCTTATTACGGTTAAGCCTACCGAACTTCCTAGCCAAGCTCTCACTGTATGCTGTTGCAATTACTTTCTTATTTGGATTGCGACCAATGAAGTAAGAAGGGAATGTCTCCGTAATGGTCATAGATTTACTGTGACGGGGAGGCATCTCAACAATGATATACTTCTGTTCTCCTTCTGCTATTGCTTGTAACCTTTCGGCTATATAATCTGTATGCGCTAATGGTTTATATGTTCCGTGATGTACCTTAACTAAATACTCGCTATACATTCGTCTTGCTAATTCATTTCGTGCTAGTTGTATGGCGTATTCTTCACGTGTCATCACTGCCATTCAAAACTACCACCTTTCTATATATGGTCTACTATATATCTACTTGATAATTTTATCTTGTGTATAAAAAATACCGTCTATATACTCTACCTATGACCTACTATATATCAAGTACCTAATAAGTGGGGTATCGTAACCGACGGTATAACCTCTTCAACTTGTTATTCTGTTGTATCACGTTTAGCTAACTCTTTTAGTTCTTCTGTCGTTAGTCCTTTGATAGCATTTATATTGTTATCTACATAACCACTTAACTCGGTTTCTTTACGGTCTCGCCATTCTTCAGGCTTTCTATTCTTAAGCCAAAATATCATAGCCGTAACGTCTCCGGCTAGATGTTTCTGTACCTTCTCAACGTGCTTATTCTTCTTACCATTGCCATCATCTTTAACATATGTCTTGGTTTCTTCGGCTTGATAACCTAATGCTCGTTTGAGTAATGCGTTCTCTACTTCACGGTCTATAACCTCTTTACCTTTTTTAAGAGCCTCACTAAATTCAGGGTAGTTATTTATCCATTCATAGATTGTTCCTTCTCTTATCCCTATGTTCTGCGCTATCTGTTTGTTACTTAGTCCGTCTCTTGCCCAACCTTCTATCTTGATTAAACCTTCTGGACTTATCCAATCTCTATACATTCCTTTACGTCCTGCCTTATTCCCTTTATTCTTCTCCTCTTGCATGGTTATTCCTCCTCCCTTAATATATCTTTCATCATAAATTTAAACTCATCTGAATAGTTTCTATCCATTACTCCACTTCCTCATATGTTATGGTTTCTCTAATTCTCTTTACTGATCCACCTAGTTTTTCCGATAGTTCATAGTCTACTTTTTCAAATCTCATAGCCTTCTTTATATCTTCTGTTAGTATAACGCCTTTAGTACCACTTCTATCCCACGTCACTTGGACTAGGTAATGTGTATCATTTACTTTTAGGACGTTGTATTCCTTTTGTTTTGTGTTCATGGTCTATTCCTCCCTTATGTTCGTGGTATTCTACCTAACAACTCTCTTTCCCTTTTCCTACGTAATGACTTAAGTCTTACATAATATAGGCCTGCTAAGGTTAATGCTGGATATTCTGTGAACAATTTTTGTTTTCCCATGATTAAAAACTCTTTGCGTTTAATCGGTAGTAGGTTATCTATATCAAAATTACGGTTGTTGCCATCTAGGAATATAACTAACTCGTCACTCGGTAGATCTACACCGTAATGTTGTTCCCATACATATATGCTTTTAGGTTTCCATGTGTCTTTGCCGTCAGGTCTTTCGCCCTTTATCCTATATTTAACTAATACAGTACCTCTTTGCGTAACCATTTTACTCCCGATAGGTTTAGCCTTAGGAGATACTGTACCCTTCTGAAAGTGTGTAGCACGTGGTTGAACACCATTATACCAACCATGTCTGTGACAAAGCTGGGTAATGGTATCTCTACTTTTCTTTGTGTTGAACTCTTTGTTAAATCGTTGCCTTAATTCTTCATAGGTTATGCCTTTGTAATTATCCTTTATAAATGCTAACTGATGTTTAGTGTACCTATTACTCATAGTCGCCACTCAACATTTTAGGTACATCATTATCAATGTTCAGTCTGTCATCTAGGAACTTCTGACTGTCTAATACCAATCTACCATTATTGATGATTTGTTTTGCCACGTTCTCGATGGATCGACTTCTCTTTATTTCTTCTTCTAGCTCGTCGCCTTTAAGGTCAATGTCATTCAAACGTTCTAACTGTTCAAATAGTTGGTCGTTCAGATCTACCAATGTGTTTTTCATAACTAAGCCTCCATTACTTACCGTTTATTCGTAATATTTTTAATGTTGTTGCTAGTAAACTTCTTGTTTGAAATATGAAAGTTATTTCGATTTTATCTTCTGCGCCTAGTTTTTTTAACTCACAAACATGTATAAATGTATTTCTCATTATGTTTTCTGTTCTAAACGCCTTTTCTTCTTCGCCTTCAATACTGAAATGGTTAATTTTGATATGTTCAAGATAACCTTCATACAGTATTTTGATAAGGTCGTAAGGGTCTTTCTTTTCTAATTGTTTTAAGTAATACCTATCATTCATTAATAGCTTTTCAAACTTTCTTCTTCTCATATGTCACGCCTCCATTATTTACCGTTGATAAACGCTCTGTAATTATCTTCTGACACAATGTATTTATTGCCTACTTTAACTGCCTTTAGCCGTCCACTTTTAACGTACGCTCTTAGGGTATCGACGCTAACGCCTAAACTTTTGGATAGTTCGTATAGTGTATAAGTTTTTAGATCCATACTTATCCTACTTTCTTGTATTAGTTATCATCTCTGCTTTCGTATATTCTTTACCTGCCATCATTTCTAGGAAGTCATCACGACTAAAGTCTGAAAGTCTAAATATTTCTTCCTCTTTCATGCCTAATTCTTTACTTATCTCTTTCGTTGTCTTGCCACTATCAATTAATTCTTTAACAATGTTCTTCATCGGCTCTAGTAAATGTGTACCTCTTGCTCTGTTGTGTGTGATTGTTCCGTATATGTTTTTATCTTTATCTTCTGAATGGTCAACAATAACAATCGGTACTTTATTACCTAATTCTGTTTTTAAAGGCTCACGTCCTGATACCGTCCATCTATGAAAGCCGTCTATGATTGTATAGTCAGGTCTGACAACGATTGGTAATGTCCAACCGTTTGTCTTAATTGACTGCATAAGTAATTTTAGGTTATCTTCCATGACTTTGTTAGGGTTATAGTCGTTTGGTTTAAGTAAATCTCTATCGACTATTTTTACCTCTGATATAGGTTGTAATAAATTATCCATAATATGTCCTCCTTATTTTTCTACTGCGAATATGCTTGTTATAACGGCTCTATATGTTCTTAATTTAGGGTCGCCTGATATTAATGCCTCGTACATACGCTTGTAGTGTTTTTGTTTTGCTACGCCGTCTGCTTGTAACATAAGTGAACGATACCTTTTAGCAATCGTCCTCTTATGAGGTGTGTTGAAATTCTTCGGTATGTTTTTAAGCATCTCTGATAGCTTTTGCTTATAATCGACTTCTGGTTTATTCTCGTCCTTCTCTGCTTTCCTTCTATTCGTGGTAGATCTACCAAACATTTCACTATCCCAATACATTGATACTAAATAAGCGTTAGGCTCTCTACGTTGTACCCTTTCCATTAAATCAGGGTAATACTCTGCCATGTTGACTAATACGCCTATTGTGTCACTTGAGAAGAATTGAGATACACGTAAGTTTGGACGTTTAACGCCTACCTGCCATAAATATAGATAAATGATTGGTATTTCTTCGCCTACATCTGCTAGGTATTTCCAAACATCGCTGTCCTTCCAGTCATAGATAGGGTGCATTCTTTTAACTTGTTTGTTTTTTGAGAAGTTTTGTAGTCTTTGTATACTTTCATATACTCGGTTACCTATAATCGTGATGCCGTCCGTTGATATTTTCTCCATGAAGTTCTGATAGTTCTCTTGTCTTGCCTTCAACAACGGGTGGTCTGTTATTGCAAACTTCGGCATAGGTCTGATCCATCTATCTTTTTTATATCTATCCCAACAAATAAATGTTTCGTCACTCTCTAATAGGTTTAAGGCGTTAAAATGTAGTACCTCGATACAATACCACTCGAATTTTACACCTTGCATCATGAATTTCTTACGCCATTCTTTAACTTTCTTCTCAATGTCAGGGAATATACCCTCTTCATCAATAAATCTTACTGTTAATAGGTCTGGGTTTATTTCTCCGTCCTCTAACAATTCATACACGATGTTGGCAAGCGCTAAACTGTCTTTACCCCCACTAAAAGCTAAATAGACAGGTACGCCGTTACTGAAAACGTTACGTACCCTTTGTTTAGCAGCGAATACTACATCGTGCCTAGATTCTTTTCGAACTATAGCCATACTGTACCGTTACAGTGAGGACAACGAACTGATTTTCTTACATTGCCCTGACTATTTTCATCATCTTCTGGGGGTGTTGATCCTTCTTCTACACTTCTAAATGCGCTTGCGACTTCTACGTGACCTTCTTCTGGTTGTTCTGCTCTACGTTCTTCTGCTCTACTCGTACGTTCTTCTAAACGTTCGCCTGCTTTTTCAAATTCTTCTCTATCATCGACTTCGATTTTTCCATAGTCCATAACATTGTCGTCCACGTCGTCTAAGTCTGCTAGTAACTCTTGCAGTGTTTCTTCATCAAAGCCTGGAACGTCGTAATCGCCCTCTAATGTTTCAAGTAATTCGAACATTGCATCGTTATCGTCACGTCCAAGATTGTATATCTTGTTATCTGCAATCATTAATTTTGTTTTATCGTTTTGAGTTAGGTTTTTCATTGGTAAAACTTCGACTTCTTCAACGCCTAAACCTTCTAATGCCTCTACTAAACCATTACCAGCTAAGATAACGCCTTTTTCATCGACTACAACAGGTCTGATTTGTCCGAACTTGTTATAACTGCGTTGTAATTCCTCGATTTGTTTTGATCCATGTATTCTGACGTTCTTTTCTGGATAATGTACGTCCTTAATATTATACTTCTGTGTTTTCATGTGTGTTGCCTCCCGTGATTTTTGTATATATCATACTGATAATAAATGAAATAACTAATGTAAATATGCTGGCTGTTATCGTGAGCCATAAGATGTCATTCACTTTTGAATAGACAAATGCTGGTAAACCTATTACTAATGCCACTAGAACGCCGTAAAAGACACCGTTAGCATGAAGTTTATAACCAAGCAATGTTGTAACCGTTGTTCCGAACGTTGTTGCCCTTAAGATACCGTATATCAAGAAGAAGTCTACGATTGTCATATCTATATTTGATAACACGATTGAAAGGACTGTTAAAACGACCATTGCCATTTTTAAATGTTTCACTGTTGCGTCTTTAACAATATCGTTTGTAAGTGATGATATTGAGTTCAGGTTGCTATCTATCGTGGATAATAAGCCACTCAATAACACGAACATGAATACCACACTTGCCCATTGGGGTAGTATCGACTGGATCAGTTCAAAGTTTACAACTGAAATGTCACTGCCACTATATCCAATACCACTTGCCACAAAACCAAGTATGCCCATTCCAACTGGTACTAATGCAAAGATGATAGCGCCTAGTATCATTGAATGTTTAATTCGGTCTTTCCTAACTGAAAAAATACGTTGGTAGAAGTTCTGGTCGCCGAATGGTCCTGCAATAAGTCCAATCGTTGTCGGTATTCCGAACGCTAGCATGAGTTCTATGCCGTTCTTATTGAATAACGTTGTGTCACGCCCAATACCCTCTAAACCTTTAATAACGTTGTCTATACCGTTGATATTGACTGCCATCGGTACTAGAACAAAACAAGCTAATAATATCAGTATCATTTGAACAGCGTCTGTAAAGATTGAGGCTCTGATACCTTTATTCAGTGAATAGATTAAGGCAACGCCTCCTAAGATTACAGTCGTCCATACAAATGGTATGCCAGTCATGATAGCGATTATCTTACCACCTGCAACAAGCTGAACGATTGTTGATAGTAAAGACAATAGCGATAACTGAACTACGTATATGTTCTTAACCTTTCGTCCGTAAGTGTCATTCATTAGTTGAGATAAGGTAAAACCATAAGGCATTCTCTCTCGTAAACGAATGGCAAACGGTATGAATAGCAACAAACATAGAATGTTTGGTACTAAGAACCATAGTAAGCCAGCGTAACCATTGGAGTATGACTTCTCTGCCGATACGAATAAAGCTGGCGCCCAGATCCACGTCGCTGAAATGGATAATGCCGTTGCGATAAAGCCTACATTGTGACCACCAGCTAAATAGTCGCTTTTATCTTTAGGCGTTTTAACAATCACTGTCATTCCTATGATGAATAAGAAATAAACAATTAAAAATACCGTTGACATCAGGCCTCACCTAAACTTTCTAAATAGGATTTTGCTGACGGTATGTATTGCGCCATATCTTTCACGATGTTTGGATCAATCTCATGCAACTCACTGAAAGCTTGTTCATCTGTTTCAGTGTTAGGACGAGCGCCGATTGGGTGCGTTCCATTCCTGAAACCATTCGGATAATCATATATCGGTGGTAGATCTACTAAGCGATAATGTAAAAGGGATAAGATTTCTTCATGCGTCCAGTCTGCAATTGGACTGTAACGGATAAAGCTCTCACTCTTTTTCTGATATTTGTTGTCGCCACGACCAACATAATTACCATCGGCTTTTCTTCTACCTAATATCATTACATCGATACCATTATCTTCTGCGTATTTCTTTTGCCCTTTGTGTTGGATAATCTGATACCATTTTGCATTGATGTTACTATCTCTAGGGAATAGCATATGCTCATGTTTAGATAACCATTCATAACCAATAGGGATAATGACATTCTCTAAGCCGTCTGGTTTGTTTAAGTCGATCCAGTCTAAAAATTCAGGGTATTCCATTTCTGAAAGGACGATGAAACTCTTGTAAGTCATTCCCGTTGCGTCCATGATATGTTGTAATGCTATACTGTCTTTACCACCACTCCATGCCATCGCAACTTTCTTACCTTCCGTAACAGCTTGTATGTCGTCTACTGTTCTTTGCGCCTTTTCATTGATATAGTCCCAAGAATATTTAGGGTTGATGAAACCTTTTAACCATTCTTGTTCAGTTGATTTTCTTTTTATGCTCATATCTAACCTCTTTTTCCTCTATATTTTAATCGTGGTAGATCTACAAAGGTAATTTATTCTTTTATGTGCCTACCCTTCAGCTACCTATTATCAATTATACCATAACCTATGACCTATTCATATTTAAGACGTAAAAAAAACCTCCACTATTTAAAGTGAAGGTAAACTGAATTGGTTTGAAATTAGTAAATAAACAATTATTAGAAAACAAAAATGAGTTATAGAAATCAATGCGCTTCAATAAGTGAGCCGTTAGCGTTAACCAACGGCATCAACATCTTTAATGGAGAAAAAATGTTAGTTAGAAAAACAAAATTGAATTTGATAGAATATCCATAAACACAACCTACTATTATAGTACCACTACACACCTAAATAATCAAACATTATTCCATTCCTGCTAACTACTTTCGTACAATTCTGATTGATCCAGTCATAAGGTATACTTTTTCGTTTCTCTGTGTGCTTATGTAGGTAGAAGTCGCTTATATTTATCTTAAAGCATTCGTTTGTCGTTTTGAACAGTACAAGAATGAATGCGTCTGCGCCTAACTTATGCGCCCGTCTAAGATATTCAAGCTGGTGGTCAGCTATGTTGTTGTGAGGTAAATTCTTTTGTGCCACCTCTTTAGCGTCAAAGGCAATCATTCTGCCATTACTGTCGCAACCTATGAAGTCTACCGTACTTTTGCCACTGAAAAACGCCTTGCCTGTTCTAGTATTAAAGTTTATAGGCGTTGCTATTTTGTCTACCAACGCCATGTTTTTGTATTTATAAATGGTATTCGATTGCTCGATTGCTTTCTCAAACCATTTACCT
>Ga0079226_10002621_pt1 | contig 13883 bp, 13 predicted proteins | sample Poulit2014_FD_76345 | JGI IMG/M metagenome (GOLD analysis project Ga0079226, IMG submission 76345) | Agricultural soil microbial communities from Georgia to study Nitrogen management - Poultry litter 2014 | ecosystem: Environmental > Terrestrial > Soil > Agricultural land | place: USA: Georgia... | reverse complement strand
TGTGAAACCTGAAGATGTTGAAGTTTTAAACGAACAGCAATCAGATCAACAACAATTAACATTAATCACATGTGATAATTATATTGAACAAACCGGCGAGTGGGAAGATCGTAAAATATTCGTCGCTGAAGCAGTTTAAATCAAGAAAAGACCGTATCAAAACGATTTCAAGAAACTACTACATTTTTAGGTAATGAGTAGTCTCGAGAGCCAATAGGGGCTTTAAATCGTAGTTTGATTGCGGTCTTTTTAAGCTATTTCTTGTTAACTTCTATAAAACGCTTAGTAATTTCTTTTGGACGTGTAATTGCTCCTCCTACAACAGTGCAATAAACGCCTAATTCTGTCACTGTTTTGAACATTTCAGGTGTAACTACGTTACCTTCAGCTATGACTTTAGCATCGACATTTTCTAACACATCTTTAAGAAATTGGAAATTGTTTTCATATAAAATTTGGCCTTTTGTATATGGTGTGTAACCACGTAATGTAGTACCGACATAATCGAAACCTAATGCATCCGCATTCTTGGCTTCTTCCAAAGTGGAAATATCAGCCATAATTTCTACATGAGGTGCTGTACGACGCACATATGAAACAAGTTCTTCTAGTGATTCTTTAGGACGTGACTGCTTAGTAGCGTCTAAGGCAATCACTTCACAATTACTCTCGATTAATTCATCAATTTCTTTGCTTGTTGCTGTAATAAATACATCTGAATTATCATAGTCACGTTTCACAATACCAATGACAGGTAAGTTAACTTCTTTCTTAATAGCAATAATATCTTCTTTTGAGTTTGCTCTAATACCTACTGCGCCACCTTCATATGCGGCAAGAGCCATTTTTGACATAATAAATGATGAGTGTAATGGCTCATCAGATAAAGCTTGGCACGAAACAATCAACCCTTGTGGTAACATAATTTTACACTCCATAACTTTAGTAGATTTAATATAAAAATCAATTTGTATCAGCTTATTAATTTTAATATAACATCAAGAAAATAATAATCAATACTTTTAATTGTTATGAAAAATCTTTTCATATATACTGTAATTATTATTTATTATAAAAGGGTGAATTTTATGAAGTTTGAAAATCGAGTTCAACGATATCAACATTTATTTACAAAAACAGATAAACAAATTGTTAATTATATTCAAAACAATGAATTTAATGATACGTTTTCCACTATTAATTCTTTAGCTTATGCAATCAAGACATCACCAGCAACGATTACTCGTTTTAGCAATAAATTAAATTATGAAAATTTTCAAGATTTGAAGTTTAATTTACAACAAGAAATGACAGACAAAGTCATCGAAAATAGTCCTCTTATCCAACGTATTCATAAATACCATCAAGATATTATACAACAAACTGGAGAGTTTATTTCAGATGAAAAAATTCAAAGTTTTGTAAATCAAATTATACGTAGTCGTCAAATTATATATGCTGGTCTAGGAAGTTCAGGTTTATCTGCGACGGAATTTTATTACAGGATGATGCGTATGGGACTGAAAGGGAGTGTATCTACAGATGCACACCAAATGAAAATTTTTGCCTCTTTATTAACATCGTCAGATACGTTTGTAGCTATTTCTAATAGTGGTGAAACTACAGAGTTACTTGCTGCCGCAGAAATTGCGCACGAACGCGGTGCCTATGTGGTGGTCATTACAAATTATGAAGGGAGCACATTAACACAATGTGCTGATTTAGTATTGATTACAACGGATCAATCTAGAATTAATGATTCCCAATTTATTAATACACAAATTGCAACACTTTTCTTAATTGACATTGTCAGTTATTTATTATTAGATGACGATTATATGAATAATGTGTATCAACATACTAAGAAAGTAATTTTAAATGAATAAAAAAATAACCTGTGAAATATAGCGTATGTGTTTTAGATTCAGTTAGAGATATTGAATCGTTTAGTTTAGAGAAACACAAGTTATTTCACAGGTTGTTTTTAAAATTTAGAAATAGCTCCAAATAGTGAAGCATCATTTTGTGTGCGTGTAGTCTGTATGGTTGCATGTTCAAATTCTGGCGGTAAAAAGTGATTTATTTTGGGCGTAATATATTTAAGTAATTGTTCTCCTTGTGATGAAATACCACCACCAATAAGAATTAAACCTGGGTCGTAAATAATTTGTATTTGTGCAATGCCTTCAGCGACAGACAAGCTCCATTGATTGAGAATAGATAAAGCTACTGGATCTTGTTGTTCAGCCAATTCAAATAATTTAGGTACATCGTCTTTATAAGGCAAGGCATGATCTAACATTAAATTTTTAAGGGCAGATGTTGAGGCGCGTTGTTCAAATGTTTTATTATCTTTTGCATCATATAATAAATAGCCAATTTCGTTAGCTCTGTTTCGTTCGCCATTATATAAACTCAGTGTGGAATTATAGAAGGCGCCACCAATGCCAGTGCCAAGAGTAAGACAAAATATATTGTGTTCTTCGTATTGATTCAAATAGAGTTCACCCAATAAAGCAGCATTAACATCGTTGAACACTTGTACTTGTGCATTTAACGGTGCTAGTAAATTGTGAAAACGTGTACCTTTATAATTGGGAATTGTGGGTCCTGTATAAACGACGATGCCATTTTCTTCATCAATAACACCCGCACTAGATATGCCAACATATAAAGGCGTGAGACTATATTTAATTTTAAAATATTCTACTATTTCATATACAGTATCAACTATAAGGTTTTCGATGTTGTCTGGTGTAGAGACCTTTTGATAATCTATAAAGTTTAAATTTTTATCTAACACAGCTGCTTTGATGGCTGTGCCTCCAATATCAATTGCTACTTTCAAATTTTCCATGCTTCATGCCTCCCATAAAGTGTTCTTAATATATGTATCATCTTTATATTAAAATGTGTAGCTTTAACTTCTTTTGAAAATAATTTTCATAAATACAATTAATATATGGTGATATTTTTCAAAAAGCTATTGCCAGTCATTATGGTAGCGTTTACAATTTGAAGTGTAAATAGCAATCTATGAAAAATTGTATATAACGAAAAAGAATATTATATACAATTTATAGAAAATAACTTAAGAAAAATAGATGGAGGGTTATCACATGGAAGATAATTTAAAAGGATTATATGCAGCTTTGTTAGTACCATTTGATGAACAAGGACAAGTAAAAGAAGAAGGGTTAAAACAAATCGCTAAAAACGCTATTGAAACAGAAAGATTAGATGGCTTGTATGTAAATGGCAGCTCGGGAGAAAATTTTTTATTAAATAAAGAACAGAAAAAACAAGTATTTAAAGTGGCTAAAGAAGCTGTTAATGACGATGTGAAGATGATTGCACAAGTAGGTTCTTTAGATTTAAACGAAGCTATTGAATTAGGTGAATATGCTACGAAGTTAGGTTATGATGCAATTTCTGCAGTTACACCATTTTACTATCCTTTCTCATTTGAAGAAATTAAAGATTATTACTTTGAATTAATCGAAGCAACTCAAAATAACTTAATTATTTATGCTATCCCAGATTTAACAGGCGTTAATATATCCATTGAGCAATTCGGAGAACTCTTTAATCATGAAAAAGTAATCGGGGTGAAATATACAGCACCCAATTTCTTCCTACTTGAGCGAATACGTAAAGCATATCCTAATAAATTAATTCTTTCAGGATTTGATGAAATGTTAGTGCAAGCTGCAATTTCTGGTGTAGATGGTGCTATAGGTTCTACTTACAATGTGAATGGTCAACGCGCAAGACAAATTTTTGAAAAAGCTCAAAAAGGAGACATTGATGAAGCGTATCAAATTCAACACGAAACAAACGACATTATTGAAAATGTATTATCTATGGGAATTTACTCTACATTGAAAGAAATTCTAGCATCACGTGGAATTGATGGCGGACAGCCTAAGCGTCCATTCAAGCCATTTGATGAAAGTAATAGAGGTAAATTAGAAACACTAATCAAAAACTATAATTTATAAAACATCACTTAAGGGGATGAAGTAAATGCAACAAATAGGGTTTGGTACATGGAACTGGGTAGCAGTTATTGTTTATTTATTAATTATGTTATTAGTTGGAGCTTTCTTTACAAAACGAGCAAGTCAAAATACAGATAGCTTCTTTACAGCAAGTGGACGCTTACCTTCGTGGGCAGTAGGATTCTCTATCTATGCAACGACATTAAGCGCGATTACCTTTATGTCTACGCCAGAAAAAGCGTTTCTAACTGACTGGTCTTACATTGCTGGTAATATTGCAATCGTAGCTATTATTCCATTATTAATTTATTTTTATGTGCCATTTTTCAAGAAATTAAAAGTCACTTCAGCATATGAGTATTTAGAAGCACGTTTCGGACCAAGTGTCCGTGTGATTGGATCATTGCTTTTTGTGTTATTTCATATTGGTAGAGTTGCAATTGTAATTTATTTACCTACATTGGCTATCACATCAGTATCTGATATGAATCCTTTCTTAGTAGCAAGTCTCGTAGGAATACTTTGTATTTTATACACTTTCTTAGGGGGCTTTGAAGGTGTAGTGTGGAGCGACTTTATCCAAGGGGTTATACTACTAGGCGGCGCTGCAGCCATTATCATTCTAGGGGTATCACATTTACAAGATGGAATAGGTACACTTATATCAGATGCAATGGAAAGCAAAAAAATTATTAGTGTAGACAATTGGAAATTAAATTCAGCTGCAGCAGCAATTCCTATTATATTCTTAGGTAATATATTTAATAATTTGCATCAATATACTGCGAGCCAAGATGTAGTGCAACGTTATCAAGCGTCAGATTCAATGAAAGAAACAAAACAGTCATTATGGACGAATGGTATATTAGCTTTGATTTCTGCTCCGTTATTTTACGGGATGGGGACAATGTTGTATTCATTCTATAGTCACGAAAGTACGTTGCCAGAAGGATTTAATACATCGTCAATCGTACCTTACTTTATACTTACCGAAATGCCACCATTTATTGCTGGATTGTTAATTGCAGCCATATTTGCAGCAGCACAGTCAACTATTTCTTCAAGTTTAAACTCGATTTCTGCTTGTATTTCAGTCGACATTAAACATAGGTTTTTTGGTAAAGGTGAAGAGAAAAATGAAGTTATGTTTGCAAGATGGGTAATCGTCTTAGCAGGAATATTTGGTTTCGGAATGTCGATTTATCTTATTGCATCAGACTCAAATGACTTATGGGATTTATTCTTATTAGTCACAGGTCTTGTAGGGGTGCCTTTAGCAGGAGTGTTTGCTGTTGGTATCTTTACAAAACGTACGAATACATTGGGTGTAATTGTAGGACTCGTTTTAGGAGTTATATTTGCTTACATCTTTAATGGTATAGGAGGAGGAAACTCGCCATTCTTCGTTTCAATTATTTCATTTAGTATTGCGTTTATTTTCTCTTATATTGTGAGCATCATTGTTCCAGGTGAGAAAAAAGACATTTCAGGTTTAACGATATTTGATATTAAAGAAAAATCTAATTATGTATCCAAAGTACATGTTAAAAAGGATTAGAAAACGAATAAAGATTAAAAGAGCCTCCAATTTTTGAGGCTCTTTATTTGAGGATTTACATTATAAAATTATTTTGCTTGTAGCTAGTAGTTTAGTCTCGTTTTAATTTGTGAACGCTACCTTAGTAAAATGATATTTGTTATAAATAAATAATGAATTTACTTTTAAACATGTTACATAGTCGATATAATGGAAGGACATATATATAAATAGGAAGATTTGAGGGGACATTATGATAAAAGCAATTGCGGTAGATATGGATGGTACATTTTTAGATTCAAAGAAGAGCTATGATGAGGAAAGATTTGATCAGATTTTTCAACAGCTCAAAGCTAATGGTATTAAATTTATTGCGGCAAGTGGTAATCAATATGCAAAATTGAAATCCATTTTTGGGGAACGCGATATGTTGTTTGTAGCTGAAAATGGAGCAGTTATATATGAAGGTAATACTTTATATGATTATGAAGCATTTGATAGAGCGTTTTATCAAAAAGTAATCGACTATTTAAACATTGAACGTGGTATTGATAACTTGATTGTGTGTGGTTTAAGAAGTGCATACATATTAAAAGATAATACAGAAGCATTTAAAAAAGACGCACATTTTTACTATCGTCAACTAGAAGAAATTGACTCGTTCCAAGATTTACCAGAGGATGAATACGTGAAAATAGCATTAAATATTGATAGAAATACTCATCCAACACTTGATGAAGATTTAAGCAATAACTTTACAGAAGACTTAAAGCTTGTATCGAGTGGGCGAGACAGCATTGACCTAATAATACCTGGCATGACGAAAGGTCAGGCATTAAATCGTTTGCTTAAAAAATGGGAATTAAGTCCTGATAGTTTGATGGCATTTGGTGACGCAAATAATGACTTTGATATGTTGGAGCTTGCAACGCACAGTTACGTGATGAAAAATAGTGAAGATCAATCATTGTTTGACGTCGCAAATTACGTTGCACCTACGAATGATGAGCAAGGCGTGTTAACAGTTATCGAAGAAAATGTATTGAAAGTATTGAAATAAATCGTTCAGACCAACATATTAAGGTGTTGGTCTTTTTTATAAGTAATGTTTCCAAGTATTCATAAACATATCATTTTAATAAGGTTTAAAAGATAGCTATACTTATATATATAATAAATTTGAAAGGTAGGTCACTTTGGATATGACTCAAATGCAACAAATGATATTAGATGCTTTTAATTTTAGACATGCAACCAAACGCTTCGATGCAACTAAGAAAATAGAAGATAGTGATTTTATACCATTATAGAAGCGGGTAGACTATCACCAAGTTCACTTGGATTAGAGCCATGGAAATTTGTGGTCATTCAAAACAGTGATACAAGAGATAAGTTGAAAGAAATCAGTTGGGGCGCAAAAGGTCAACTAGATACATCAAGCCACTTTGTATTGATTTTAGCACGTAAAAATGTAACTTCAAAATCACCATTTGTACAGCATATGATACGTGATATTAAAAAATATAGTGAAGAAAGTATTCCAGCAACTGAAGAAAAATTTGATAATTTCCAAACCAAGTTTCACATAAATGATAACGAAAAAACGCTATTAGAGTGGGCTAAAAAGCAAACATATATCGCACTTGGGAATATGATGACAACTGCAGCATTATTAAATATTGATTCATGCCCGATGGAAGGATTTGATTTAGATGCAGTTACACAATTTTTAAGTGATGAGGGGATTGCAGATACTGATCAATTTGCACCTTCTGTAATGGTTGCTTTTGGGTATCGAGACTCAGAATCTAAAGAGAAAGTACGCCAACCACAATCAGACGTAGTAGAATGGTTGGAATAAAATACACATTCAATATAGATGCTTGTTAAACAAATAACCCTCCGAAGTTACTACAATATTGTAGTACTTTGGAGGGTTTTCTAATATATTTATGGAGAGCCATTATTACTTAAAATCATTTATCTGCTACACGTGATGCATCACTGTGTATAGTAATTTTAAAGCCTTCTGGACCGATAAACTGTTCTAAATCTGTATTTGGTTTATAAATAGCTATATGTGATAGACCAAAGCTTGAGTCATTGTCTTTACGGACTTTGTTAGATTGCCAAACATTTGCTGCAATATGATGATGATAACCATTAGTAGACATAAATAGTGCTTGCGGGAAATCAGAAATATGCTCTAATCCTAATTGATTAATATAATATGCTCTAGCTTCTTCTAAGTCTGCAGTTTTTAAATGTAGATGACCGATTTTTGAATCATCTGGCATCCCTTGCCAACCTGTTTCAGTACGTTGAGCTACAAGGTCGTTAACATCTACTTCTAGAGTGTCCATTTTTACTTTTGTACCTTCCCATGACCAACCTTCTTTAGCGCGGTCGTCATAGATTTCAATACCATTTCCTTCAGGATCGGCAAAGTATAATGCCTCGCTCACAAGGTGGTCGCCTCCACCAATTTGCATTCCTAAGCTTGATGCATGATATAAGAAATTAGCTAAGTCTACTCTAGATGGTAATAGAAGTGCGATATGAAAAAGACCAGCTTCTCTCATAGAAGGGCGACGTCCATCTTTGATTTCATATAGAGTGAGTGTGTGACCACTTTTACCTATATTGAATGTGACTTTATCAGCAGTCTCTGTTTGTACTGTTAAACCTAAAATTTGCTTGTAAAATATCATCATAGTTGATAGCTTTTCGACGTTTAAAGTGATATCAGTTACTTGAATTGATGTATTATCATGAAAAGACATAAACATGCTCCTTATCATTACTTGTATTTATTATAGTTACAAGTAAGAGTTTAGATTATAATTATTTATAAGTCAACAAAAGCTACTTATAAGAATGAAAAAGATTTAAAGTCAAATTGTCAGTTAGATAATTGTCATTTGGGTATATTATTATTAAATGAAAAGAAAATGAATAGGAGTTTTAATAATGGCACATTATTATTTTAAAGAAAACTTTTTCAGTGCTTCTAAATCAGCAATTGACGTGTTTAATGAAAACGATGAAGCAGTGTTTACATTGCAGCTATTTTATACTTCAACGACACAAGAAGCTTTTGCGCTATTTGGGAATAGCAAGCAAAACTTTGAAATTACAGACGGTAAGGACTCGTATCGTATTGTACAAGAAAGAACCATAAGTGGCGCATTTAAAACACCATTTAAGACAGTGTGGCAAGTAGCGAAAAATGAAAATCCTATTGGCACATTTCGTTCGAAAATAGCTTTTAAACCAACGTTACTTTTTGAAGGGGACAAAGGTGATACATTAAAATTTCAATCAGGACTTTTCTCAAGAAGTGTAAAAGTCACAGATGGGAAAAATGAATTAATGCATACTAAATCAGAACGTTTTAAGCTAGCGTCACGTCATGATATTTATATTGGTAGTGATATATATCATCCTGCTATGCTAATTATGTTATTCCAAGCGTTCTACGAATTTCAAGAACAACAACGTAAAAATTCAAATTGAATTAAACAGATGTATCCCGACAGAGACTTTAACTGTCGGGTTTTTACATAGTCTTATAATAGAGTAAATCGATAAACCCCATGATATTGACAGGTGTTAACTTGTGGTAAAATATGTAGAAAATGCAGAGAAGGTAGGAGGTGAGGGTTTGAGAGTATTTTGGAAACTTGGTTGGTTTTTCAAACAACAAAAAGTGAGTTATATAGTTGGTTTATTTACATTGTTTTTAATCGCTTTAATTGAAATTATACCTCCGCAAATAATCGGTCAAACAATTGATGAAATGACAACCAATAAGCTAACGCCTAAATTATTAAGTATCTACTTGATTATCTTAATTGTAGTAGCGATATTAACGTATATTTTAAGATATGTATGGAGGCTATCAATTTTTGGTACAAGCCAAAAGTTAGGTCAAATACTACGAACGTATTTATATGAAAAGTATACGTCAATGAGTGCCGTATTTTTCCAAAATAGACGTACTGGAGATTTGATGGCGCATGCAACAAATGATATAAGGGCAGTTCAGAATGCTGCTGGAGCAGGTATACTAATGATTGCTGATTCGTTGATTGCCGGAGGGACTGTAGTGGTTACTATGGCGACAACAGTGAGTTTGAAACTTACTTTAATCGCTTTGATTCCCTTACCATTTATGGTCTTGTTAACAAGTTACTATGGTTCCTTATTAAGTAAAGGGTTTAAAAAAGCCCAAGCAGCCTTTAGTAAATTGAATGATAAGACACAAGAAAGTGTAGCTGGCATTAAGGTTACTAAAACATTTGGGTACGAAACAAGTGACCAAGCAGATTTTAAAATGCTTAGTGATGACGTAGTGGCAAAAAATTTAAAAGTATCAAAAATAGATGCGTTATTTGATCCTACTATCACATTAGTTATAGGTACAAGTTACTTTTTAGCGATTGTCTTTGGCGCACAAATGGTGTTTCAAAATGATATTACAATTGGACAACTTATTACTTTTACTACTTATTTAGGTATGTTGGTATGGCCATTACTAGCTTTGGGATTATTTTTTAATATTGTACAAAGGGCCAAAGCTTCTTACGAACGAATCGATGAAATTGGTAAGTTGCCAAGTGATATAGAGACAAATTATATAACAGAGGCACACCCAACAGGTGATATTATATTTGATATTAAGCAATTTAATTTCCCGGGTAATGATGAGCAAAGTGTTTATGACATTCACTTTTCAATAAAACAAGGTTCTACAGTTGGCATTGTAGGACGTACAGGGGCAGGAAAAAGCACACTCATACGATTGCTGTTAAGAGAGTTTGATACTCAAAGGTCAGAAGATATCACTTATGGTGGCATCCCAATTCGTGATTATAATGTGAGAAATTTACGAGCAAAGTTTGGTTATGTACCACAAGAGCACTTCTTATTTTCGACGACAATACGCAATAATATCGCATTTAGTAATGAGTCTATTAAAGATAAAATGATATATGAAGCAAGTCGTCACAGTCTCATTCATGATGATATCATGAGTTTTCCTAATAAATACAATACGATTGTTGGAGAACGTGGGGTTTCCTTATCTGGCGGTCAAAAGCAAAGAGTTTCTATTGCACGTACCTTACTAGTAAACCCAGAAGTACTTATTTTAGATGATGCTTTATCGGCGGTGGACGCACAAACAGAAGAATCTATATTAGAAAATTTAGAGTATATTAGACAAGGTAAAACAAATATCATTACAGCACATCGCATGAGTGCGGTAAAACATGCTGACCTTATTATTGTATTGGATAAAGGAACAATTATTGAAACTGGAAACCACGACTCATTAATTGATCAACAGGGATGGTACTACGAAACTTACCAATCCCAAGCTTTAAAAGAGAAATTGAATCGTAATTTAGATGAGCTTACGAAAGGAGGCGGTGTTAATGGCTGAACGTGCTAACTTGACCGCAAAAGACCAAGGTAATGCATTGATTCGGTTATTCAAATATACGCTTCCTTATAAAGGTACGATAGTATTATCATTTATTACGCTCATTTTATCAACTGTCGCAAGTATGATGACACCTTACGTAGTTAAAATTTTTATAGATGACTATTTAATACCACGACACTTCCCTCAAGATACTATGATTTGGCTGATTATTATATTTTTAAGCATACAAATTATTGGAGCAGTCACACTTTATTTCAGTCAGTATATGTTTCAATATTTAGCATTTAAAGTTATTCAGCAACTCCGTATAGATGCTTTTAATAAGTTGGGTAAGTTGGGAATGAGGTATTTTGACAAAGTATCTGGAGGCAGTATCGTATCTCGATTAACGAATGATACAGAAACAATTGTTGATATGATTGTGGGTGTATTTTCAACGTTTATTATGGCAGTGTTTATGATGGTGTCGAGTTATGTCATGATGTTTATATTAGACGTCAAATTGGCATTAATTGCACTCGTGTTTTTACCAATTATATTTATTATACTGGCAACATATAGGAAATACTCTGCTTATCTTTTCTCGAAAACAAGACAAAGGTTATCTGATTTGAATTCAAAATTAGCAGAATCCATAGAAGGTATGAGAATTATTCAAGCATTTAATCAAGAGCAACGATTAATTAAGGAATTTAATGAGATTAATGAAGAACATTACAATTATATGTTAAAAACAGTAAAACTTGATAGTTTATTACTACGTCCTGCAATTAGTTCGATATCGATTTTTGCAATAGTTATGATACTAGGATATTTTGGAGTTATCAGTTTCACAACAGGTGTTACAGCTGGTGTGGTATTTGCTTTTGTACAGTATATGGAGCGTTTCTTTGAACCTATTAATCAGGTGAGTCAAAATTTAAATATATTACAACAAGCTCTTGTGTCTGCAAGTAGGGTTTTTGCATTAATTGATGATGACACATATGAACCACAACAAAATGAAGTTACTTCACATAAAATTGATGAAGGAAAAATTGCATTTAAAAATGTTAGCTTTAGCTATGATGGGGACACGGATGTGCTAAAGCATATTACTTTTACTGCCAATCCAGGAGAGATGGTAGCACTGGTTGGTCATACAGGTTCTGGTAAGAGTTCAATCATTAATTTATTTATGCGTTTTTATGAATTTGAACGTGGGACGATTGAAGTGGATGGCCATTCACTGAAGTCTATATCTAATTCAGAATTAAAGAAGAATATAGGGCTCGTCTTACAAGATGCATTTATATTTTATGGGACTATAACCTCTAATATTAAATTGTATCACCCTACGCTTACATTCGAGCAAGTTAAAGCTGCGGCAGAATTCGTCCATGCAAATCACTTTATTGAAAAATTGCCTAATCAATATGACCATAAGGTGATTGAAAAAGGGAGTACTTTCTCAAGTGGTGAACGTCAATTAATTGCATTTGCAAGAACAATTGCTACAAAACCCAAAATATTAATACTGGATGAAGCAACTGCGAATATCGACTCGGAAACAGAAGAACAAATTCAGGTATCGTTAAATGAAATGCGTAAAGGTAGAACGACTTTAGCAATTGCACATCGATTATCTACAATTCAAGATGCAGACCAAATCTTCGTTCTCAACCAGGGAGAAATAGTGGAAAGTGGTACGCATGAAGAATTAATTGTACAAAAGGGTATATACTATAATATGTATCAATTACAGAATAGATAAAAAGTAACGTCTCTAACTCAGTATACAGTTAGAGACGTTTTAATTTAGAATTTTTCTTATAGAGAGTTAGTCTACATAAACATCTTGATATTCTGAATTTTTTTTAATAACTGCTTCGGCAAATGGGCATGAGGCAGTAACTTTCAAGTTGTTATTGCGTGCATAATCGACAACTGCTTTAACTAATTTGGAGCCAAGTCCTTGACCGCCAAGCTCGTCTGGAACGCCAGTATGATCGATATCTATTTGGTTGTCGCCTTGTTGTTTAAAAGTGATTTGCGCTTGTGGATCGTTTTCATCTTCTCCGATATAAAATTTGTTAGTACCTTGTTTAATTTCAGCCATAAAATTCACTCCTATTATCAATGTATTACTTATTAAATATCACGTTTTGGCAAATGTTAAACAAATTATGCAATATATTAACAAGGAATTTTAGGCACTTAATATAGAAAAATAAAAGTATTGAGCGAAAATCATTGAAAAATATGTAAAATAAGTTTATAGTTTTAACGGAATAATTTCGATTTGGAGGGGCGTTTTTTGAAAAAAAGTGTGCTATTTATACTGACATGTGTATTTGCTGTAATACTTAGTGCTTGCGGCAATATTAATAAAGAAGAGCAAAGTGACGTCAGTGCTAAAAATAAACTAAAAGTATATACAACTGCATTTGCATTCCAAAGTTTTACTGAGCAAATTGGTGGCAAATATGTAGAAGCAGAATCTATTTATCCCCCTGGGGCCGATATGCACTCATTTGAGCCTACTCAAAAAGAAATGATTAATATTGCAAAAGGTGATTTGTTTATTTATTCAAATGAAGAGATGGATCCAGTTGCTAAAAAAGTAACGCGTTCAATCAATAATGAAGATTTAAAATTGGCTGTTGCTAAAAACTTGAGTGAAGCAGACTTAAATGCGGAACATGCATACGAGGAAGGACATCATCAACACGAAGATGAACACGACCACGGGCATAATGATAAAGCTCAAGAACATAATGAAACAACAAATGAACATGAGGGACACGGCCATGAAAAAGACAATCAAGCAAAACAAGAAGGCCATGAAGGGGACGACCACGGGCATAATGATAAAACTCAAGAACATAATGAAGCAGTAAATGACCATGAGGGACAC
>Ga0079226_10002620_pt1 | contig 13885 bp, 10 predicted proteins | sample Poulit2014_FD_76345 | JGI IMG/M metagenome (GOLD analysis project Ga0079226, IMG submission 76345) | Agricultural soil microbial communities from Georgia to study Nitrogen management - Poultry litter 2014 | ecosystem: Environmental > Terrestrial > Soil > Agricultural land | place: USA: Georgia... | reverse complement strand
GTGCAGCCGCAGACCGATGAGTTCGTGTGCACGGAGTGCTTCCTGGTGCACCACCACACCCAGCAGAGTTCGGACACCGAAGACCTGTGCCGCGACTGCGCATGACGGAGTTTCGTCACGAGACGGAGAACGGTGCGAAGAAAGCCCTCCGATGGCCGGGGAAGTGCCGGGGCGAACACCCGCCGGTGCGCCGATCGGGCGACGTCGGCTGCCGGCGCTTAGAGTCCGCCGAGACTCTCCTGGCCGCGTCGATCGTGGTCGATGTGCGGCCCACCGGTGCGCGCATCGGCGAGCCGGTCCACCGCCGCAGCAAGGGCCCAGAGCGCGCGGGCGATCTCCCCGGCGGAGTCCTTGTCGCCGACGCTACCCCCGTCCGCCCGACGTGCCGATCGCGGCGTCTCGACCTGCGCTGATCCCGGCTCCGTCGGCGCAGCGCCGGGCAGGCGGCCGTTCGATGCCGCTGCGCCCTTGGTCGCCGCGGTATTCGCCGCCGGTGTGGACTGCGGGGCTCGGCTGTGCCGACCGGTCGCCACGTCCGCAGGAACCGGATCCTGTCCGCGGTGGGCGCCGTCATGGCCGCCGAACAGCAAGCAGGCGGTATTCGGGCAGGGGGCGAGCGCGACGAGTTCCGCGTCGGCGCCGCCAGACCAGCGCAGCCACCACAGGTGTCCGCCGCGGTAGCCGACGGCCGTGTGATGCAGGTCCGGGTGTTCATTACCCAGGGAACATCCGTGCACCCAGGACGGGGCGGAGCCAGCGATGCCGACCAGCCGATCCCACAGCTCGGAACGCAGGACCACGGAGTCCATGCACACAGTCATCTCCGGGTTCTCCCATCACATGGCCGACCGGTAAGAGAACGGATCACATACCACGTTATCCCAGGTCAATCCCCACCTTGCAGCGCACCGGCACGTGTTGTGCGCCCGCACGCTAACGCGGAGTCGATCGGCGGCGATAAAGTCCGTAGATGACATGTGTCGTCGGCGGCATCGGATGCGGCCGGCGATCGCTGAGAAAGGTTGGACACTTGTCGCAGTTCCGTAAGACCCTGACCCGCATCGGCGGCAGCGCCGTCGCCCTGGCCGCGGCCACCGCCCTGATCGTGCCCGGCGTCGCGTCGGCCGCCGATGGCGACGAAAAGGACGCTCCCGCCGCCACCGGTTCGCTCGAGCGCGCCACCGAGTTCCTGCCGGAGGACGTGCGCACCGTATTCACCCTGATCAGCAGCGGCGAGCTCGACTTCGCCGAGGTCGGCGAGTGCGTGCGTGAGGAGTTCGGCCAGGAGGTCGTGTCCGGAAACCCCTTCCAGATCGTCATCGACTGCGTCCTGGAGCAGGCCCCGGACACGGAGGATCCCGAGGACCCCGATAAGGGCGACAAGACCCCGGGCGGCGAAAAGCCCGGCGAAGAAGACTGATCCTCGGCGGCGCTTGAGCGCCTCCGACACGATTCCCGGTGGGGCCGGGCGACCGATCGGTCGCCCGGCCCCACTCGTCTGTCCAGGTCACGGGCAGGTCACAACGCCGGTCACCGACCGGCACGGCGCGGCACGGGTATGTCACGATCGCCTGCGGGCCGAATGAAGCACCGGTGTTCCGGTTTTCGGCCGGCGACATACCGATTCCTCGTCGAAAGGTCCTCGAAGGTGAGTTCCACTCCCGCCGAACCCGCGCCACCGTCCACCGATGCCCCTGATCGTTCCGCGGGCACCCCGGCGCCGGTGAACTGGCGGGTGTTCGTTCCCGCAGCCCTGGTCTCGCTCGCCCTGACGATCTGGGGGATCGCCTCGGCCTCGTCCTTCGAGTCGGTGCTGGGCACGGCCGTGGAGTGGACCTCGGACTGGTTCGGGTGGTTCTACGTCGGCCTGGTCGCCGTGGTCCTGGTGTTCGTGATCTACCTGGCCGTGTCGCGCTACGGCACCACCAAGCTCGGCCCCTCGCACTCGAAGCCGGAGTTCGGGCTGTTCTCCTGGGCGGCGATGCTGTTCGCGGCCGGCATCAGCACCGACCTGATGTACTTCGCGGTCTCCGAACCGGTCACCCAGTATCTACTGCCGCCGAGCACCGAACCCGAGACGGTGCAGGCGGCCCGCGAGGGCGTGGCGTGGACGCTGTTCCACTACGGCGTCTCCGGCTGGGGACTGTACGCACTGATGGGCATCGCCCTGGCCTACTTCGCCTACCGGATGAACCTGCCGCTGGCCATCCGCTCGGCGCTCGCCCCGATCTTCGGCAAGCGGGTCGAGGGCGTCGCCGGCGACACCGTCGACTTCGCCGCTCTACTGGGCACGATCTTCGGTGTGGCGACCTCGCTGGGCATCGGCGTGGTGATGATCAACGTCGGGCTCAACGTGGTGTTCGGCCTGCCGGTGGGCACCGCCGCCCAGATCGGCATCGCCGTGGTCGGCGTGCTGGTGGCCACCGTCTCGGCGACCACGGGTGTGGACAAGGGCATCAGGTTCTTGTCCCTGCTCAACGTCTTCCTGGCGCTCGCGCTGAGCCTGTGGGTGCTGATCGTCGGCGAGACCCAGTTCCTGCTCGACGCGCTCGTGCTCAACGTCGCCGACTTCGGCGGGTTCTTCCCGGAGATGGTCGGCCAGACCTTCCCGTTCGAAGACACCGGCACGTGGATGACCGACTGGACCCTGTTCTTCTGGGCCTGGTGGATCGCCTGGGCCTCGTTCGTGGGGCTGTTCCTGGCGCGGATCTCGCGCGGGCGCACCATCCGCCAGTTCGTGCTCGGCACCCTGACGATCCCGTTCCTCTACATCCTGATGTGGGCGTCGATCTACGGGAACTCGGCGCTGGAGATCGTGCGCGGCGGCGATACCGAGTTCGGCGAGCGCGCCGTGCTCGAACCCGAGGGCGCGTTCTACGACATGCTCGCCGAATATCCGCTGGCCACCGCGGTGGCCGCGGTCGCGGTGATGACCGCCCTGCTGTTCTACGTCACCTCCGCGGACTCCGCGGCGCTGGTGATGGCGAACCTGTCCTCGCGACTGCCGTCGGCCGACACCGACGGCCGCCCCGGGCTGCGCATCTTCTGGGCGCTGGCCACCGGCGCGCTGACCGTGGCGATGCTGCTGGTCGGCGGGGTCGGGGCGCTGCAGAACGCGGCCGTGATCATGGGGCTACCGTTCGCGTTCGTGGTGCTGCTGGTGATGGTCGGGCTGTATCGCTCGCTGCGGGTGGAGGCCTTCCGGATCGACGGCGCCGCCCAGGGCATGCAGGGCTCGCTGTCGTGGCGCACCCGCGGGGAGAACCGGTCGTGGCGCGAACGGCTCGGCCGGGTGCTCAACTTCCCCAACGAGGAGCGGGCCCGCGAGTTCGAGCAGACGGTGCTGCTGCCGAGTCTGCGCGAGGTGGTCGCCGAGTTCGACGCCCGCGGTTTCCAGGCCGTCTGTGGCCCGATGCCCGACGACGGCTCGGAGACCGATCTGCTCCAGCTCGAGGTCGCCGGCGACACCGAACACCCCTTCCACTACCAGGTGTGGCGCCGCTCGGTGGCGCTGCCGTCCTTCGGTGTGGCGGTGCCCCGCGGGGAGGACGAGTACGTGCGCATGGAGGTCTACCTGGATAACGGCAGCGACGGCCAGGGATACGACATCATGGGGTACACCAAGGATCAGGTAATCGGCGACGTGCTCGACCAGTACGAGCGACACCTGGAGTTCCTGCAGATCCACGAGAACAGTCAGGACGTGTGACGGCCCCGCGCCGCGCACCGATCCGCACCGATAGTTAGGACACGTTCGATGCCCAAGACCCTGTACATCGACGGCCGGTGGGTCTCCGCCGTCGCCGGCGGTACCCGCGACATCCACTGCCCCGCGGACGGCCGCCCGGTCGGCACCGTCGACGAGGCCACCGCGGCCGACACCGAGGCCGCGATCGCGGCCGCCCGGCGCGCCTTCGACGCCGGCGACTGGCCCGCCACCCCGGCTTTCGAGCGCGGCCGGCTGCTACTGCGGGTTGCCGACGCCCTCATCGAGCGCAAGGACGAGTTCGCGCGCGCCGAATCGCTCGACACCGGCAAACGGATCTACGAGTCCGAACTCGACATCGACGACATCGCCGCGAGCTTCCGCTACTTCGGCACCCTGGCCGGCCACGATGCGGGCCGCGTGGTCGACCCGGGGCTGCCCGATGTGGTCTCGCGCGTGGTGAAGGAGCCGGTCGGGGTGTGCGGGATGATCACCCCCTGGAACTATCCGCTGCTGCAGGTGGCCTGGAAGGTCGCCCCGGCCCTGGCCGCGGGCAACACCTTCGTGCTCAAGCCCAGCGAGCTGACCCCGCACACCGCGATCCTGCTCATGGACGTACTCGAGAAGGCCGGGCTGCCGGCCGGGGTGGGCAACCTGGTGCTCGGCGCCGGCGCCGACGCAGGCGCCCCGCTGTCCGAAAGCGACGACGTGGACCTGATCTCGTTCACCGGCGGGCTGGTCACCGGACGGATCATCGCGGCCGCGGCCGCACCGTCGGTGAAGAAGGTCGCGCTCGAACTCGGCGGGAAGAACCCGAACATCGTCTTTTCCGACGCCGACTTCGATGCGGCGGTCGACAACGCGCTCAACGCGGCGTTCGTGCACTCCGGGCTGGTGTGCTCGGCCGGTGCCCGGCTGGTGGTGCACGAGTCGATCCACGACCGATTCGTCGACGAACTGGTGCGCAGGGCCAAGCAGATCCGCATGGGCGGACCGTTCGACGACGACGTCGACACCGGCCCGCTGATCTCGGCCGAGCACCGCGACAAGGTCACCGCCTACGTGAAGGCCGGCATCGACGAGGGTGCGGTGCTGCGCTGCGGCGGCACCTGGCCGGAAGGCGAACTCGCCTCGGGCTACTTCTACTCCCCCACCGTGCTCGACGAGTGCACCTCGGGCATGTCGGTGGTCCAGGAGGAGGGCTTCGGCCCGGTGGTGACCGTGGAGACCTTCACCACCGAGGACGAGGCGGTGGCGATCGGCAACGACACCCGTTACGGGCTGGCCGCCGGGGTGTGGAGCCAGGACGCGGGGCTGGTCGAGCGGGTCGCGGCCCGGCTGCGCCACGGCACGGTGTGGATCAACGACTTCCACCCCTACCTGCCGCAGGCCGAGTGGGGCGGCTACGGCCGCTCGGGCAACGGCCGCGAGCTCGGGCCCACGGGCCTGGGCGAATACCAGGAGCTCAAGCACATCTACCAGAACCTGCGTCCGGCCGTGACCGGCTGGTTCCCGCAGCGCTGACCGGTGGCCGTGCCGCGGCGCGCACCCCTTTTCCCTGATTGGAGACCTGAGAGATGACAGAAAGACGATTCGACTACATCGTCGTCGGGGGCGGCAGCGGCGGCGCCGTGGTCGCAGCCCGGCTCAGCGAGGACCCGAGCGTGCGGGTAGCCCTGCTCGAGGCCGGCCCCAGCGATGTCGGCGACGATGCGATCCTGCAGCTCGACCGGTGGCCGGCGCTGCTGGAATCCGGCTACGACTGGGACTACCCCATCGAGCCGCAGGCCTCGGGCAACTCGTTCATGCGGCAGTCGCGTGCCAAGGTGCTCGGCGGTTGTTCCTCGCACAACTCGTGCATCGCGTTCTGGCCGCCGGCCGAGGACCTCGACGAGTGGGCGACGAAGTACGGGGCGACCGGCTGGGAGGCGGCCAAGACCCTGCCGCTGATGCGCCGGTTGGAGAGCAACGACCAGCCGGGCGAGCGCCACGGCCACGACGGTCCGGTGCGCATCCGCAACATCCCGCCGAAGGATCCGGCCGGGCGCGCCGTCCTGGCCGCCTGCGAAGAGGCCGGCATCCCGAACGTGCAGTTCAACAACGGCACCGTGGTCGACGGGGCCGGGTTCTTCCAGATCAACGCCACCGAGGACGGGGTGCGCTCGTCCTCGTCGGTGGCCTATCTGCACCCGATCATGGACGGCCGCGACAACCTCGAGGTGCTCACCGGTCGGTGGGCCAAGAAGCTGCTGATCGACGATCAGATGCGCTGCACCGGCGTCGAGGCGCTCGGCCCGGACGGCCGGATCACCGAGACGTTCCTGGCCGACCGCGAGGTCATCGTCTCGGCCGGCGCGATCGACTCGCCCAAGCTGCTGATGCTCTCCGGCATCGGCCCGGCCGAGCACCTGCGCGAGATGGGCGTCCAGGTGCGGGTGGACGCGCCGGGAGTCGGCTCGAACACCCAGGACCATCCCGAGGGCGTGCTGCAGTGGGAGGCCACCAAGCCGATGGTGCGCACCTCGGCCCAGTGGTGGGAGATCGGGATCTTCTCCGGCACCGTCGACGGGCTCGACCGGCCCGATCTGATGATGCACTTCGGCAACCGCCCGTTCGACATGCACACCCTGCGTCAGGGCTACCCGACCGGCGACAACGTGTTCTGTCTGACCCCGAACGTCACCCACGCCCGCTCGCGCGGGACCGTGCGGCTGCGCAGCCGGGACTTCCGGGACAAGCCGCGGGTGGATCCGAAGTACTTCTCCGACCCCTACGACATGGAGATCATGGTCAAGGGGTTCCACCTGGCCCGCAAGATCGTCGCCCAGCCGGCGATGGCCGAGTGGGCGGGCATGGAGATGTTCCCCGGCGACGACGTGCGCACCGACGACGAGCTCGCCGACTACATCACCCGCACCCACAACACCGTCTACCACCCGACCGGGTCGATCGCGATGGGCGCGGCCGACGACGACGCCGCCCCGCTCGATCCGCAGCTGCGGGTCAAGGGCGTGCGCGGGCTGCGGGTGGCCGATGCGTCGATCATGCCGAACATCGTGGCGGTGAACCCGAACATCACCGTCATGCTCATCGGTGAGAAGTGTGCGGAGATGATCCAGCAGGGCTGATCTGACGTGCGCCGCGCGATGAGCGCGGCCAGCAGAGGACGAGGCGGGGCCGGTGCGACGCGTGTCGCACCGGCCCCGCTTCGCGTGCGCGTCCCCTCCTCTCCTGCCTGGCGCCGTGCTCGGGCCGGATCGCCCCGGTACGACGCCGATCGCAGCCGCCACCGGGGTGACACGATTCCCTCCTCCCACCCGCGCCGGGGACGGCCTCTGCGCGATCGCCCCCCAACTCGCCCCGAGAGCTTCGCGCCGCACCACACGGAGCCGGCCGACCCCACCGGAAACAGAACGACTGCGGCGCTTCCGCCGCTGTGGATCTGCACAAACAATCACGTCTGTGAAGGGAACTCATCCATGAGCAAGAAGATCTTCGGCCGCGCGCTCGGCGCCGGCTTCGCCCTGGCCACCGCAACCGCGCTCGTGCTGCCGGGTGTCGCTTCCGCGGCCGACGAGGAGGGCAGCGGGTCGCTCAGCAGCCTCTCGGGCGAGGGCCCCTCGGAGTCCCTGCCGGGCCTGGATCTGTTCAAGTGCATCTTCGACAACGTCGGCTCGGCTGACGACGAGGGCGAAGACGAGGACCAGAACGGCGAGGCCACCGGGTCGCTGGAGTTCGGCTCGATCCTCGAGTGCTTCACCAGCGGCAGCGCCGGTGACGACGACGAGGACGAAGAGGTCACGGCCTAGTGATCGCCCGTCGGTCGCCCGCGTGAGCGCTGACCGGCACGGCGCCGCCGGCTCGTGGCGGCAGAAAAGCCCCGTGGGGCCCGGACTTGAGTCCGAGCCCCACGGGGCTTTCGTTCACGCGGTCGGCCCACTACGGGGCCGGGCGGGATCTGACCTGGTCGATCAGAAGCCCATGTCGCCCATACCGCCGGTCGGGTCGGCCATGCCGGCGGCACCGGCCGGCTCCGGCTTGTCCGCGACCACGGCCTCGGTGGTCAGGAACAGGCCCGCGATCGACGCGGCGTTCTGCAGCGCCGAACGGGTGACCTTGACCGGGTCGTTGATGCCCGCGGCCAGCAGGTCCTCGTACTCGCCGGTCGCGGCGTTCAGGCCGTGACCCTTGTCGAGGTTGCGGACCTTCTCGGCCACCACGCCCGGCTCGAGGCCGGCGTTGTCGGCGATCTGCTTGAGCGGAGCGGCCAGTGCGACGCGCACGATGTTCGCGCCGGTGGCCTCGTCGCCCTCGAGCTTGAGCTCGTCGAGCACCCCGGCGTTCTGCAGCAGGGCCACGCCGCCGCCGGCGACGATGCCCTCCTCGACCGCGGCCTTGGCGTTACGCACGGCGTCTTCGATGCGGTGCTTGCGCTCCTTGAGCTCGACCTCGGTGGCGGCACCGGCCTTGATCACGGCCACGCCGCCCTTGAGCTTGGCCAGACGCTCCTGCAGCTTCTCGCGGTCGTAGTCCGAGTCGGAGTTCTCGATCTCGCCGGTGATCTGCTTGGCGCGCCCCTCGATCGAGTCGGCGTCGCCGCCGCCGTCGACGATGGTGGTCTCGTCCTTGGTGATGACGACCTTGCGGGCGGTGCCCAGCAGCTCCAGGCCGGCGGTCTCCAGCGACAGGCCGACCTCCTCGCTGATGACCTGGCCACCGGTGAGGATGGCCATGTCCTGCAGCATCGCCTTGCGGCGGTCACCGAAGCCCGGGGCCTTGACGGCGACGGACTTGAAGGTGCCCTTGAGCTTGTTGACCACCAGGGTCGACAGGGCCTCGCCCTCGACGTCCTCGGCGATGATCACCAGCGGCTTGCCCGACTGGATGACCTTCTCCAGCAGCGGGACCAGGTCCTTGACGGTGGAGACCTTGCCCGAGACGAGCAGGATGTACGGCTCGTCCAGGACGGCCTCCTGACGCTCGGCGTCGGTGACGAAGTAGCCCGAAATGTAGCCCTTGTCGAAGCGCATGCCCTCGGTCAGCTCGAGGTCCAGGCCGAAGGTCTGCGACTCCTCGACGGTGATGACACCGAGGTTGCCGACCTTGCTCATGGCCTCGGCGATCAGCTCGCCGATGGCCGGGTCGCCGGCCGAGATGCCCGAGGTGGTCGCGATCTGCTCACGGGTCTCGACCTCCACGGCCGAGGTCAGCAGCGCGTCAATGACGGCCTTGATGGCCTTCTCGATGCCGCGCTTGAGCCCCAGCGGGTTCGCGCCGGCGGCGACGTTGCGCAGGCCCTCACGGACCAGCGCCTGCGCCAGCACGGTGGCGGTGGTGGTGCCGTCGCCCGCGACGTCGTCGGTCTTCTTGGCGACTTCCTTGACGAGCTCGGCGCCGATCTTCTCGTAGGCGTCCTCGAGCTCGATCTCCTTGGCGATGGAGACACCGTCGTTGGTGATCGTGGGGGCGCCCCACTTCTTCTCCAGCACGACGTTGCGGCCCTTGGGGCCGAGGGTGACCTTGACGGTGTCGGCCAGGGTGTTCAGGCCCTGCTCGAGGCCGCGACGGGCCTCTTCGTCGAATGCGATCTGTTTGGCCATTGCGTAGTGATCCTCCGGAATTGGGGGTGACACACCAGGCGGCCTGTCTGCTCGGCCGCCCTTCGTAGGCGCTCGGCCAGGTTCGGTGCCCGCGACGGACGACCGGGGGTGTCAGCTTGCGACCCGGTCTCACCCTCCCGACCTGGCACTCACCCGCGGGGAGTGCCAGCACCATTTTTAGCACTCACGGGGGGCGAGTGCAAGAACGGGCGGTCACCGGGCCTCGGACGTGCCCGCCTCCGGTCCGGAGTCACCCTGGTCGGCGCCGCGGCCGGGCAGGAACACCGCCGCCACCACCCCGAGCCCCACCGAGGCGGCGCCGACGAACAGCGCCAGACGCAGTGCGTCGCCGAAACCGGTCGGGGCGAGCACCCCGCCGCGGGCCAGGAACACCGCGGTGAGCACCGCGATGCCCAGGGCCACGCCCACCTCGCGCAGCGTGGAGTTCACCGAGCTGGCCGTGGCGTGATCGGATTCGCCGAGATCCACCAGCACCGCGGTCGCACTCGGAGCGAAGGTCAGGCCCATACCGATCCCGGCCATGACCATCGCCGGCACGAAGTCCGCATAGTCCGGGGCGACCGGGCCGGCCAGTACGCCGAGCCAGACCAGCGATCCGGCCTGCAGCGCCATACCGGTCACCAGCAGCGCCCGCAGCCCCAGGCGCGGGGCCAGCAGTCCGGCGATCGGGGCGACGATCATCGGCGCCGCGGTCCACGGCAGCGTGCGCACCCCGGCCTCGAGTGGGCTGTATCCCATCGCGACCTGCAGGTACTGCACGAGCAGGAAGACCGCGCCGAACATCCCGAGCGAGAACGCGATACCGATGACGTTGGTCAGGGTGAAGTTCTTCGAGCGGTACAGCCGCATCGGCATCACCGGATGTCGTACGCGCATCTCCCAGACGACGAAGAGCGCCAACAGCACTGCGGACACGACCAGCGGGATCACCACCCCGGCGGAGGACCAGCCGTCGTCGTTGCCGTGCACGATCCCCCACACGCCGAGGAACACCCCGGCCCCGGCCAGCAGCACCCCGATCACGTCGATGCCGACCCGGGCGCCGCGGACCTCGCCGAGCACGGCGTAGATCAACCCGAGGGCGATCACCGCCACCGGCACGTTGATCCAGAAGATCGCCTGCCAGGACACCCCGTCGACGATCGCCCCGCCGACCACCGGACCGAGCGCGACCCCCAGGCCGGACACCCCGCCCCACACGCCGATCGCCAAGGCCCGCTTGGCGTGCGGCACGGCGCCGGCGAGCAGGGCCAGTGACAGCGGCAGGATCGCGGCCGCGCCGATCCCCTGCACCACGCGTCCGCCGATGAGCGCGGCGGAACTGGTCGACAGTGCGCAGGCGATCGATCCGGCGGTGAACAGCGCGATCCCCAAGACGAACACCCGGCGTCTGCCCCACCGGTCGCCCGCCCCGGCCGCGGCCAGCATGAGCGCGGCGAAGGCCAGTGTGTAGGCGTTCATGAACCACTGCAGTTCGCTGACCGTGGCGCTCAGGTCCACCTGGATCACCGGCAGTGCGCTGGTCATCACCAGGTTGTCGAGGGTGGCCATGAACATCGGCAGCGACACGGCCAGCAGCACCAGCCACACCGGCGCACGTCCACGCACCCCTACGGGCGCCCCTCCCGCCCCGGTCGGTTCATCGGTCCGCGCGGCCGCGGTGGTGGGCGGATCGTCGGGCCGAGGCGGCACTGCGCCGCGGAGATCGAGGGAGGACATGGGGGTCTCCTGCGGGCCGCCGAGCGTTGTACGCATCGGATGATTACTAAGTGGGGTTCACGGTATGCATCGACTGATAACCTGTCAACATGTCCGCTTCCCGCCCCACCCCCGCCGAAGAGCGGGCCCCCGCCACGCGCATGCCGCGCGCGCAGCGGCGCAGCGAGATCCTCGTCGCGGCGGGAACGGAATTCGCTCGGGGCGGCTACGCGGGGACGACCACCGACGCGGTCGCCCGGGCCGCCGGGGTCTCGCAGCCGTACGTGGTGCGGATGTTCGGCGGTAAGAACAAGCTCTTCCTCGCCGTACTCGACGATGCGGTCACCCGGATCGCCGCCGCGTTCGCCACCCGGTTCGACGCACTCGAGGCCGACGGCGCCATCGATCCCGCCACGGGTGAGGTGACCGAGGACGCCTGGCTGCAACTCGGCGACGCCTACCTGTCCCTGGTCACCGATCGGCACTATCCGCTGGTGCTCATGCAGGGCTTCGTCGCCGCCGCCGATCCGCAGATCGGCGACGCGGCCCGTGCGGCCATGGGTAGGATCCACACCCTGGTCGCCGAGCGGACCGGCGCCCCGGACGAGCAGGTCCGCGACTTCATCGCCCACGGCATGCTGATCAACGTCCTGGTCGCCATCGACGCACCGGCCCACCAAGGCGCGCATCCCGGGCTGGATGCACTGACCTCGTGCATCGGGCTGACCGACGACCCCGCAGCCCCCTGACCGATGACGACTCCGGCCTCTGCGGGTCGCCGTCGCGCTTCCGGATCCGCTCCCACCCCTCTGCCGGCGACAGCGCCTCCTCTGGCCCGCCGCAGCACACACCCGTTACCCTGACCGCTACATGTCACCGCGAGTCCCAGACACTTCGCATACCGGCATGACCCGCGCCGCACGCGAGCGGCGCCGAGACGAAACGGAGCCCGACGTGTCCGCAGAACTGTCCGCGAGCATCGACATCAACGCCCCGGCCGAGCAGGTCTTCTCGGTCATCGCCGACCTGAAGGCGATGGGCAAGCGCAGCCCCCAGTGCAAACTGATGAAGGTCTTCGGGCCCGTCCAGGAGGGCACCCGTTCGATCAACATCAACCGCAAGGGGCTGCTGGTGTGGCCGACCACCGCGAAGGTGGTCCGTTTCGAGCCGGGCAAGGCGCTGGCCTTCCGGATCAACGAGAACCGCACCGTCTGGACCTATGAACTCGCCGAGTCCGGCGGGGTCACCACCGTCACCGAGACCCGCCGCGCCCCGGACGGCACCTCGAAGGTCTCGAGCTTCCTGGTCGACAAGTTCATGGGCGGCACCGACGACTTCGACCGCGAGATGGTCGAGGGCATGAACCAGACCCTGCGCGAGATCAAGGCCGAGGTCGAGCGCGGCTGACCTCTCCTGCACTCCGCCCGCACCTGCACCACCGGGGCCGGCCCCGCTCCCGCGTTCGTCCGCGGAGCGGGACCGGCCCCGTCATCTTCCGATGTACGGGAGGGGCCTGCGTGATCGATCCCACAGCGCCCTAGCGTCTGAACCAGCCCGGCGGCGCCCCGCCGCCGGTCGCGGGCGGAGGAGAGGACACCCATGGCCGAGCAGCGCCGCGGACCCGCGCCCGTCCCGGCCGCCGCCACCGCCCAGGCGCTGTCGGCCACAAGCCCCACCGGATCGGCCGGCCACGGGCCGGCGGCAGAGCTGAGCCACCGGGAGATCCTCACGGTGATGGCCGGGCTGCTCTCGGCCCTGGGCACCGCGATGCTGGCCGCCACCGTGGTCGCCAACGCGCTGCCGGCGATCGCGGTGGACCTGGGCGCCTCGGCCACCGAGACCACGCTGATCTTCATCGCGAGCCTGTTCATGATGACGGTGACCACCCCGATCTGGGGCAAGCTGTCGGACCAGCTCGACAAGAAGACGATGATGCAGGTCGCGCTGATCGTCCTGGTCGCCGCCTCGATCGCCAACGGGCTGGCGGTGAGCACCTGGATGCTGATCTGCTGCCGGATGATCCAGGGCGTAGGCATGGGCGGGGTCACGGTGCTGACCCAGACGATCCTGGCCACGGTCATCCCGCCGCGCACCCGCGGCCGCTACAACGGCTACTACGGTGCGGTCACCTCCACCGCGACCGTGTCCGGACCGCTGCTGGGCGGGCTGATCGTCGACGCGCCCGGCATGGGCTGGCGCTGGGTGTTCTTCCTGTGCGTGCCCTTCGCCGTGGTCTCGCTGGTGATGCTGCAGAAGTTCCTGCGCCTGGACCACCGACCCACCGAGGTCAGGTTCGACTATCTCGGGGCACTGGCGATCACCGCGACCGTGTCGCTGCTGATGGTGTGGCTGACCTTCGGCGGTTCGGCCTTCCCCTGGTGGTCGCCGGCCTCGGCCGGACTCGTGGTCGCGATCGCGGTGTTGATCCCGCTGGCGGTGCGCACCCAGCTGCGGGCCCGCCAGCCGCTGGTGCCGCTGCACATGGCCGGCGACCGGACCGTGGTGCTCACCGTCGCGGCCAGCATGGTCATCGGTATGGCCGTGTTCGGCGCCTCGGTGTTCCTGGCCCAATACTTCCAGTTCGCGCGCGGGATGTCGGCCTCGGCCGCCGGGATGCTGGTCGCCCCGATGATGCTCGGCTCCCTGGCCGGATCGGTGGTCTCCGGCCAGCTGATCACCCGGTACGGGCGGTGGAAACGTTTCCTCGTCGCCGGCGGCGTCCTGCTGGTCGCGGGCCTGGCCGCGGTGGCGCTCGCCGGGGCCGGGGCGCCGCTGTGGGCGGTGTGCCTGGCCGAGGCGGCGATCGGTCTCGGCATGGGCATGAGCATCCAGAACCTGGTGCTGGTCGCCCAGAACACCG
>Ga0079226_10002619_pt1 | contig 13888 bp, 13 predicted proteins | sample Poulit2014_FD_76345 | JGI IMG/M metagenome (GOLD analysis project Ga0079226, IMG submission 76345) | Agricultural soil microbial communities from Georgia to study Nitrogen management - Poultry litter 2014 | ecosystem: Environmental > Terrestrial > Soil > Agricultural land | place: USA: Georgia... | reverse complement strand
GTCGAGACGATATTTTTCATTCGATTCGAAGAAGTGCTATCTAAAATATCCAGTAAGAATTCATCATTGATCATCTCTGAAGTATCGACCATGGAGATGATTTTTTTCTTTTGAATATTAAATTGTCGCTTTAATAATAATTCAACCTTAAAAGTTTCCTTATTAGCGCGATAAGTGGCCGGACCTAACTCTCCTTCATAATACAGATTGGCAATGGGAGCTCGCCAGTCGATCACAATTGTATTTTCTTTTTGATTACGTAAAGCGGCAATTCCTAAATATAAGGTTTCTGGCTGATCATTTCCTTCTTTAAAATCAATGCGGGCAAAATACGGATTATCAGCCATCGTCTGCAAAGTGTTCAGGCGTTTATCTTTGGCCTGGGCACTTTGATAACGCAGCTGTAGTTCCTGTTCATATTGGCGATATTCGGTGGCTGATTCATAAAAGGATTCTTCACTGCCGATATTGATTTTATGAGTGTTGATTTCAGCTACTTCTTCATTCATTTTTTTTTGCAGAAGTTGTTGCTGATTAGCTAAAAAATCTTCTTCCTGATTGATCAAATCAATGGTATACCTTAAATGTTTTTCTTCAAACTGACGCTCTTGCATAATCGTGCCTCCAGTTTCTATTAAAAATCACGTCATAAAAGTATAGCATAGTTTGGCATACTTATAAAAGAAATCAGGTAAAAAGTAGACACATAATTTTTTTTCCCCTATACTAAAAAAGAATAAGTAAATAAAAATTATCTAAGAAGATATTTCTAGAAAGAAAGTGAAATCAGATGGATACTCAATTAAATAAAAAATTCTTGCCGATTTTACTGGGCAGTGATATTAATGTTTACGGTATGGCCCGCTCTTTTCATGAGGCTTATGGCACTATTTCTGAAGCCCACGGAGCCGCTCAGTTATCACCGACAAAATTCAGTAAGATCGTAAATGTTCACAGCCACCCGGGCTTTTCAGAGGCTGAGGGTTTTATGAAAGTCATGCGAGAATTAATGGCCGATTATAAAGATGATCCTCGGACTTTAATATTAGTGCCTTGTGGTGATGGCTATACTGAATTGATCGCACGTAATAAAGAAGAACTTTCCAAGCGTTTTGTCTGCCCGACTGTGGATGCCAAAAAGCAGGAGATTTTAGAAAATAAAGCGGCTTTCTATCAGACTTGTGAAAAGTATGGGCTGTCTTATCCCGATACTTTGATTATTAGTAAAGCAATGTATCAGAAAAAAGGGCAGATTGAAGTTCCCTTTGGTTTTCCTGTTGCTTTGAAACCTTCGGATAGCGTGGAATGGTTAGACATTGATTTTGCAGGTCGCAAGAAGGCTTTTATTATTGACAGTCAGGCAGAATTTGATGAAATTTTAGCTAAAGTGTATCAAAATGGATATACTTCTGAGATGATCTGCCAGAACTTTATCCCCGGTGATGACTCTAAAATGCGTGTGTTAAATGCCTATGTGGATCAGCACCATCAAGTCCGGATGATGTATTTAGGTCATCCTTTATTGGAAGATCCGACTCCGGAAGCAGTAGGAAATTATGTGGTGATCATGCCAGATTATAATGAAAAGGTCTTTCAGCAGATAAAAGTCTTTTTAGAAAAAATTGAATATACTGGTTTTGCTAACTTTGATATGAAGTATGACGAAAGAGACGGCGAGTATAAATTATTTGAGATCAATTTACGTCAAGGCAGGAGCAGTTATTGTGTGACTCTAGGAGGCTATAATTTAGCTAGTTATCTAGTTAACGATTACGTTTTAGATACTCCGTTTTCCGAAACTACTTTTGCCAGAGGAAATAAGTTGTGGATCGGTGTGCCGGAAAAACTTTTGCAAAAGTATATCGTGGCAGGACCTGACAAAGACCGTGCTTTACAATACATCAGAGAAAAAGAATATGGCAATACTTTATATTACAAAGAAGATATGAATTTGAAACGATATCTGCTTGTCAAACGGATCTTTTATTTGTATCATGACAGATATAAAAAATACTTCAGAAAGAAGTAGGTCAGATGAAAAACTTTTTTACTATTCTTGGCGGTATGGGGACGATGGCCACAGAGAGCTTTGTCCACCTTTTAAATGAACGTACTCCAGATGTGACTTCCGATCAGGATTATTTTAATTATTTAATGCTGAATCATGCCACTATGCCAGATCGGACAGCTTTTATCCTAGATCAGTCAAAAACAGATCCAGGTCCAGTTTTGCAGGCAGATGTTAAGCAGATCGCACCATTAAAGCCGGATTTTTTTGTCTTGGCTTGCAATACTGCTCATTATTTTTATGATGATATGCAAAAACTCACAGACATTCCAATTTTGCATATGCCAAGGCTTGCTGTTAAAGCAATCCTGCAGACTCAATCAGGAATGAATAAGAAGATCCGCGTGGGTTTATTGGCGACTAAAGGAACGATTGCTACAGAAATTTATAGCCGTGAAATCGAAAAGTTCAATGAACTTGAAGTAGTTTTGCCGAGTGTAGATCTACAAGCAGAAATTATGCATCTGATTTATCATGATGTAAAAGAAAATAATTTTATTGATAAGAGCCTGTATGAAAAAATTCTAGCAGAAATGACTTGCACTTATCACTGTGATGTGATGCTTTTAGGATGTACTGAGCTTTCCTTAGTTCAAGAAAGTGTAAAAAATACAACTTATCCAATTATAGATGCACAAGATGTTTTAGTAAATGAAACGATTCGACAGGCCATACAGACGCAAAGAAGTAAATAGCTTAAAAATAGAAGGATTTTCTCATTAATTGGCAGTAAACCGGACCGACATGGTGCCAGTCTCAAAAGTATTGGCACTAGTTCTCTCCAATTTACTGCCAATTTCTCTTTATTTATCAATCTTTTCTTGTAATTAATAACTATTCAGACAAATGAAATAAATCACAAACAGATTATAAGACGAGAACTGCTCTCATTTGTTAGTATTAAGTTGTAAGCAAAAGGATATGGCTTACAATATGGAAATATTCAGATTAGGAGCAAAGAGTATGGAACATATTTTTAAGAAAAAGGGCGTCCGTGTCTTGGTTTTATTGCATGGCACGAGTGGAAATGAACACGATTTAGTAAATATTGCAGAAATTATGGATCCAGAGGCTTCTCTTTTGGGAATTCGCGGTTCGGTAGAAAAAGATGGGAAAAATATATTTTTTAATCAAGCAGATGAGAAGGGGATTTATAATTTAGCAGACCTGCAGGCCAAAGCTAAAGAATTGGCTGAATTCATTCAGACAGCAGCTAAACAATATGAATTTTCTCTGTCTGATTGTGTTTTTGTCGGCTATGACAATGGTGCTAATATTGCTATTCAGTTATTAGTCAATCAATTTCCTATCCATCAGGCAATTTTACTGCACCCTAATTTCCCTGTTGAATTGGAACAAAAACCTGATTTCTCTCAAGTACAGGTGTATCTGACTATGGGGAGAAATGATCCTGAAATTCCTCTTGAAGACTATCGTCGTGTTTTTAGTTTATTTGATAACAATGACGCCGAAGTTACCCAAATGTGGTCAGAGGATGAACGCGTTACTTATGATGAAGTTACAAATGCGAAAATTTGGTTAGAAGAAGCTTAAAAAAGCCGAGAGTGGGACATAATTATTTGCCAGCAATAATCCACGACAAATTAGGTACTACGATGCATCAAGGTTTCGTCTTTTGCTATGAGACCCACTGGAGCACAGGAGTAATCCTAAAAAGTTCGGAAATTTATTGCCGTTGGAAAATATGTCCCAGTCTCGTTTTTTTAGTCAATTGTTCTACAACTCATTCAAAATAAGTTTGATCTACTTGTTTTAAGAGAATTTTTAACTGTTCTTTAGTGGTACGCTTTACAGATAATTCAGGTAAATCATCGATTGCAAAATACTGGGCCTGAGAAGTTTCTAAATTGGCATTGAATTGTCCTTTGATAGCGACACAGTTAAAGACTAATTTATAATATTGAAAAGTCTGGGGGATATCTTTGCGTAAATTGGTGTCAAAGACAGCTTTTAGTTCATTGGCCCGGACCTTTAGACCCGTTTCTTCGAGAACTTCCTTTTCAACATTTTCTCTGGGAGTCAGACCCACATCAGCATATCCGCCGGGTAAAGACCATTCTTTGCTCTGACGATCCTGCACTAATAAGATTTTTTCATTTCGGTAAATCCAGCCACGAACATCAGTTTTGGGGGTCTGATAACCGATCTCCTGGGAAAATAGGGAGTCGATTGCTTCTCTGGGTTCATTACCGAGATCAGCAATTAAAGTTAAAGCCAAGTCATTTAGCTTTTGATAACGGTCTTGATCAAATGGATCTTTACCATACTGCAGACCGGCTTGGGCAATGGAAAGTAATTCTTTATAAATAGTTAAATAATCCATGATTATCTCCTTTTTGTTCTTTTTTGCAATTATTTTATCATGTAAGTTATACTGAAGCTAATAAAGAGGTGAGAAAATTATGGGAAATTTATTGATAAAGCGTGCTTATGAAGCTGTCGATGCTAATGATGGAAAAAGAGTACTGGTCGATCGGATGTGGCCAAGAGGAATAAAGAAAGAGAAGCTAGCACTTGATTTGTGGGAAAAATCGCTAGCTCCTACTAGCCAGTTACGCAAGAAATTCGGTCATGATCCCCAAAAATTTTCCTGGTTTAAAAAGGAATACCAAAAAGAATTAGAGCAAAATGATGAGCTGGATAATTTTATTGAACAAATTAAAACATGGCTAAATTACGCAAATGTCACTTTGATCTATAGTGCTAAAGATCAACAGCATAATCAGGCGGTTGTTTTGCAGGAATATTTAAATGGTAAACTTAATAAATAAAAAAATGGTCTAACTACTTGCATCTTCACGGTAGAAGTGGTTAAATGAAAACATAATTGATTGATGAGAAAGATAACCTTATTTGATGATTCTTTTTATAGAGAGGAAAAGTCTGGCTGAAACTTTTCTAAAAGAAGACAGATAATGGACCCCTTTTGAAAACTCTTGTTGAAACAAGGGCGGTCGTTTCCGTTATAACGAAGAAGGAGCACAAAGTTAATTTGTGTTTGAAAATAGGTGGAACCACGAAAAATCGTCCTAGTGTCGCAAGGCATTAGGACGTTATTTTTTTCATCAGAAATTTGAAGGAGGAAGAAGAATGATTCAACTAACATTTCCAGATGGTGCTGTAAAGGAATTTGAATCTGGAGTAACGACTAAAGAAGTCGCTGAAAATATCGGTAAAAGTTTAGCAAAAAAAGCTCTGGCAGGTAAAGTCAATGGGGAATTACTTGATTTGAGCCAGCCCATCACTGAAGATGGCAGTATTGAAGTAGTGACGCCTGATCACGAAGATGCACTGGAAATCTTACGTCATTCGACTGCGCATCTGATGGCTCAAGCGATGCGCCATTTGTATCCACAGATTCATTTTGGTGTAGGGCCGGCGATTGATAGTGGTTTTTATTACGATACAGATAATGGTGAAAATCCGATAGCAGCAGAAGACCTGCCGGCTATTGAAACCGAAATGATGAAAATCGTCAAAGAAAATTTGCCGATCGTCCGTAAAGAAGTAAGTAAAGCTCAGGCTCTTGATTTATTTGCTGATGATCCTTATAAGGTTGAGCTGATCAATGATCTTGCTGCAGATGAAACTATCACTGTTTATCAGCAGGGGGACTTTGTTGATTTGTGCCGTGGACCGCATGTTCCTTCTACCAGCAGGATCCAAGTCTTCAAATTATTATCAGTTGCCGGCGCTTATTGGCGTGGAGATTCCAATAATAAAATGATGCAAAGAGTCTACGGTACGGCTTTCTTTGACAAGAAGGACCTAAAGGCTTTTGTTAAACAAAGAGAAGAGGCCAAGGAACGCGATCACCGTAAAATCGGTAAAGAGTTGGGTCTGTTTATGTTGTCACCTGAAGTGGGTTCTGGTTTGCCTTTCTGGTTACCAAAAGGAGCAACCATCCGTCGAGTGATTGAACGCTATATTACCGACAAAGAGATCAGCCTTGGTTATCAGCACGTCTATACTCCGATTATGGCTAATGTTGACTTTTACAAACGTTCTGGTCATTGGGATCATTACCATGATGACATGTTTCCGCCAATGGATATGGGCGATGGGGAAATGCTTGTCTTACGCCCTATGAATTGTCCGCATCACATGATGGTTTATAAGAATGAAGTGCATTCTTATCGTGAATTACCGATTCGGATCGCTGAATTAGGACAAATGCACCGTTATGAAAAATCAGGAGCTTTATCAGGATTGCAACGGGTTCGTGAAATGACTCTCAACGATGGTCATACTTTTGTCCGTCCAGACCAGATCAAAGATGAATTCAAACGTACATTGGACTTGATGACGTCTGTATATGCAGATTTTAATATCAACGATTATCGCTTCCGTTTAAGCTATCGTGATCCTGAAAATACGACAAAATATTTTCCTGATGATGCTATGTGGGAACATGCCCAAAAGGTTTTAAAAGAAGCCATGGATGAATTAGGCCTGGATTATTTTGAAGCAGAAGGTGAAGCAGCCTTTTACGGTCCTAAGTTAGATGTTCAAGTAAAAACAGCTTTGGGTATGGAAGAAACACTATCTACTATTCAGTTAGATTTCTTATTACCAGAAAGATTTGATTTGACTTATGTAGGCGAAGACGGGGAAAATACTCATCGTCCAGTGGTGATCCATCGTGGAATCGTATCAACTATGGAACGTTTTGTTGCTTATCTGACAGAAGTTTACAAAGGAGCTTTTCCCACATGGTTAGCACCTATTCAAGCAACGATCATCCCCGTTTCTGTTGATATCCATGGCGATTATGCCTATGAGTTGAAAGAAAGACTGCAGGAAAAAGGTTTGCGCATCGAAGTGGATGACCGGAATGAAAAAATGGGTTATAAGATCCGTGCTTCACAAACCCAGAAAGTTCCTTATCAGCTAGTCGTTGGGGATAAAGAAATATCCGATGGCTCAGTCAATGTTCGTCGTTATGGCAGCAAGAAAACAGAAGTTCAGTCAGCTGATATGCTGATCGATTCAATTGTGGCTGATGTTAGTAGTTACAGCAGAGTGTAGATTTTTTTAGAAAAGGCTGGGACATAATTATTTTCCAACAATAATTCACGAAAAATTAGACACTGCGATTCATAAGTTTCGTCTTTTGCGACGAGAACCCAATGGAGTGCAGGAGCAACCCTAAAAAGTTCGGAGATTTATTGTCCTTGGAAAATATGTCCCAGCCTCTTCTTTTTTTCTAGATATGTTAAAATAGAGCCAAAGAGGTTTTCAGTATGTTTTATTCATTTGCACGTTATGTCTTGCAATTCATTGCTTGGCTTATTAATGGTAAGGTAAAAATTCTACAGCGCGATAATTTACCAAAAAAGGGTAACTATATCGTTATCGCACCCCATCGGACTTTATGGGACGCTGTTTATCTGGCCTTGGCAGTATGGCCGAAACGCTGTATTTTCATGGCAAAAAAGGAATTATTTGAGATACCGGTCTTAGGTTTTTTCCTCCGTCATGGCAAGGCCTTTGCTGTTGATCGCGATCATCCGCAGTTAAGCTCGATCAAACAGCCGATTAATCATTTAAAAAATTCTTCCGATAGTCTGATCATGTTTCCTGGAGGAGCTTTACATGAATCGTCTTTAAAAGCTGGTGCCGCTTTAATTGCTAAAAGAACCGGCTTGCCGATCATACCGGCAGTCTATCAGGGACCCTTGACTTTTGGCGGCTTATTTAAAAGAAAACAGATCACCATTGCTTTTGGCAAAGCAATCAAGATAGGAAATGAAAAAGATGCTTTAAAGACAAGTCAACAGCTACTTCAGCATGCTTTTGATACTTTGGATCAAATGATCGATCCCGATTTTGTTGATGAAAAATTGCACTAACAGCTAAGCAAAAGAGCTGGCGGACAGGAAAGCTTGATTTTATAATGTTTTTATGATACATTATAAAAGTATTGATACTAGACGCGTGAGTGAGGGTTGTTTTTTCCCTCACTCTTTTTATGGCAATGAGTTGTTCAAAGATGATAAAGGAGGGGATAGCTGTTGAGTACAGTCGTTGAAACTGTGACCGATCTGGTAATGCCCATATTAGATGAAAATAATTTTGAGTTAGTTGATTTAGAGTTTGTGAAAGAAGGAAAAAATTGGTACTTACGTGTCTTTATTGACAAAGAAGGCGGGATCGATATCATGGAATGTGCCATGGTGAGCGAATCATTAAGTGAAAAATTAGATCAGGCTGATCCTGATCCGATTCCACAAGCGTATTTCTTGGAAGTTTCTTCTCCTGGAGCAGAACGCCCATTAAAAAAAGAAAAGGATTATGAACATGCTTTAGGCGAGTATATTCATCTTTCTTTATATGAGCCAGTTGATAACGAAAAACAGTTGGAAGGTTATCTGCAATCTTTTGATGCTGATCATTTAGTATTGAAAATTCGTCTTAAGACACGTGAAAAAGAATTGACGATCGAGCGCAAAAAAATTGCGAAAGCCCGTCTGGCTATTCAATTTTAACTACGGAGGAATCAAAGAAAATGAGTAAAGAAATGTTAAATGCACTGGATGCGCTGGAAGCGGAAAAAGGAGTTTCTAAAGAGATCGTTATTGATGCGCTGGAAACAGCTTTGATCTCGGCTTACAAACGGCATTATGGACAATCTCAAAATGTCGAAGTAGAGTTTGATGCAAAAAAAGGCGATATACATGTCTTTTCTGTAAAAGAAGTAACGGAAGAAGTAATGGATTCTCAATTAGAAATTTCTTTAGCAGATGCGACTGCCATCAATCAAGCCTATGAAATTGGCGATCAGATCCGCTTTGAAGTTACGCCTAAAGATTTTGGCCGGATCGCGGCCCAGACGGCTAAGCAGGTTATCTTGCAAAGAGTGCGTGAAGAGGAACGTTCGATCATCTACAATGAATTTTCTGCTTATGAAAATGATATCATGCAAGGTGTAGTTGAACGCCAGGATCGTCGTTATATTTATGTGAATTTAGGGCGGATCGAAGCAGTTTTATCTAAACAAGATCAAATGCCCAATGAACATTATCAAGCACATGATCGAATCAAGGTCTATGTTACTAAAGTAGAAAATACTTCAAAAGGACCACAAGTTTTTGTTAGTCGCAGTCATCCGGATTTGTTAAGACGTTTATTTGAACAAGAAGTGCCGGAAATTTATGATGGGATTGTAGAAATCGTCAGCATTGCCCGTGAAGCTGGGGATCGCTCGAAGATCGCAGTTCGCTCGAATGATCCGGCTATTGATCCTGTAGGCACTTGTGTAGGACCTAAAGGACAACGTGTACAAGCTCTAGTTAATGAATTAAAGGGTGAAAATATGGATATTGTTGAATGGAATGAAGATCCGGCCGTTTATATTGCCAACGCTTTAAACCCTTCTGAAGTCAATGATGTAATATTTGATTTAGAAAATCCTAAATCTTGTACAGTTGTTGTGCCAGATCATCAATTATCTCTGGCAATCGGTAAAAAAGGTCAGAATGCTCGCTTGGCTGCAAAATTGACTAATTTCAAGATCGATATCAAAGCTGAATCAGATATGGAAGAATTTTATGCTCAACTAGATGCTGAAGAAGAGTTGTCAGCTGAAGAAGTCGATCCTGATCTAGCTGATGAAATAGAAGATGAAGATTAACTAATAAGGAGGAACCTCAATGAAGAAAAGGAAAATTCCTTTAAGAAAATCAGTCGTCTCTGGTGAAATGCTGCCAAAAAAAGAATTGTTAAGAATTACGCGTTCGAAAGATGGTGAAGTTACTATTGATCCTAGTGGTAAACTGCCTGGGCGCGGTGCTTATATCGCAATAGAGCCTGAAGAAGCACAATTGGCATGGGATAAGAAAATTTTAGATAAAGTTTTAGAGACTTCCTTGAATGATGATTTTTATCAAGAATTATTAGATTATGTGAGCCATCAAAAAGCACGTCGCGAGTTATTTGGTCATGAATAGACAGAAAGCTTTAAACCTTTTAGGTCTGTCAATGCGTGCAGGTAAGCTGATCGACGGGGTCGAATTGACTATTGAAAAAGTCCGTGTAGAAGAAGTAAAGCTTGTTCTGGTAGGCAAAGATGCTGGAAAAAACACTCAAAAAAAGGTGAAAGATAAATGTTCTTTTTACCAAGTTCCTTGTCTGGATTGCTTTGATTCAGTCGAATTAAGTCAAGCTATCGGTAAAAACAGAATGGTAGTTGGCATTTTGGACAACGGTTTTGCGCAAAAAATCGAGGAACTAATACTTAGTTAGGAAGGTGATTGCATGGGGAAAAAAAGAATTTACGAACTTGCAAAAGAAATCAATAAATCGAGTAAAGAGATTGTAGAAACAGCTCAATCATTAGGATTTGATGTAAAAAATCATATGGGATCATTATCAGAAACAGAAGAAAAAAAGATCCGTCAAAATTTGAATGGTAAGGCTCAAAATCAACAATCATCAAATAAACAACCAGCAAATAAGGGAAGAGAAAAGAAATTTCAGACACAAAGAAATAATCCTAACTTTCAAAATCGCCAAAAACAAGCAGGCAATCAAAACAAGTCGAACCAGACACAAAACAACCGGACAAGTAATCAAAATCGTAAACAGTCCAATACTGCACGTAATCATCAGACAAAAGAGCAGGCAGACCATAAGGTAAAAAAACAAAACAGTGATCAAAAAACGCGTAATGTTCAACAGCAAAATCGTTCAAATGATCAACGCAACAAACAACAGAATAAACCAGCAGCAAATCGGCCAGCAAGATCAGCCGGTCAAAACAAAAAACAGGACAATCAAAAAGTCAATGTTCAAGCTCCTAAACCAGACCAGCGTAAAGCAAAGTCACAGGCAAGTACGCAAAGCAACAATCAGCGGCGAAATAACAATAACAACAGTAATCGCAACAATAACAATAATCGCAACAATAACTTTAACCGCAATAACAACCGTAATCGGAATAAGTTTAATAAGAAAAACAAAAAAGGCCGTCAGCAGGAAAAGAAGAAACCGGCAGTGCCGCAACGTAAATTCCACGAACTGCCTAAAGTCCTGGAATATACAGAGGGCATGAATGTGGCAGATATTGCCAAGAAGATTCATCGTGAACCTGCTGAAATTATTAAGAAGTTATTTATGATGGGCGTAATGGTCAATCAGAACCAACCTCTAGATAAGGACACGATTGAATTATTAGCTACTGATTATGGGATTGAACCACAAGAAAAAATTGAATTAGATATTGCGGATATCGATAAATTCTTTGAAGCAGATGAAGTCAAGGAAGAGAATTTAGTTTCCCGTCCGCCTGTTGTTACCATTATGGGACATGTTGACCATGGGAAGACTACTTTATTGGACCACTTGCGTCATTCGCGTGTAACGAGTGGTGAAGCTGGCGGGATCACCCAACATATTGGAGCTTATCAAGTTAATATTAACGGCAAACCGATTACATTCTTGGATACCCCAGGACATGCTGCCTTTACTAGTATGCGAGCTCGGGGTGCCAGCATCACGGATATTACGATCTTGGTTGTAGCAGCTGATGATGGTGTGATGCCGCAAACTGTCGAGGCAATCAATCATGCCAAAGCGGCTGAGGTGCCGATTATTGTAGCCATCAATAAAATTGATAAACCAGGTGCTAATCCGCAACAAGTCATGCAAGAGTTAAGTGAATATGAATTGATCCCTGAATTATGGGGCGGAGATACTATTTTTGTCGAAATTTCAGCTAAGTTTGATCAGAATATCGAAGAATTATTAGAAATGGTCCTATTAGTTGCTGAAGTGGAAGATTTAAAAGCAGATCCAAGTCAACGGTCAATTGGCTCAGTTATCGAAGCTCGTTTGGATAAAGGAAAAGGACCAGTGGCAACTCTACTTGTTCAACAAGGGACTTTGCACGTTGGCGATCCGATCGTAGTCGGTAATACTTATGGTCGTGTGCGTGTGATGACTAATGATATCGGTCGTCGTGAAAAACAGGCTGCTCCGGCAACGCCAGTAGAAATTACCGGTTTAAATGAAGTGCCGCAGGCAGGTGATCGTTTTGTTGTCTTCGAAGATGAAAAAACTGCTCGTCAAGCGGGTGAAGAAAGAGCAAAACGTGCTTTAGTTGAACACCGTTCTTCAAGTTCACGTGTAACCTTAGACAATTTGTTTGAAAGCCTGAAAGAAGGCGAATTAAAAGAAGTTAATGTGATTATAAAAGCTGATGTTCAAGGTTCCGCTGAAGCTTTGTCGGCATCTTTACAAAAGATTGAAGTTGCAGGCGTTAAAGTTAATATTGTCCACTCACAAGTGGGCGCTATCAATGAAAGTGATATTACTTTAGCAGCGGCAAGTAATGCTATCATCATCGGTTTCAATGTCCGCCCAACCTCACGTGCTAAAACTCAAGCAGAATCTGAAGAAGTGGATATTCGCTTGCACCGTATTATTTACAAGGCAATCGAAGAAATTGAAACAGCTATGAAAGGAATGCTTGATCCTGAGTATCAAGAAAAAATTACCGGTCAGATGATCGTTCGTGAAACTTATAAAGTTTCTAAAGTGGGGACAATTGCCGGCTGCTACGTGACCGATGGTTCGATTCAACGTAATAGTGGTGTCCGTATTATTCGTGATGGCATTGTAATCTATGAAGGAAAATTAGCTAGTTTGAAACGCTTTAAAGATGATGTCAAAGAAGTTAAGTCAGGCTTTGAATGTGGTGCAACTATTGAGAAATATAATGACATTAAAGTCGATGATGTAATCGAAGGTTTTGTTATGGAAGAAATCAAAGTCAACTAATATTGGTCTAGGAGGCTTTTATATGACGAATTATCGTGACCGCAGAGTCGCTCAAGAAATATTAAAAGAAGTGAATCGTATTTTGCAGCGTAAAGTACGAGATCCACGTGTGCAAGATGTGACGATTACTGATGTTCATGTTACTGGAGATTTACAGCAGGCAACTATTTACTATAGTATTTTGTCAGATGATACTTCAGATAAACAAGAAGCACAGAAAGGTCTGGAAAAAGCAAGCGGTCTGATCCGTGGTGAATTAGGACATGCTTTAAGCATTTACAAAACACCAGAAATTACTTTTGAAATAGATTCATCGGTAGCCTATGGAAGTAAGATAGACCAGCTTATCCGTGACTTAAATCAGGATGATAATTAAACAAAGCAGCTAATTTTTCTAAATTAGCTGCTTTTTTAAGAACTTGATTTAAGATGTTCTGAGTTTTCTACTATAGAAACTACAGGCACTAGGAAGTCTTGTCATAAGTTAGCTAGTTGGTTATTTTTCCTGAAAATGCTATAATTAAAAATGTTGAAAAAAATTTGAGGTGGATTATGGACGGTATTTTACCATTATGGAAAGAGCGTGGCATGACAAGCCATGACTGTGTGTTTAAATTAAGAAAAATTTTACATATGAAAAAAATTGGACATGGCGGTACCTTGGATCCGGATGTGGCGGGTGTTTTGCCTATCTGTATTGGAAAAGGTACGAAAGTAATTGAATTTTTGACTGCTATGGGCAAAAGCTATGAAGGGGAAATCACTTTAGGTTTTTCTACTACAACTGAGGATGCTTCCGGTGAACTAGTTCAAGCCAGTCCGATCGAATATCCTTTTAGCGAACAAGAAATCGATCAGGCAATGGCTCAGTTTGTTGGAGAAATTACACAAATTCCGCCAATGTATTCGGCTGTTAAGGTGAATGGCAGAAGGTTATATGACTATGCGCGTAACAATGAAACTGTAGAGCGGCCCAAGCGAGTCGTATCCATCCAATCATTTAAACGCAGCAGTAAAGCT
>Ga0079226_10002618_pt1 | contig 13889 bp, 15 predicted proteins | sample Poulit2014_FD_76345 | JGI IMG/M metagenome (GOLD analysis project Ga0079226, IMG submission 76345) | Agricultural soil microbial communities from Georgia to study Nitrogen management - Poultry litter 2014 | ecosystem: Environmental > Terrestrial > Soil > Agricultural land | place: USA: Georgia... | reverse complement strand
TGGTATGGCTAAGTTATCCATATTTAATGCATTACTTACTAGTCCATTTGTATATCCTAATAAAAAATATAGTAAAGCATTAACCCCTACTACCTTCCCAAATAATATATCTTCTAATAATCCTAAAATTAATCCAAAAAAAGCCCCATAATATTTTCCTTTAAGTAAGGCTACAACAGTTATAATTATTAGGGCCAAATTTGGTACATATCCTAATATTGGTATATAAGGTATTATTGTACTTTCTATGATTATATTTAAAATTATAGTTAGTGCTAATATTATAATATTCACTTTAATCCCTCAATCACTCTAAAACAACTAATACTTTATATATTTTTTTAAAGTCAATAGCTGGTTTAATAGTTATTCTTTTCATCAATTCTTTTTCTGCTTCAGTAACTTTTTCTACCTCTCCTATATATATGTCTTCTTTAAATAAATCTCCTAAACCTGAAGTATAGAGCTTATCTCCTTCTTTTATATCTGCTTTATTATCAAATAGATATCCACTTAAACTATTATCTACATTACCTGATATAACTCCACCATCTTGGGTTCTTGTACTTTTAAAAGCTATATTATTAGACTCATCTATTATTGAAACTACTTTTGCTGAATTTTCACTTACCTCAGATACTCTCCCTACAACACCTTCTTTAATACTTCCATTTTTGATTTTTAATCCTTGAACTACAGTGTTTCCTTTTTCTACACCATCATTTGATCCTTTATCAATATTAAAAGTATTGTACCAGTTACCTGATTCTTTACTAGTAACTTTACTCGAAAGTAAATTTAGGTTTGTTTTTTCTAATAATTCCATTTCCTCTTTTAAAAAATCTGATTTTCCTATTATATTTTCTAAATCTCTATTTTCTTCTTCTAATTTAGATATTTCATTTTTTAGATTTTTATTTTCATCTAATATACTAGTAAGATTTTTTAAAGTAGAAAAAATATTAGATACTTTGACCCTTATACTAGAGGTTATTCCATTGACAGGCCCTAAAGAATTCATCACAATTTTCTCACTTTGACTTATATCTGTTCGATTCTCTCCTGTTCTTCCAATTATAACAAATAGAATGATAGTAACTATAGCTACTATCATTCTATTTTTGTATTTTTTAAAAAAATACATATTATCACCACTTAGCCCATTCTTTTATCATTGTCTACAGTCTTTCTTAACACATCTAAACTATCTAATGCTATACCTGTCCCTATTGCTACACAATCTAAAGGTTCTTCAGCTATATATACAGGCATGCCTGTTTCTCGAGATATCAAACGGTCTATACCATCTAATAATGCTCCTCCACCTGTTAGAACTATTCCTTGCTCCATAATATCAGATGCTAATTCTGGTGGTGTCTTTTCTAAAGTAGATTTTATTGCTTCTACAATATGATAAACTGGTTCTTCGAGAGCATCATGAATTTCTTCAGCAGTAATTTCAATAGTCTTAGGTAGACCACTGACTAAATCCCTTCCTCTAATATCCATAGTTTTTTCACTATCTTCTATATCTGCTGAACCTATATTTATTTTAATTTCTTCTGCTGTTCTTTCTCCGATCATTAGACTATATTCTTTTTTTATATAATTTGTTATAGATGTATCTAACTCATCTCCACCTACCCTAATAGATTTACTTGTAACTACACCTCCAAGGGAAATTATAGCTACTTCTGTAGTTCCTCCGCCTATATCTACTATTAAACTTCCTGTTGCTTCTTGCACAGGTAGACCTGCTCCTATAGCAGCTGCCATAGGTTCTTCAATTAAGTATGCATTTCTAGCTCCAGCATGTACTGCTGCTTCCTCTACAGCTCTTTTTTCTACTTCTGTTACACCACTAGGTACACATACTACTACTCTTGGTTGAAATAATGATCGTTTTTTATATGCTTTTCTAATAAAATATTTTAACATACTTTGAGTTGTATCAAAATCTGCTATTACACCATCTTTTAATGGTCTTGTTGCTACTATATTTCCTGGTGTTCTACCTATCATTTTTTTAGCATCTTCACCTACTGCTAAAACTTCATTTGTATTAGTTTGTACTGCTACTACAGATGGTTCTCTTGCTACTATTTCTCTTCCTTTTATATATACTAGAGTATTAGCCGTTCCTAAATCGATACCCATATCTCTATTAAATATATCAAACATTCCCATTGATGTATTTCTCCTTCCTAGTTTCCATTTACATTAAATTTTTCTCTTTAAAACTTATATATCTATTATCCCCAATAATTATATGATCTAATACTTTAATACCTAGTAAATCCCCTACATCTACCAATCTATGTGTAATATTTATATCCTCATTACTTGGTTGTGGATCACCACTTGGATGATTATGTATTAGAATTATAGAATTTGCACTTCTTCTAATCGCCATATTAAATACATCTCTTGGATGTACTATAGATGAATTTAGAGTTCCTATGGAGATATTTTCTATTGCTAAAACCTGATTTTTCGTATCTAATATTGCTATTCTAAAGTGTTCTTTATTTAAAAATCTCATTTCATCCATCAAGAGATTGACTAAAACTATAGGTGAATTTACTTTAGTCCTCTCATGAGGGGCTAAACGATTTAATCTTTTTCCTATTTCTATAACAGCTAATATTTGAGCTGCTTTACAATCTCCGATTCCTTTTATTTCTGTAAGTTGTTCTAGACTAATATCAGTTAAGTGACTTAAGCCTCTTGTATCCATATTAATTACTTTTTGTGCCAAATCAATAGCTGTCACATTTCCATATCCTGTTCTTATTATTATGGCCAATAGTTCTGCATTAGATAGGGATCCTACACCATAACTATATAACTTTTCTCTAGGTCTTTCACTTAATGGTAATTCTTTAATAGTATAATTCTTTTCACTATCTAATTCAATTCCCATTTTTTTCACCTACTTATTTATAATAGTTTTATATCAAAATGCTTATATAACAATTTATTAAGTTTACTCATTGGTAATCCAATTACATTATCATAACAACCATTGATTTTTTTTACTAGTAAGCTTCCATAACCTTGGATTCCATAAGATCCTGCTTTATCAAATGGTTCCTTTGTATTTATATATCTAGCTATTAATTCTTTATCTAATTTTTCAAATTTTACTATAGTTCTTTCAAAATCAACTATCTTTTTATTTTGATGTAAATTTATTAGTCCTATTCCTGTTATAACTTCATGTTCATTCCCACTTAAAGCTTCTAACATTTTTTCTGCATCTAGTTTATCTTTTGGCTTACCTAGTATTTGATTTTGAAATACTACTATGGTATCAGCTCCAATAACTATACTATCCTTGTACCTTTTACCAACATCGTAAGCCTTTCTAAATGCTAGTCCCATTGCTGTTTGAGCTGGATTATCCTTTTCATTTGTTATTTCTTTAGTATGGCTTTCCACTACTGTATGTTCTACTTTGAATTTTTTTAATAGTTTTCTTCTTCTAGGTGAAGAAGATGCTAATATTATATTATCCATTATGCACATCCCTATTTCTAAATAGTATTTTAAAATTTTTTCTTAAATTTTCTACTATATATATAGAACCTAAACCTACAAAATATCCTGTAAATAAACTCATCAACACTAGGAAAGGTAGATAGGTATATATTCTTAAATTACTCATTATATATACTGCTACACTAACTTGAGCAAAATTGTGAGAAAGTGCTCCAATAATACTAATTCCTATTAAACTAAACACCTCTGAAAAGAATAAATATGATATATACATAGTTATACAAGATAACACAGCCCCTGATAGACTGTAAATAAAACTAGAAACACTTCCAGTAACTAGCATTAAAACTAGACTCTTTAATATGGATACTGTAATACCTTCTTTAAATCCAAATATTACTAAGGTTATTAGTACAACCATATTTGATAGACCTAATTTTGCACCAGGAATCATTACGGGCAATGGTATAGCTGATTCTAGAACACTTAATGCTAATCCTATAGAAACAATTACAGATAAAAATATTATTTTATTTATTTTTCTCATATTAATCCTTCCTATTGGCTTATCATGTCAATATCATTATCTCCATCCATACCTTTAATTTCGATTACTAGTTTATTAGGTAAGCATACTATAGTTTCACCTATTTTAGAAATGTATCCTTGTTTTACATCTATTTGATCTGGACAACTCGCTTCAATAACTCTTACTTCTCCATCTCCTAATTCTACCAAATTATATCCAAATTCTGTCTCAATTGGTATCTTATTTCCTTCTAATTTTTTGTCAAATATAATTTGTTTTATCTCTTCCCCATCTACTTGTATACTTACATATCTATCATCATTGGAAAAAGCCTGTTTCTTAATATATATTAGTGAAAGTAATGTTAAAACAACTACAAAAACTACTAATCCTTTGTCTCCTTTTGTCAATTCTATCACCTACAATATCCATTATAAATTACATTTATTTCATATTATATTGGCTTATTCCACTCTTTATAGTTTATCACTAATATATCCTATTTACAAGCTAGAAATAAAAAAATAGAGTCTAAAAAGACTCTATTTTTAACCAGCTTTTGTTTCTTCCTCTATCTTTACATTACTTGTATAAATACATTTGGTAGGACATTTTTCTTCACAAATTCCGCAATTAATACATTTTTCATAATCTATCTTTGCTAACATGTTATCAAAAGTAAATGCATCTTCCGGACAGTTTTTAACACAGATTCTACATCCTATACATCCTATAGAGCAAGCTTTTCTAACAAATCCTCCTCTATCCTCATTTACACATTTTACTATGTATTCACTATCATATGGCACTAAATCTATTATATTCTTTGGACATATATCTATACATTTCATACATGCTGTACATTTGTCTTTGTCTATAACTGCAACTCCGTCTACCATTCTGATAGCATCAAATTCACATACATCATAACATGTTCCACATCCTAAACATCCATATGAACAAGCTTTACATCCATCAGCAAGCTCTCCTTGAACTCTACAGTCTTTAATTCCTTCATATTTATATTTATCTTTTGCTTTTTCTTTACTACCTTGACATAATACTACAGCAACATTTCTTTCAACATTACCAGCATCTAACCCCATTATATCAGCGATATTATCTGCTGTATCCTGACCTCCAATAGGGCATGCATTTACCGGAGCATCTCCTGCTGCTATAGCTGTTGCTAAACCTTCACACCCAGGAAAACCACAAGCTCCACAATTTGCACCAGGTAGAGCTTCTAATACATCACCTATTTTAGGGTCTATCTCTACTGCAAATGCTTTAGATGCTATAGATAGTAATACTCCGAATAACAATCCTAATCCACCTAAAACTAGTATTGGTTGAACTATATTTTCCACTTTATTACCCCCTAAACCATTCCGCCAAAGCCTGCAAAGGCTATAGCCATTAATCCTGCAGATATTAAAGCTATTGGAAATCCTTCTAATGCTTCTGGTATATCTGCTATCTCTAATTTCTCTCTAATTCCTGACAATAATATTATCGCTATAAAGAACCCAACAGATGCACCTATTGCATTAGTCATAGTTTCTACAAAAGTATAACCTTCTTCAATATTTAATATAGTAACACCTAATACTACACAGTTTGTAGTTATAAGTGGTAAAAACACTCCCATTGCACTATATAAAGTTGGACTTAGTTTTCTTATAGCTAATTCTACAAATTGTACCAATGATGCTATTACTAATATAAATACAATTGTTTGTAAGTACTGAAGCCCTAATACATCTAATATAGAATGCTGTATAAAATAAGTAATTGCAGATGCCATAGTGATTACAAAGGTTACTGCTACTCCCATTCCTGCTGATGTTTCCATTTTATTAGATACACCTAGAAATGGACATATACCTAAGAATCTAGCAAATACATAATTGTTCACAAATATTGTAGATACTAATATTGTGAATAGATTCATATGATCTACCTCCTCTATAAATTAATTAGTAACTGCTTTCTTTTCACTTCTCTTTTTACTTATAGAATTAAAGACAGCTATCATAATACCAAGTACTATAAATGCTCCTGCTGGTTCTACAAATATAGCTGCTGGTTCAGCATTACCAAATACATTAATTTGTAAAGCAGTATCAGCCAATAGAGTTCCTGCTCCGAACAGTTCCCTGATTGCAGCTAATATAACAACTGATAATGTATAACCTAAACCATTTCCTAAACCATCTACCACTGATGGTAATATTTTATTTTTGTATGCAAAAGATTCTGCTCTTGCAAGTATAATACAATTAACAACTATCAAAGGTAGAAATATACCTAATGAATCATATATAGCTGGAGCGAAAGCCTCCATAAACATTTCTACAATAGTTACAAAAGTCGCTATTACAACTATAAAAGAAGGTATACGAATTTTTTCAGGTATTACATTTCTAAGTAATGACACTACAAGATTGGCACAAACCAGTACAAATGTTACTGCCATTCCCATGGAAAAAGCATTTACTATGGTAGTCGTAACTGCAAGTACTGAACACAATCCAACTAGCTGAACTAATACAGGATTGTCTTTAAAAATACCATTTTTAAGGATATTAGACAATTTCAATTTATTCCACCTCCACTAATCTTCTAAATAATCTACAAAAACTTCTCTAGCACCATTGATACCTTTCAAAGCTCCATCTGTAGATATAGTTGCACCTGATAACAGTTGTACTTCATCTTCTTCAGCAGGACTATCTACTGCTACTAATTCACTATCAGTAGACTTATCTATAAATGAATCAGTAAATTCATCATCCTCTATTCTAGTACCTATACCTTTGGTTTCTGTATTACTTATATTTTCTATTCCTGCTATAGTACCATCTTCATTAATACCAACAGCAGTTGATATCTCACCGTCATATCCAGTAGATGATACTTTTAAAGCATAGCCTATAGTTTCATCGCCTTTTTTCGCTTCATATATTTCCTTAACATAGTCGTTATTATTTTGTATTTCTTCTAATAAAGATTCCTCTATATCCTCAAAATCATCTGCATCAGCAAACATTTCAAAAAATGCTCCAAGACTTTCCTCTTTTTGTCTTTCAGCAATGATAGGTTCAGTAAAACTATTTGACAAAGCCAATACTCCACCTGCAACTGCTGTAAATAATAATAGTATTATTCCTAATTTAATTGTTTCTTTCATTTATTTTACCTCCCCAAATGCTTTAGGCTTTGTAAATCTTTCAATTACCGGGGTTGCTATGTTCATTAAAATAATTGCATAGGACACACCTTCTGGCATTCCACCCTTTACCCTTATTAATGCTGTAAGAACACCTGCTCCTATACCAAATATTATCTTTCCTTTAGGTGTAATAGGTGAAGATGAATAATCTGTTGCCATAAAGAATGCTCCTAATATTAATCCTCCACCAAGGAGATGATATGGTAATAAACTTACATCTACTCCTAATAATAACAGCATAATAGCAGTACTTCCAATATAAAATGTAGGAATCTTCCAATCAATAACTTTTCTAATTAATAAATATGCTGCCCCTATTAATAATAAGATCGATGATGTTTCACCTATAACCCCTCCAATATCCCCTGTAAACATTCTAGTAATTGAAGGTAAGGATGTACTACCATCTTTCATAATAGATAATGGTGTAGCACTTGCCATTCCATCTGGGTTTATGTATTCTGACATTATAGATGGCCATGATGCAACTAATGCTGCTCTTGCTGCTAATGCTGGGTTCATAAAATTAGACCCAATACCACCGAAGAATTCCTTTACTATAATTATTGCGAATCCTGCACCAAATACTGCTATCCACCATGGTGCACCTGCTGGTAAATTAAATGCTAATAAAATACCAGTTACTACTGCACTTAGATCTTTAATCATTATTTCTTTTTTAAAGAACTTTTGTGTTCCAGCTTCAAAAGCTACTGATGCTACTACTGAAACTACAATAAGACTTAATGCAGACATCCCAAAATAGTATATACTTCCTATTAAAGCAGGAACCATAGCAATTATAACATCTAGCATTATCCTTTGGGTAGATTCATTGGATTTTATGTGTGGAGCCCACGACATAGTTAAGTCTTTATCTAAAGTTATAGACTCTTTATTTTTGTCTAAAGCTTTTCCTTCCATATTCTATCTCCTCCTTATGAACTTTTTCTTTGTGCTGTTATTTCTCTTTTAGCATAAGCTATAGATTCAGCTAAAGGTCTTTTTGCTGGACAAATATATGAACAGCTTCCACATTCTATACATGATAATGCATTTAGTTTTTCTGCATCATCAAATCTATCTTTTAAAGCATATGCACCTATATATAATGGTTCTAACATTACTGGACAAACTTCTAAGCATTTACCACATTTAATACATGGTAGTACCTTTTCCGGTTTAGACTCTTCTTCAGTCATAACAACTATACCTGTAACTCCTTTAGTAATAGGAGTATCTAATGTAAATTGTGTATGACCAGTCATAGGTCCACCTGCTATAATTTTTCCAGGCTCTCCATTAAAACCACCACATTGGGAAACTAAATCTCCAATGGTTGTCCCTATCTTAACCAATAAATTTTTAGGTTCTTTTACTCCATTTCCAGTTATAGTTACTACTCTTTCATATAAAGGTTTACCTTCTATTACTGCTTCAGCTGCTGCTGCAACAGTACCTACATTATTAACTATTGTATTTACATCATTACATCTTCCACCTTTTGGTACTATTTCTTCTAATACTGCATTTACTAGTCTGTAAGAATCACCTTGTGGAAATTTAGTTTCTAAAGGTACTACCCTTATATTATCTAATCCCTCTACTGCTTTAGACATAACTTCTATAGCTTCTTTTTTGTTATCCTCGATTCCTATGTATCCATTTGCTTCTGGAAAATATCTTAACATGATCTTTAAACCATCAATTATAAGTTCTGATTTTTCTAACATAAGTCTATCATCACATGTTAGATAGGGTTCACATTCGGCACCATTTAATATAATATTGTGTATTTCACTTGTAGTACCTATTTTAGAATGTAGCGGAAATGATGCTCCACCCATACCTACAATCCCTGCTTCTCTAAGAATTAATTCTATCTCTTTATTAGATAAATCCTCAATAGCTTTATTTGGCTTTATAGATTCATCTATTTCATTTAAGCCATCAGATTCTATTATTACCGATTCTACTTTGTATCCATCAGGTGTGTATATTTCTTCAATTTTCTTTACCACTCCTGATACACTAGAATGAACCGGTGCAGTTAGGGATGCTTCTGAATCCCCTATTTTTTGTCCAATTTTAACATTGTCTTTAGCCTTCACTAATGCTTTACACGGTGCTCCTACATGTTGATGTAAAGGAATATGTACTAATTCAGGCTCTATTGCTTTTTCTATAGCTTTATCCTTTGTAAGTTCCTTCCTGCCATCCATATGTACACCACCACTGAAAGTAACAGTTTTAAGACTCATTTAATCCACCTCTCTTTTTTATTATAGTTTGTATATAAACTATCAAATATACCTATACTTGACGAACACACAATATTATAACATTAAACATAAAAAAAGTACATAATTTATAGTATCTATACAAATTGGTGCAGAGAAAGGGATTCGAACCCTCATGCCTTTTCAGGCAATAGTCCCTCAAACTATCATGTCTACCAGATTCCACCATCTCTGCACATCTACTATATATATTATAACCTTTTATATGGAAATTTCAAATCTAAATTTGTTTTGCATATTTTATAATATAGTTTATAAATTTAATATATTTTGAATAATAACTATTAGGTTTTTCAATATAGTTTTTATAGACTAATTTATAAATTTTATAATTTGATTTTACACTTTCTAAATAATTTTCTGTTTCTTCAAAAGGAATATTATGAAGTTCTTTCCCATTATGAGAATATTTTTCATCCTTTATCCATTTTTGTACATTCCCACTTCCTGCATTATATGCTGCTAATACTAAATCTGCATCATTCCCAAATTCACTAATTAATTTATTTAAATACCAGGTTCCTATTTGAATATTAGTATCTGGATCAAATAATATATCTGGATTATAATTTTCTATATTTAATTCTTGACTAGCCCATTCTCCTGTTTCTGGCCCTATCTGCATTAATCCTTTGGCTTCTTTCTGGGATATGGCTTTTTTATCATATTTACTTTCCACATTAATTAAAGCAAATATTAAAAACTGATCTACATTATATTCTTTAGAGTATTCATCTATAGATTCTGTATAAGCTAAGGGATAAAGAGAAGTAAATATTACACTTCCAATAATTATTAAGACTACTATTGATAATAGTCCAAAGAATAACTTCTTTATATTTTTTCTAAATTTAAACATAGGACAAACTCCTCCATACTCCTATAAATCTTTTAGCAATCTTTCTACATTTTCTTTTAAGTTTAGTATATCTTTTCTATTATCTATAACTTTACTAGATAGATTTATTTTTTCTTCCATAGACATTTGGGTCTGAATTCTTTCTTTTGCTTCATCTCTAGTAAAATTATCTCTTTTTATTAATCTTTTAATCTGTCTATCTTCATCTGTATATACTAGCCATATTTCATCAAATCCAATACTGTATTTTTTAATTTCATCTATTTCTTCAAAAAGTAATGGTATATCTAGGAATAATATATTCTTATCACAATATTTCTTTATATACTCTTTCATAGATTTATAAATGTAAGGGTGGGTTATATTATTTAGAATTTTAAGTGAATCACTATCTGAAAACACAATATTACCTAATTCTTCTCGATTTATAGTTTTATCCTTATTTATTATAGAATCTCCAAAGAAATTTATTATATCTTTATATGCTGGTTTATTAATTTCTATGATTTCCCTGGCAATTATATCTGCATCTATAATTTTGTATCCTTTATCTTTTAATATATTTGATACTGTAGATTTACCAGAGGCTATGCCTCCGGTTAATCCAATTATTTTACAATTATTCTGTATCATACCAACTATCTCCCTCTTGTATATCAGCTTTTAGAGGTATATCTAAATTAACTGCATTTTCCATAATATCTTTAAGCATTTCTTTCACTTCATCTACTTCATCCTTATGAGTTTCAATTATTAATTCATCATGTACTTGTAATATTAGTCTAGATTTTAACTTTCTTTTTTGAAGCTCATTATATACTCTAACCATAGATACTTTAATTATATCTGCAGCACTACCCTGAATAGGTGTATTCATTGCAATTCTTTTGCCAAAGGATCTTACATTAAAGTTTTTAGCTTTGAGTTCAGGTATATATCTTCTCCTATGAAAGAGTGTTTCTACATAACCTTTTGTTTTTCCTTCTTCTACTATATCATCCATGAACTTTTTTACATCTTTATAATTATGCAGATATTTATCTATATATTCTTTAGCTTCTTTCCTAGGTATATCTAAATCTCTTGATAAACCATAATCTGAAATACCATATACTATACCAAAGTTTACTGCCTTAGCATTATCTCTTAATCTAGGGTCCACTTCATCCATAGGTACATGGAATACTTCTGAGGCAGTTTTTTGATGTATATCCTGATCACTTCTAAAAGCTTCAATCATCTTTTTATCACCAGATATATGGGCTAATACTCTTAATTCTATCTGAGAATAGTCTGCATCTATTAATGTATAATCTTTTCCATCTACAACAAAAGCTTTTCTAATCTTTCTTCCGTCTTCAGTTCTAATAGGTATGTTTTGAAGATTAGGTGAAGTACTAGATATCCGACCAGTAGTAGTTATTGTTTGATTAAAGCTAGAATGTATTCTTCCTGTATCTTTATTTATTAATTTAATAAATCCGTCTATATAGGTAGATTTCAATTTTACTATTTGCCTGTATCTAAGTATTTTTTTAATAATTGGATGTTTGTCTTCTAATGCTTCTAAAACTTCTACATTAGTTGAATAACCAGTTTTTGTTCTCTTTATCACTGGTAATTCTAATTCTTCGAACAATACTTCTCCTACTTGTTTTGGAGAATTAACATTAAATTCTACACCTGCTAATTCATATATTTCACTTACTAATTCATTAATCTCCTCATCATATTCTCTACTTAATTTATCTAGCTCTTCCCTATCTATTTTAAAACCTAAATATCCCATACTAGCCATTACTTCTATTAAAGGAAGTTCCACATTATAATATAAGTCTTCCATATTCAATTCTTTAATTTGTTCTATCATTATAGGCTCTAGTTCATATACAGTATCTAATAAAAATGCTAGATAATGAGCTCTTTCTTCTTCAGTTAAATCTATAAAACTTTTTTTCTTTTTTCCTTTACCTAATAATGATTCTTCATCTACACCATAATAATCTAGGTATTCATAACTTAAATTATTAATAGAATAATCATTTTGTCCTGGCTTTATTAAATACTGTCCTATCATAGAATCATAAGTATAATTAGTAATAGATATTCCCATTCTAAATAATATTATGATATCATCTCTTAATTGATGACCTATTTTCTCAATAGATGAATCTTCAAATATTGATTTAAATACCTTTATAAAACTGTCTTTGTATTTTTTCATATCTATATAATATATTAAGCTGTCTTCTACTTTTAATCCAAGAGAAATAATATTGTTTTCTATATAATTGTCTTGATCAATTAAGAATTTGAAAGCAAATTTCTCTTTTTCTTTAATTTTAGATACTATATCCTCAAAATCACCTTCATTTTTAATTTCATACTTAAATTCCTTTTCTATTTCTTCCACTTCATCAATATATTCTTCAGGAATCTTATCTAATAAGGATTTAAATTCATACTTCTGATACAAAGGAGCTAATTTATCCCAGTCAGGAGTTTTAATTTTCAAATCTTCTATATCTACATCTAAAGGTACATTTATAATTATTTCTCCTAATTTCCGGCTCATATAAGCAATATTTTCATTTTCTATTAGATTTTCCTTTAGTTTTTTACCTGGTACATCATCTAAATTCCCATATACATTTTCCATAGTATCAAATTGTTTTAATAATTTTAATCCGGTCTTTTCTCCAATTCCTGGAACTCCTGGTATATTATCTGATGAATCACCCATTAGTCCTTTTAAATCTATAAATTGTTTAGGCTCTATTTCATATTCTTCTACTATTTTTTCCCGATCAAATATATCCATTTCTGAAATACCTTTTCTAGTTAGTAAGATTTTAGCATTATCTGTTGCTAATTGTAGATAGTCTTTATCACCAGTTACTAATATTACCTCTAGACCTTCCTCTTCACCTGTCTTAGCTAATGTTCCTGCTATATCATCTGCTTCATATTCTTGTAATTCTAGTGTTTTTATATTCATAGCTTTTAATACATCTCTAATAATAGGAAATTGTTGAGCTAATTCACTTGGTGCTGAATCTCTAGTTCCCTTATAGTCTTTGTATTCCTTATGTCTAAAGGTAGGACCCTTCTTATCAAAAGCTACACATAGATATTCTGGTGTATATTCTTCTTGAATCCGATATAACATAGTTAAAAATCCATACACTCCATTAGTATAGACTCCTTCTTTCGTTGATAAAAGAGGTAATGCATAAAATGCTCTATGAAGTAATGAGCTACCGTCTATTATCATTAGTTTTTCTTTGTCCATTAATAAATCACTCCTATTAGAAACTTTCTATAGATAAGTATACATGGAAATATCAATATAGTAAACAAAGTCACTTAAAATTTTTTATTGATTAATTGTTATTTCCATGTTATCATATTATTTATCAACTAAGCCGGAGTGGTGGAACTGGCAGACGCGTTGGACTCAAAATC
>Ga0079226_10002617_pt1 | contig 13893 bp, 9 predicted proteins | sample Poulit2014_FD_76345 | JGI IMG/M metagenome (GOLD analysis project Ga0079226, IMG submission 76345) | Agricultural soil microbial communities from Georgia to study Nitrogen management - Poultry litter 2014 | ecosystem: Environmental > Terrestrial > Soil > Agricultural land | place: USA: Georgia... | reverse complement strand
TTTATTTAAATGAAAAAACTTTTACTAGGTCTATTTCTGGCTGTAGCAGTCAGTTTTAGTGCGACAGCACAATTAAGTTACGGTGTTCGTGCGGGTGTAAACCTGGCGAAAATATCTGTAAAAAGTGAAGGTATCACGATTAATCCCAGTAACAATGTTGGTTTTAATTTAACGGCTTACATGGATGCACCCATTGCTCCGGGGCTTTCTATTCAACCTGGTATCTCTTTGCAAAATAAAGGGATGAAATTTGATTTAGGAAGCTTCATTGACGACGATTGGGAAGTGGATGAAGATATAGCTGATAAGTACACTTTAAGCTTAATGTATTTAGAAGTGCCGGTTAATTTGGTGTATTACCTTCCCGCAGGATCTGGAGATGTGTTTTTAGGTGCTGGTCCTTATTTAGGTATAGGTATAGGTGGTAAAGAGAAGTACGGGAGTGTTTCTGAAGACGTGACATGGGGGGATGACGGGTTTAAAAGGCTCGATGCCGGTGCTAACTTTTTGCTGGGTTATAAACTGCTTAACGGCTTTACAATTAATGCCGGTTACGGTTTAGGCCTCATGAACATGGATGGAGAAGGCGGAGAATATGGAACAGCTAAAAACAGGGTGCTTTCATTCGGTGTAGGCTTCCAGTTCTAGCAGTTGTTTTAAATTAAGTTAATTTAAAAGTGGCTCTTTTCAGGGTCACTTTTTTTATGGGCTACTAGCTAGAATATTTCAATTTTTAGCTGGTTTTTAACCCTTTGATGCTTAGCTGGGTAGGAGGTGAGTTGGGTGTTTTTATGAAAAAACATTTAATAAAGCTCAAAATTGGAACGACCTTTGAATTACTAGTATATAGAACAAAAAAATATAGATATGAAAAAGGTATTATTAGGATGTATTGCTTCTTTGTTTGTAGCATTTGGAGCACAAGCACAATCAGGTACTGGGATAGGCGTGAAGGCAGGGTTAAACTTACCATCTTACAGTTATGGTAGCTCAAGTGACCTGTCCGATTCAAAGAGTACTACAAACTTCTTTGTAACGGCGTTTTTAGACGCGCCAGTGGCTTCCAATCTGTATGTTCAGCCGGGAGTCTCATTACAAGGTAAAGGTGCAACGTTGCTTTCTACGGAGAGTTTAGGTGGAGTTGAGGTTACGCAAAACACCATGTGGTTAGAGGTGCCGGTAAATTTAGTCGGTAAATTTGACTTAGGAATGGGTAAAGTAGCGGTAGGTGCAGGTCCTTATTTTGGAGTAGGCTTATCGGGAAAAAATAAAATAAGCGGTGAGAGCTCAGGTAACTCCATTGAGAAGGATTTTAAATTTGGATCCGATGAGATGTTAAAAAGAACGGACTTTGGTGTGAACTTTTTAGTGGCTTACGAACTTTATAATGGTTTTACAATCAACGGTGGATATGGTTTAGGTCTTACTAACTTAGCAGGAGATAAAGCATTAACTAATGATTTGAAAAACCGCGTATGGTCTATCGGTGTTGGATTTGGTATCTAGTCTGTTAGACAAATCAAAAAAAGAGGGTTGTGGTATTCACGACCCTTTTTTATGCTCTCACCTTGCTATTTAAAATTTAGCATGCTTAGTGCTAGATTTCTAGCAGGCTTTCTAGGTGATGTCTATCTACCCCGAAAAATGCTTTCAGCTGGCTAATCTTCTCCTTGATTTCAGCTTGCTTCTCCTGGGATGTTGATCTTTTTGAACCAATAATTAGTACGTTTTTAGGCGTATGTTCGTCCGAGATGAACTGGGTTACCTTGGTGTGGTAACCAAAATATTCCATGATTAACACCCGGATACTATCTGTTAACATTTCCGCTTGTCTTTCTAGGAAAATACCGTGCTTGGTAATGGGTTCCAGTGCGTTTAACACTTTTTTCTTCTCCATTTCTTTACGGACTTGCTTGTGGCAGCACGGCGCTACGACAATTAGCTCGGAGCCTTCTTTTATTCCTTTGCTAATGGCATCGTCGGTGGCTGTATCGCAGGCATGTAGGGCAATCAGGATGTCGATTTTTTCTTTAGGCTGGTAGTCTTCAATACCCCCCTGCCAAAATGAAAGGTTGCTGAAGCTTTGCTCTTGGGCCACTTGGTTGCAGAACTCTACCAAATCTTTGCGGTACTCTACGCCGGTTATATGGGGCGATAAGTTTAATTGCGAAGTTAGGTAATCGTACAGGGCGAAAGTTAGATAGCCTTTGCCGGATCCCATATCAGCTATCTGCGGGCTGTTGTTTTTTAAATGCGTTAAAGCGGGCTGCAGGAGTGCAATGTAGTGGTTGATTTGCTTCCATTTGTCTTGCGCCGCTTTAAAAACCTCCCCGTCTGCACCGGTGAGCTTTAATTGCTGTAGATAGACCTTTCCTTTAGGCTCCAAGATATGTTGTTTTTTTCTGTCGTGATCGAATGACTGCTTCTCCCTTCCTTTGACTTTCCTTCTCAGTAATTTCCACTGGTACTTTTTGTTTCTCTTTAAGGTGCAGTCTATAAACTGCGTGTTTAGGGTTAAAGTTAGAAAATCAGCGTTCTCCAGGTAGCCGCTCACCAGATCCATGGCTTCCGGTATCTCGTAATTTTTTATGATCACCTTGGTCTTATAGCGGTAGGTAAATGAGAGCATTAATCTGCCTTTCAAGAGCACCAACTTCGCATAGATTCTCTCCAGAGCGTTCTCTTCTCCTTGGTAGTTGTTCAAAGAGAGCTTAATGAAGGTTTCTCGTTTAATACTTTCATTAACCAGAGAAAGAAAGTTTTGATGTGCTAGCATGATGATTTTTTTTCAAATATATATAATTCCTAGAGATGTTGGTAGGGGCAATGTTTGAAGGACCCTTGATAAAAGAGGCAAATAAATCCTGTTAGCTTTTATTTAACGCTGGAAAACTCCGCCCCAGCAGGCGCTCTGGGGCTTTAAAGCGTGTTTAACACTTAGAAAGCGCTTGACATGCAGCAAAGAAAAGGCTGAATGGCAGCTGAAAAAGAATACTGGCTGGAGGGGTCTATAACCTTTGCAATGATAAAATCTGCAGTTCCACAAGCCTAGGTTAGCAAAAGTGCGGGGCGGTTGCCTTTAACAAATAGATAACTCAGGCTATTTGTTTTATAGCTAAAAGCTACTTATTTTGCATGTATGCAGAAAAACCCAGAAATTAAAGCCGTCTTTTTTGATATAGACGGTACCTTGATGAGTTTTAAAACTCATAGAGTTTCTAACTCTACGCAAAAAGCAATTGATATTTTAAAGGAAAAAGGAATTTATGTAATTCTAGCGACCGGACGCTCGATACAATCATTAGAGCATGTGAAGTTTTTAGATTTCGATGGATATGTCACCTTCAACGGTGCCTTTTGTTTGAGCAAGCAAGGAAAGGTTCTTCATAAGCAAGCTATCGTTACGCAGGATATACAGAATGTTGTGGAGTACGCAAAAAAGAAGCCTCTGAGCTTTTCATTTATGTATGAGGACGATATTTTAATTAACGATGTAACTAAAGAGGTGGCAGGGATGTACGCTCATTTGAATTTGCCTGTCCCGGATCCTGTGGATTTGGATAATGCCATTTTAGATGGCGTATTGCAGACAAACGTGTTTTTACCTCCCCAGGAGGAGCCGGAATTCATGGAGAAGATAATGCCTAACTGTGATTCCTCTAGGTGGACCCCGCTATTTGCTGATGTAAACCCTAAGGGAATGAGTAAAAGGATAGGGGTGGAGACCTTTTGCAAGCATTTTAATATAGACATAAAAAACACTATGGCTTTTGGCGATGGCGGTAATGATTTACAGATGATCCAAGCGGTAGAGCTAGGAGTAGCGATGGGTAATGCCAATCCGGAGCTAAAGGATGTTGCAGACTATGTAACAGACTCTGTGGATGAGGATGGCATTTGGAATGCCCTAAACCACTTTAAAGTGATTTAATAAGCTGGAGCGTCTTATGATGCATTCTAGAAGCATAAAAAAAGCCCGCCTAATAGCAAGTTAGGTGGGCTTTTTTGCGGCTCAAAACAGAGTTGTTATTGCATTTGATAGGTAAGTTCTTTCGGTCTTTCCATGGTCTGTTTGTACTGCTTGCCAAATAAATCCGTCACCGTTATTTCTAAAGTTGATGTTGGGCTGCTTGCTTGAACTTTAAATAAATGCGCCGTTTTACTGGTTGCAAAGCCAGCTTGTGCATTGTTATTTAATCGTTTAGCGTTATACGATATGATGTGCAGCGGGTCGTAATCGTGTACTCTGCTAGTTTTTAAGATCGCCCCGTTTTCAACTACCTGGATATTCCAGCCTGCTTCATATCCCCATATGTTGATTAATACTTCGTTTTTATCCGAAGGGTTCACATAGCCGTGCGCGTAGCTGTCCTCGAATTTCTTCTTATTCGCAGCGCTTGCACTAGGCGTGTATTTCTCTGCCGTGATATGGGTTTTATTTAAGTCGTAAGCTCTAAACTGATAATCTTTCGGATAGCCAATAGATTTGTAGTAGTAGCTGTGTTGATTGCCTTGGTATTCCCAAACGCTGTACCCGCCCGGGCTACCGTCTCTACTGATGTGGTTATTCGCGTAGTCCGACTTACCTGTCCACCACCAAGTAGCACAGACGGCAGCAATGTTATGTTCTTTTAAAGCGCCGTTTTTCTCGCTCGTTCTGTGGTTGGTGTGGGTGTGCCCGCTTAAGATATTGATGTTGTTGTACTTTTCAATGACATTTAAAAAGTCCTGGCTATTTGAAAGTCTGCGTGAAATCACCTGTTCACCGCTCGCATTTAAAGAAGGGTTCCTGTTGAGCTGAATGTGCATAGCTATCACTATAGGCTGATTGGGATTCTCTAGTGTAGCGAGATCTTTTTCAAGCCAGTCGAGCTGCTGCTGTGTGATTTTAGCATTGTAGTCTCTGTCTCCAATCATTCCGCTGCTTCCTCCTTTATTCAGGTACTCGGTATCATCTAGAACAACGTAGTGCGTTTGTCCTAGGTTAAAGGAGTAATAAGTAGGGCCGATGTGTGCTCTATAGGCATTTTCCGAGGTGAAGTCGTCGGCGTGGTAAGGGTCATTGTCGTGGTTACCGATAACATTAAACACATCCACTTCCACCGCTTGCATAGCTTGTACGTATTCCTTTAAGCTAAAACGGTTGGAATACCAATATAGGTCCCATGATAAATCTCCTAATGTCAGACCGTAGACCTTTTTACCTTGAGATTTATATTCGCTGATGGTTTGGTTGATATCTTTCACAAAGCCGTTTTGAAATTGATTGATATCGTTATTCCTATTGGCTAAGTGCAAGTCAGTCATGACCAGTAAAACGTAATCGTCGTTCGGAGATTCCTTTAACTCAAAATCACGGATTTCCACTGTTTCAGTAGATTCATTTAAGTTTTTATGAATTATAGGCATCCTGTCTTTAGTTAGCGCCTCGTAATTTGAGGGCAAAGAAATAAAAACATAACGGTTCTTTTTTTCCGACGGGAGGTAGTAAATTCCGTTTTCATCTGTTTTGGTCACTTCAAATCCGTCCGATACCACAACTCCAGCCAAGCCTTTTCCGCTGACGTGAACCATCCCTTTGATGTTCATGCCTTCCTGGTCTGCAATATCGAGGTTTTGCACCTGGATTACTGTGGTAACTCCTAGGCGCTGCTTTTCCTCGCCCCTAAGAATTGATAAGGTGTATCTGTTTTCTTCCAGATCACTTTTATAAATAAATGCAATGTTCTGCTCATCGGTAGAATTGGCACTAAAGGTGGTTTTCTCTCCGCTATCCATGTTCTGCATTTCCAGCTTATCGCCATCTTTAAAGCCTTTTCCAGAAATGGAAAATTCTTTATCTGTGCTTACATATAAAGTGTTCGGGACTGCTACATCTTTAATCTGCAGTTTCTCCTCTACTTCTGGTTCATCGGGTTTTGGCTCCTCGATTACGGGCTTATCTACGGACTTGCTGCAAGAAGCTGTGATGCTGGTAGAAAGTAGCAGGAGTGAAAGTATAGTGTATAAGATTTGTTTAATCATAGTTTATGAAATAATTTTTGGGGTAAAAGCATTTTGCCACACTTGTTGGGTGTGGCAAAATGAATGGTAATGGTTTTTAGTAGCTTTTATAAACCGCAAAGTCATCTATTCCTAAGCGTCCATTTTCTACTGAAGGCGAACTGGTACCGAGTCCAAGTTTTGTTACTCTAAAGCGTACCGGTTCTTGGATATCCATTAAGAATACGGCTTCTTTCGCTGTTGAGCTCGATGCAAAAGTATGAGCATCGGAAACCTCTTGGCCTACTTGCTGCCAAGTTTGCCCTTGGTCTGTAGAGTACTCCAGCTTGAAGGTGCTGGATCTGTCGTTATAGTACGAACCGTACCAGAAAGTAACCTTTGAAGCCCCATCAGGTAAATCGAAGTTCATCTGAAGGTAGGCATCGTGGTTTAAGTTCTGCTGGATACGGATGGCGTTCTCTCCGCTAACTATTCGGTCTCTTCCTGCTGTACTCCCCGTGATGGAGTAGAATAAGTGCCACTCTCCAGTTGGGAAGCCTACGTTGTTGTTGATGTCAACCATGTTGTAGCTACCCTTAGGGTGCGAAGGCTCTTCGAAAGATTCAGGCCAGCCTAGGTATATTCTACCACTGGCGTTGATCATGTCTTCCGCTTTTTGCAGGCGAAGAACCAGCTTGTCTTTTTCTTTTAGGAAGATTCCTTGGAAAGAAGCGTTAGGAGCAACCTTTAAGTCTTTAAAGCTTGCTGATTCCTCTGTTAAGAGCTCTAGGGTGTTGCCTTGGCCGTCCACTAAATCCTTGCTTCCTACAATCGTCTCTCCATCACTTGGCTCTGGGTCTACGTCTGCCGTTATACTGATTAAAGTAGATTCGTATTCATCCGGCTGACGTTGCAAAGCGCCAATGGATACGGGTCTATGGACTTTTGTATTTCCAGTAGAGATTTTCTTAATCCCGTCGGATTTAACGCCGTAAAGACCAATAAATCCGTGTTTTTGGCTCAGGCTTGCTCCTTCAATCTCTAGGGCGATGGAGTCTCCGAACTGGTACTCCTCTGGGTTGTCAACCTCGACGAGTAGACCGCGAATTTTTCCTCTCCAGTAGTTCTCTATAGCGATATGACCCTGGGGAAGGTTCCCGTTCTGGTGGTTCGAGATGACTACACCTCCCGTAACATGTGCACCTCCGAGGAGGTCTTTGTTTAACTGAACGTCCTTGCCTTTGTAAACATTTTTCACAACGAATAAAGAGGCCTCCGGGTTGAGCGTCCCTATAGATTCGTTGATATCTTCTTTAAAACATCCCGATAAAGTCAATAAGCTGACGCCTATGACAGACAGGATAGAGTTTTTAAGTATATTTTTCATAATCAATCTGCGTAATTAGTTTTTCTCCCACCAAACTTTTTCATTCAAGGAATCGCCACCCATAGATTCAACTGCTTTTTGGTAGTTCTCGTAGTTGAACGTGCGCGTTAAAATAGGGTAGTTTAACCTGCTTGGCATTTGTCCGTTGTTGCCAAGTCCAATTCCTTGGTATAGATTTAAAGCTCTAGTTCTTCTGTACTCGTACCATTGCTGGAAGTCAGTAAACAGCATGGCGTAGAACTTCTGCAGGTGAATTCTTTCCAGTTTGTCTTGATAGTTCGCTGCTTGATCTAAATTAGCTTTAGGGTTCAATAAGTACTCCTCAGGCTGGAACTCTTCAACGCCCCAGTAGTCCATAGCACCTACAACTCCTTGGTTGTAGTAATCCGTTGGATTCCCTTGGATGTATCCGTTTAAAGCGGCCTCAGCTAATAAGAACTGCTGCTCAGCATAATTCAGAATGTTTCCTAAGCGGCCATCGGTTTTTAAAGCTAATGGAAGGGTTGACTCACGCTGAGGGATTACTCCTTGCGCATAACCACTCTGCATACCGCTGTATACGCCTAGTGTAGCCTCAGTAGCTAATATAGGTAGCCTTGGGTCTTGGAGCTCTAAGAAGTTGTTGATAAAAAACTCAGAATATCCCTTGTCACCATTGAAATCATAGTCTCTGGCGTTATGGAACTGATTTTGGAAAGGGTTTTCACCCGAGAATATTAGCGTTGCCGACTCTTCGTTGTTATCAAATAGCGGGTAGTCTTGCGGGGCAATGTCTACCATTTCTTTGATTTTCGCTACAGCATCAAATTCGCCAGTATGTGCCACGCGCATTAGTAGTCTTAGGCGCAAGGCATTACCAAACTTTCTCCATTTCAGTGCTTCTCCATTGTAAATTGGATCCGAGAAAACCACATCATTAGGCAAGTTGATATTCTTACTTAAAAGCGTATCGGCTTCATGAAGCTTGTCAAATATGGATGCGTAGATGTCCTTCTGCTTGTCAAACTCAGGGGTGATGTTTTGCTCTAAATAACCTAAGTTTGAGCCCAGGTAAGGAACATCGCCATACATATCGGTAAGCAAGGAGCCTACCCAAGCGTCTAGGATTCTAGAGATACCTTTGAAGGTCTCAAATCCTGCAAGCTGTCCTTCTTCCGCTTTGTTGTAGATGTCTCGGATGTTGGTCAGTTGCCTGTACCAGTTTCTCCAAGAGTAATCTGCCTCGGAAGGACGTACAATGTACCTGTGAAACTCTCTACTGTTTATAGTAGTCACAGTAACCTGCATGAATTCATTATTCAAGCGGAAGTTACGGTTCAGGTTGTTATTTATTGTTGTAACTAGGGTAGGGGCTAGTAAGCTTTGCGGGCTAGCCACCGTAGATGCATTTGGATTTGTATTGTGATCCACGAAATCTTTTGTACAGCTTCCTAGTAATAAAGCTGCGCTAGATAATGCTATAATAAATGGTTTTGAAATCCGTTTCATTTTCTCCTTTATTTAGAATGCAAATGATAAGTTCAGTCCGAATGTACGTGTAGAAGGGAATTGTGCGATTTCTGCACCCTTTTGTATTCCATCTCCAGTTAACGATCCGAATTCAGGGTCGAAACTAGGCCAGTTACTAAATACAAATAAGTCTCTTCCGTATAATCCTATAACTGCACGTTGTATATTCCATCTGTCTGTTATTTCCGAAGGAATGGTGTAGTCTATACGCATCTCTCTAAGCTTGATGTAATCGGTAGAGAAAGTGTTGGACTCTAGGTTATCCCTATGGAAGTGTGTGTAGTAGTAAGAACGTGCATCTGTTAATTGCGTATTCGGGCTGTATGTACCGTCCTGGTTCAATACTACACCGTTTCCGATGATACCGTTGTATCTTCCTGGGATCGATTTATTGAGTTTTCCTTCTTCCATTAACACAGCATGGGTAAGCGAGTAACCTACTCCACCCCACTGCCCATCAAATAAGATGTTAAAGCGGAAGTTTTTGTAGCTCACCTCAGTTCCTAAAGCTGAACGGAATGTAGGGTTAACGTTACCAATGTATAGAAGATCTTCGGAAAGTAGTGGTAGGCCGTTCTCGTAAACAATCTCACCGGCTTCATTTCTTACGTATCCAAATCCATACATATCTCCGTACATGCCACCTTCTCTAGCGTCAATAGCTCCTCTAGATCCGAAGACTGTAGATAAAGTAATTTGGCGCTCTTCATTAGGCACCGAAATGATCTTTCCTTCGTTCGCACTTGCAGTACCGTAAAGTCTCCAAGTTACGCCATCGGCCTTTTTAATAGGAGTACCGCTCCATTCCACCTCGATACCTCTGTTTCTGATCTCCCCAGCGTTCATTACCTGGTGTGTAAATCCACTAGAAGGTTCAATGGGTGCAGTGATGATCTGATCTCTAGAGTTCGAGTTGTAGACGGTTACGTCTAATGTAGCGCGGTGCTTGAATAAACGCATGTCTAACCCTAACTCATAAGAAGTAGTCCTTTCCGGCTTTAAATCTAGGTTAGGAATTGTCGTTGGGTTTAATAAACCCGACTGGAAGTTGTCTGCCACACCGTAAGTATAAGCTGTACGGTAAGGGACTGTACCACCACCACCTACTCCAGCAACTGAAGCACGTAATTTTAGCATGTCAAACTGCCTAGGTAGTTCGAACATTTGGCTTAGGATAAAGCTGGTGTTTAAAGAAGGGTAGAAGAATGGCGTCACCTCGTTTTTAATCGGTGATGCTAATGTACTGGCCCAGTCTGTACGCATAGTCGCATCCACAAAAACTAAATCTCTGTAAGAAAAATCTGCCATGGCGTAGATACTGTTAACGGCATACATTCTTCTTAGTGGCGAGTTGGTAAGTATTTCCGCAGAGTTTGCGAAATTATAAACTCCAGGATAAATCAGCTTTTTAGTTCTTAAGTCATCTTTGATGTACTTGTTTTGCATTAAAGAACCACCAAGCTTGACTCCGTGTTTGAAATCCTCGTGTCTATTGTTGGTATAGCTTAGTAAGATGTCGCTATTTGTTTCCTGAGTATAGATGTTGTACTCCCGGTAGTACCCTTGAGGGAACTTGTAAGTATCAAATGGTCTTCTTTGCATACGCTCATCGTACTGGAAGTCCATAGATGTTCTTACTTGCACCGCAAATAGGTCGTTAAACTGGTAGTTTGCCTGAACAGATCCGATAAACCCGTTGCGCTTTTGCGCGTTGATCACTTCGTTAGATTGGAAGTAAGGGTTGTCTAATAAGTTAGAGAATGGCGTAGTTTGCTCGATGTGCTCCATGCCGGGTCTCCAGTAAGGCTTAAACCAATTCAGGTCCATGTTGGGTGTGATACCTCTGATGAAATACATAACCGCTTGGTTGTTGTATCCTGTGTTGGGCAGGTTATCACTCTTTCTATGTCTGTAGTTTGTTTTAGCGCTAATAGAAAGTTTATCGTTTATTTTATGATCAACAGTAAGGGAGATATTATTCCTGCTGTATCCCATATTGGGAATGAACCATTTGTTGGTTGCATTCGTGTAGGAAAGGCGTAACCTAGTTTTGTCTGTTCCACCCGATAAAGACACGTTGTTTGTGTAGGTAGCCTCAGGCTCAAAAAAGTCTTTCCTATTATTTTTGTAGGGCTGCCATAGCGTACGCTCTGGTGGAGCCTCTCTATAATATTCTGGGTTGTACTGGTAGTACATTTGGCCATCAAACTTCGGTCCCCATGCAGCACTGGAGCTCAGCGTGCTTGGTCCATCTTCCGTTTGACCGTAGGAGTAGTATAAATCTCCACCACCAACACCCTGTCCGTATTCATATTGGTAATCCGGCCACCTGTTGATCGTACCAATAGAGGTGTTTGAGTTTACCGAAATCCCTAGGCCCTTTTGGCTGGTACCACTTTTTGTGGTGATGATGATGGCGCCGTTTGCACCTCTTGATCCGTATAAAGCTGCTGCTCCTGGACCTTTAAGTACCGATACGGATTCAATATCATCTGGGTTAAGCTCGGCAATACCGGTACCGAAGTCAACTGGAGACTCCTCGCTGAGGTAGTTTCCACTTCCCGTTCCAGTCATTTGACCCGAGGAACCACTCACTACCACACCGTCTACAACGATTAGCGCAGAGTTGCTACCGGTTAGGGAAGCCTCGCCTCGTAGTATAATTTCGTTACTTCCTGCAGGACCACCACCGGATTTGGTTAGGTTTAACCCGGCTACTTTTCCACTTAAAGCGTCGGTCCAGTTGTTAGATATAGCGTCCGTTAGGTCTTCTCCACTAACGGTAGTTGTAGAATATCCTAATGCTTTCTCCGAGCGCTCGATACCTAAAGCGGTAACAACAACCTCGTTGATTTCTGTTGCTGCCTCTTGCAGTCGTACGGTTACATTTTCCTGGTTACTTTGGAAAGTTCTTCTAACAGGAAGGAAACCAATACTTTCAAATATAACGGGCGTGTTTTGTGAAGTTTGCACCGTAAAAGTTCCGTCTTGGTTACTGGCTCCCAGGGTTTTTCCTCCTGACTTAATACTTACACCGCCAATAGGCTGGTTGCTTTGGTCAACAATCTTCCCTGTAATGGTAATCTCCTGTTGATTTTGCACCAGGGCAGTAGGCTCAGCCGCATGCAACTGGCTTGGCAACATGGGTGCTAAACCTAAGCTCAGGAAAATTGCGCTGTGGTAAAACAACCTTTTAGATAATAACTTGTTTTGTTCTTTCATTTTGATGAATGTAAATGTTAATTCATATGGTTTTGAATAAGTGCTTAATGTGTGTGCATCATAATAGTATGTTTCATAACTCTTCTCTTTTGAGGTTGAGAACTGCTTTTGTCATAGAACATATATGTTTCATTTCGTGCTAACAATGAATTTTTCATTAATTTCTGGCAAAGCTAGCCTTTTAAAGCAACTCAAAAAACTCTTTGATGTTAAGTAATTGTAAACATCCGAAGATTTACGATTGGAAATAAAGTTATTTATTATTTTAAATAAAACAAAAAGAAAGTAAGTGAAACGGATTGAACGTCTGATATCGAAAATAAAGAAAAGATAAAATAACTGTCGTTTTGTAATTATTGTGTATGAAAATTACGTTATCCGTTAAATTATTTTTATTTGAGTTGAGAGAGTCTTGCTAATTTGTTAATTGATAGTGTGTAAAGAAGAAAGCGTTTTTTTACTTTTTTGTAACAGAATGGGCGAATGAAACAGACCGAAATGAAAGATGCAGGAAATAACCTTATGTTTTTTTATTTTAAAGTTTATTTAGCGAAGAGGGCTATTTTTCGGTGGACCCTTTATATACTCCACATAAGGGAGCGATATTCGCTAGATTAAAAAGTTGGCTATTGAATTGTAGAGATTTTTTGAGGGAGGTTCATTTGGGGCCTTTAAAGGACCAATTGCAGCATGGTACGTTTAACTAGCAAGCCAAAGAGATATGATGAGTAGAGCTAACCGGTCAATGGTATAAGCCTGTGAAAAATGATTTACTGGTAGTAGCTCGTTTTTATTTAATTTTTGGGCTTATTCAAATTCTATATAAATGTGGTGGATATACGCTATTCTTTCCGCTGTTTTTGCTTCCCTAACGGCCATGTTCGCTAAAGTAGGGGTGAGCGGGATAAATTCAAACCTGGCAACGGCAATTCGGACCATTGTAGTGCTGGTATTATTGTGGGGAATTGTAATTGCCAAAGGAGAGTTCAAAGGGTTTTCTTTGATCAGTAAACACAGCTTGTTGTTTTTAGTTTTATCGGGACTTGCCACTGGTTTTTCTTGGATGTTTTACTTTAAAGCCCTCCAAATGGGCCCAGTTTCTCAAGTTGCAACTATTGATAAATTAAGTGTAGCAATAACAATTATTCTAGCTGCCATATTTTTTCATGAGCCTATTAGCCTTAAAACTGCTTTGGCTGCCAGTTTAATCATCTCAGGGACGGTTTTATTGATTGCTTAACTAAAAATAGGCAGATACGACTCTGGTTGAAAAATCATTATTATTTGATAAATCTTTGTTTATGCAATCGATTGATGTTGCTTTTTTGTGTTAAATAGTCTTAAAAAGTGTGTTTTTGACAGGTATTTCTTGCAAGTCTGTTTCAAAGACCTTATATTTGTGGTATCATCATAATTTAGGTTTATAATTGGTTAGTTTTGAAAAAGGTTTCCATTCTCCCCGTTTGGAAACCTTTTCATTTTTTGCTGATAATCAGTTGGTTAGATCTTGTTGCGAAATTCATGTGCTTTTTCTTGGATATAAAATTTGGTTATTACATATAATAAATGTTATCTTTGTTTTAGGTTTAGGTTGATTGCCTCGTCAAGAGGTATTTTAGGCCTGAGAGATCGCCCGATCTTCTCAGGCTTTATTGTTTTTAATACCCTAGCATTTATAGGTTACCCTTTGTAGAATTAACCAATCACTATTTAATTTATTTTGTAATTGTAATCTGCTTGAGAGCTGCATTTAAAAGCCACTTATACAGGGATGGAATTATTGTCAAATAGGG
>Ga0079226_10002616_pt1 | contig 13896 bp, 9 predicted proteins | sample Poulit2014_FD_76345 | JGI IMG/M metagenome (GOLD analysis project Ga0079226, IMG submission 76345) | Agricultural soil microbial communities from Georgia to study Nitrogen management - Poultry litter 2014 | ecosystem: Environmental > Terrestrial > Soil > Agricultural land | place: USA: Georgia... | reverse complement strand
TCGATCCCTGCCAGGCGTGCCAATCGCCGAAGCAGGAAAGTTATGGTGGCTGTAGCTCAGTTGGTAGAGCCCCGGATTGTGATTCCGGTCGTCGTGGGTTCAAGTCCCATCAGCCACCCCAAATAAAACACCTCAGCAATTGCTGGGGTGTTTTTGTTTGTGCGGTAAAAATTATTTTCAGCATAGGCATGGCGAATATGTTCGGCTATAATGCGCGCCTTTGAGAGGCGTCCAGCGCCGTATTTCTCACCACAGACATTACACAAGGTTGTATTAAGGAAGAGGAAATTATGCAAGTTTCTGTTGAAGTGACATCCGGCCTGGAGCGACGCCTCACTATGGGTGTGCCTGCCGAAAAACTCGATAATGTAGTGAATGAGCGTTTGGCAAAAGCACAGAAGAACTTGCGTTTGCCTGGTTTTCGTCCAGGTAAAGTGCCGATGGGCGAAGTGCGTCGTCGCTTTGGTAAAGAGGTTCGCTTAGAGGCTATGGGTGAGCTCATGCAACAAAGCTTTTTTGAAGCTGTTGAGCAAGAGAAAATTGAACCTGCAGGTATGCCACGCTTTGAGCCTATTAGCATGGAGCCAGGTGAAGAAGTTAAATTTAGTGCGACATTTGAAGTATTTCCAGCTGTTGAGTTAGCTGATTTTGCCAACCTCGCTGTGACTAAGCCAGTTTCTGAGATTAATGAAGAAGACGTAGATAAGCTCATTGAGGACTTGCGTACCCAGCGTGCCACTTGGAAAGAGAAAGAAGGTGCGGCGGAAGAAGGCAATCAAGTTAATATTAATTACGTAGGTACTTTAGACGGCGAAGCCTTTGATGGTGGTACCGCTGATGGCCAAAATCTTGTGTTGGGTTCAGGTCAAATGATCCCAGGCTTTGAGGATGGCATTGTTGGTATGAGCGCCGGCGAAGAGAAAACCATCGATGTGACCTTTCCAGAAGATTACCACGCTGAAAATCTTAAAGGGCAGGCGGTGCAGTTCGCTATTACTGTGAATAAAGTAGAAGAGCGTGAATTGCCCGAAGTTGATGCTGATTTTATGGCGCAGTTTGATGTTAAAGATGGTGATTTAGATGCTTTCCGCGCGGAAGTGAAAAAGAATATGGAGCGCACTCTAAAGCAAAACGTCGAAGCTAAAATCAAAGGCCAGGTCATGGATGCTTTAGTAGAAGCTCACGAGTTCGATGTTCCTAAGGCGCTAGTGGATGGCGAGGTCATGCGTATGCGCCAGCAAATGGTGCAGCAGTTCGGTGGTGGGCAGCAATTTGACAGCAGCATGTTGCCAGCAGAGCTATTTACTGAGCAAGCAGAACGTAGTGTGCGCCTTGGTTTGATTGTGCGTAATGTGGTGCAAGAGCACGAAGTGAAAGCCGATGAGGATAAAGTGCGTGCCCATGTGGAAGAAATTGCAGCGCAGTATCAAGATCCGCAAGAGTTGATTGACTGGGTGTACAGCAACCCAGAACAGCTTCAGCAACTTGAGGGTGCCGTGTTAGAGCAAGAGGTGGTGGACCTTGTATTGGCTAAGGCCAAAGTGGAAGAGAAGGCCATGACCTATGCTGAAGCAGTAAGCCAAGAGCAAGCGTAATTTATTTTAAGCTGCGATTGAAAATGGGGCCTTTGGCCCCATTTTTGTTTGCGCACCATAAACGTATGGTTGAAAAATGTTCATTTGGTGAATTGTTTTGGTTCCCATGTAGACGAGCCTAAGCATGCCTCTATAAGATGCTAAACATGTGTATTCAATTATTAGGTGGAAATTAGATGACAACAACATCACTTTTTGGCGCAGGAATGACTCAGGAAACCTCAGCGATTGGCCTGGTACCCATGGTAGTCGAGCAGAGCTCACGTGGTGAGCGTGCTTTTGATATTTATTCGCGATTATTAAAAGAAAGGGTTATTTTCTTAGTGGGTCAAGTTAATGATCAGATGGCAAATTTGATTGTTGCGCAGTTGCTGTTTTTGCAGGCCGATAACCCCGATAAAGATATTAATATTTATATTAATAGCCCTGGTGGCTCTGTCACAGCAGGTATGGCAATTTACGATACTATGCAATTTATTAAGCCTGATATTAGTACAATTTGTGTTGGACAAGCGTGCAGCATGGGGGCTTTTTTGTTAGCGGCGGGCACTCAGGGTAAGCGTTTTGCTTTGCCTAATTCACGCATCATGATTCACCAACCTCTGGGTGGGTTTCAAGGCCAAGCTTCAGACATTGAGATTCATGCGCGCGAAATTCTCTATATCAAAGATAAATTAAATAATTTGTTAGCCCATCACACAGGCCAACCCTTGGAGCGTATCGAGGAAGATACCGATAGGGATAACTTTATGGCCGCAGAGTCAGCTAAAGAGTACGGCTTGATTGATCAGGTGCTTACAAAATATAGTGTATAAAAGATTAATGGCCGCTTAGCCCTTGAAATTTAGCTAAGCGGCTGCATTAAGTTAGCAATATCTAGCAATCAAATTATTAAGAGGCGGACTATGAGCGATCACAGCGGCGGTAATAATAAAGATGGCAAGCTGCTTTTTTGCTCCTTTTGCAATAAAAGCCAGCATCAGGTAAGAAAGCTCATTGCAGGGCCTTCAGTATTTATTTGTGACGAATGTGTTGATCTGTGCAATGACATTATTCGCGAAGAAATTAGTGAAGATAACGCAAAAGAAGCGGAAGATAGGCTCCCGAGCCCGCAGGAAATTAAAGATACATTAGATAACTTTGTAATTGGCCAAGAAAGAGCCAAGCGCGTGTTGTCTGTTGCCGTATATAACCATTACAAGCGTTTGCAAGCTGAAAAAGCGGGCGCTAAAAATAAAAATGGTGAAGAGGTCGAGCTAGGTAAAAGTAATATTTTACTGATTGGCCCAACAGGAAGCGGTAAGACGTTGCTCGCCGAAACGCTGGCGCGCCTACTTAACGTCCCCTTTACCATTGCCGATGCCACTACATCAACCGAGGCAGGCTATGTGGGTGAAGATGTGGAAAACATCATCCAAAAGCTACTGCAAAAATGTGACTATGATGTTGAGGCGGCACAAAGAGGCATCGTTTATATTGATGAAATCGATAAGATTTCACGTAAATCTGATAATCCTTCTATCACGCGCGATGTCTCTGGTGAAGGCGTGCAGCAAGCCTTGCTAAAACTGATCGAGGGCACGGTTGCGTCTGTTCCGCCGCAAGGGGGGCGTAAGCACCCGCAACAAGAGTTTGTACAAGTCGATACTTCAAATATTCTATTTATTTGTGGTGGCGCCTTTGCTGGCCTTGAGAAGATCATTGAAGAACGGTCTGATAAAGGTGGTGGTATAGGTTTTTTAGCCGCCGTAAAAGGTGAGGCAGACACCCAAGCGTTGGGCAAGCTATTGCTTGATGTGGAGCCAGAGGATCTTATTAAGTTTGGTTTGATACCAGAGTTTATTGGTCGCTTGCCTGTGGTCGCGACCTTAGAAGAGCTCACGGAAGATGCCTTGGTACAAATTTTAACTAAGCCTCGTAATGCCTTAACAAAGCAGTATGAACGTTTGTTTGAGATGGAAAATGTGGAGCTCGATTTCCGCGATGATGCGCTATTGGCAATAGCCAAGCTAGCGATGGAGCGTAAAACAGGTGCCCGCGGATTGCGTTCTATCTTGGAAAACATCTTGCTAGATACTATGTTCCAAGTACCCACCATGGAAGGGGTAATAAAAGTGGTCGTGGATGCGGCTGTGGTACGTGGAGAATCAGATCCCCTTCTAATTTATGAGCGAAGCGAGCAAACCTCCAAAGTGGCACCAGACTAATACAGTCTGGTGTCTATTCCATTTTACGTCGTTTCGTTACCGAGAGGCAGAGAGTGCAAAAGACAGTTCCTGTTTTGCCGCTACGTGATGTAGTGGTATATCCCCATTTAGTTATTCCTTTGTTTGTTGGGCGTGCGCGCTCTGTTACTGCGCTTGAAGAGGCCATGGCCAACGATAAGCAAATATTGTTGGTAGCTCAACGCAAGGCAGAAGATGACGACCCCACACAGGAAGATTTACACCAAGTGGCTACTGTGGCTTCTGTGTTGCAATTGCTGCGCTTGCCCGATGGCACCGTAAAAGTGCTCGTGGAAGGGCAGTATAGAGCCAAAATTTTAAGTGCTGAGCTAGCCGATGATGAGAGTGATGCTCCTTTAATTGCTGAGGTAGAAGAACTTAAGCCTGTTCCAGTGGCGGCTGCTGAAGCCAGTGCCATGGTAGAGAGCTTAAAGAGCCGTTTGCGCGATTATGTTGAGCTAACCCGCAAAGTGGGCGAAGACATGCTGAGCTCGGCGGAAGATATTCAAAGCATTGACCACCTCACAGATACCTTAGCTGCTCATATACAGTTGGCTTTAGAAGATAAGCAAAGCTTGCTAGAAATGCTTAACCCTTTAGAACGAGCTGAGCAAATAGCAATGCATATGGCTTCGGAAGTCGATATTTCTAATGTGGATAAGAAAATTCGTGGCCGAGTTAAGCGCCAAATGGAGCGTAGCCAGCGCGAGTACTATCTGAATGAACAAATCAAGGCGATTCAACGAGAGTTGGGTGAAATCGACGAGAGTGGCAGCGAACTTGACGCTTATGAGGGTAAAATCAAAGCGGCCAAGATGACAAAAGAAGCTGAAGAAAAATGCCTCTCCGAGCTTAAAAAATTAAAATCCATGCCGCCTATGTCTGCAGAAGCGACAGTAGTGCGCAGTTATCTTGATTGGATGATTAGTGTACCTTGGCGTAAGCGTACGCGAGTCAGAAATGATTTAGGGAAAGCCAAAGAAATTTTAGATCAAGACCACTACGGCTTGGAAGATGTTAAGCAACGCATTTTAGAATTTTTAGCGGTGCAAGGGCGCGTGGGTAAAGTGAAGGGTCCTGTGTTGTGTTTGGTGGGCCCTCCTGGTGTGGGTAAAACCTCTTTAGGACAATCGATTGCTCGCGCAACCAACCGTAAATTCGTGCGCATGGCACTGGGTGGGGTGCGCGATGAAGCAGAAATTCGTGGCCACCGCCGTACTTATATTGGCTCTTTGCCCGGTAAAATTATCCAGCGCTTGGCTAAAGTAGAAGTAAAGAACCCTTTGTTTCTGCTTGATGAAGTAGACAAAATGGGCATGGATATGCGTGGTGATCCTGCTTCAGCCCTACTGGAAGTCCTTGACCCTGAGCAAAATAATGCATTTGGGGATCACTATTTAGAAGTGGATTACGATTTATCTGACACCTTGTTTGTTTGTACTTCTAACAGCATGAACATACCTCCGGCCTTACTGGACCGTATGGAGGTTATTCGTATATCTGGTTATACCGAAGAAGAAAAACTAAATATTGCTTTGCAGTATTTAGTGCCGAAGCAAATCAAGGCCAATGGCCTTAAAGCAGGTGAAGTTGAGTTTTTAGAAGAAGGTGTACGAGGCATTATTCGTCACTACACACGTGAAGCAGGTGTAAGAGGGCTTGATCGAGAGATTAGCAAAGTATGCCGAAAAGTAGTTACAGAGCGTGAGTTAGGTGAGTTAAAAGGTAACGTTAGTGTTACCTTGGATGTGCTTGAGCATTACTTAGGCGTGCAAAAATATCAGTTTGGAAAAGCGGAAGAAGAGAATCAAGTGGGTCAAGTGACAGGCTTGGCGTGGACTTCCGTTGGCGGAGAGTTACTAACCATCGAAGGTGTGGCCGTGCCTGGAAAAGGTCGTGTGACCATGACGGGGTCTCTTGGTGATGTAATGCAAGAGTCAATTCGTGCAGCACACACTGTGGTTAAGTCAAGAGCGGCAAGCCTAGGCGTTCGTCGTCAATTGCTTGAGCGCCAAGATTTTCACATTCATGTGCCAGAGGGAGCCACCCCAAAAGACGGACCTAGCGCTGGCATTGCCATGTGTACCACTTTAGTATCGATGCTGGCAGGCATTCCTGTGAAAGCCAATGTGGCGATGACAGGAGAGATTACGCTTAGAGGACAGGTGCTAGCTATTGGCGGCTTAAAAGAGAAGCTGCTGGCAGCTCATCGCGGTGGTATCACCACAGTAATTATTCCTAAAGAAAATGAGCGCGATCTTAAAGAAGTGCCAGATACCATTAAGGCAGATTTAAATATTCAGCCTGTTAAATGGATTGATGAGGTATTAGAGTTAGCACTGGAACGCTTACCGACACCTTTAAGCCAAGCAGAGCGAGATGAAGATATGGCTTGGAGTGAAGGTGATAAAACAGTGGCAGCGGGTAGCTTGAGTACACATTAGTTAGCCCGTCGTCTTGTTTTATTGTTGGGGCTGACCCGTTTTGCAGCGGGTTAGCGTAATAAATGTTAAATAACAGGACTATTTGCAGTGCCTTTCTTGACGGAGCTTTAAGCCGTTGGTATAAGTTGACCACCGATTAAGCGTGTCTACTAGGCTTTATAAGGGCTACAGCTCCTTAAGAGTAATTGGGCATTGTTGAGTTCATAATTAAAACTAAGGGGAATTGCGTGAACAAATCAGAGTTAATTGACGCTATTGCAGCACAAGCAGATCTATCTAAAGCTGATGCAGGCCGTGCGCTAGATGCTACAATCCAAGCCATTACCGGTGCCTTGCAAGAAGGTGATAGCGTAGCACTTGTTGGTTTTGGCACTTTTTCAGTTAAGCAAAGAGCCGAGCGTGAAGGCAGAAACCCAAAAACGGGCGAAGCCATTACGATTCCAGCAGCAACAGTACCTGGTTTCAAAGCAGGTAAAGCACTAAAAGATGCTGTTAACAGCTAAATTTGTTTGGAGCGACGCTCAGCTGGTATAAAGCAGTAAACCTATGTTATGCACGCTCCGCCAAATAAAAGCGTACCCAGCTCGTTTTGGGTACGCTTTTTTATTATTATATTTCGGATATTTTATTCGCATTCGATACAGAGAAATTATTTAGGGAGACCACATGCAAGGGTTTAGAAAATTCTTGCGCGGGACAGGAGGTAAAGTCCTGCTGGCCGTGATTATTATTCCTTTCATCATTACTGCTTTTTATGGCTACTTTACGGGTGGCGGTGGTTCTGAAGTAGTGGCTAAGGTAGAAGGTAATGCCATTTATTGGCCGCAGGTAGAACAAGAAACGGCACGCATGCAGCAGCGTTTAGCTTCGCAGGTGCCAGATGTGGATCAGCGTACCCTAGATCAGCTAGTGCGTCCTTCTATGGCTCTGGAAGGGCTAATTAATGAATCGTTAGCGCTGAATAATGCATTAGCTTTAAAGCTAAATGTGTCAGAGAGGCAGGCGTTGCGCTACTTGGCTCAACTAGAAGACTTTCAAGATAACGGCCGTTTTTCCTCAAACCAACTTGAGCGTGTGGCGAGAAACCTTGGATATACTCCTAATGGTTTACTTCGCATGGTGAGCCGCGATTTGTTGCAAAACCAGTGGCGTATGGGGTTGCTGCAAACTGAATTTGCACTGCCGAGCGAGCTAAAGGAATTGCAGCGTTTAGGTGAACAAGAGCGCGATGTGGAATACGCCATAGTTAGCGTTCGAGAGCTTGCTGCCAAGCAAACGATCAACGATGAGCAGTTGCTCGATTTTTATAACAACAATAGCGAACAGTTTGTTCATCCTGAGCATTTTGTTGTGAATTATTTAGAGCTTGGGCTTGATGATATTGAAGGTATAGAGGTTACCGAGCAGGACGTTAAAGAAGCTTATGAGGCTCGTCGCGAAGCCATGGAGCAGGATGATGCTGGCAGCGAACGACGTCGTATTGCTCATATCTTTATTGATCCAGCCAGCGTAGGTGGCTCTGAAGTAGCACGTAACAAGCTTCAAGAGGTTAAAGAAGCCATCGAAGCGGGTGAGCTAGATTTTGCCACGGCAGCGCTTGAGCATTCGGAAGACTCAGCTTCTGCTAGTAACGCTGGGCAATTAGGGTTGCTTTCAAAACAGGATTTGCCAGAGGAGTTGTCGCAGATAGCATTCTCATTGGCTGAAAATGAAGTGTCTGAGCCTGTGCGCAGTGAAGATGGTTATCACTTGCTGCTAGTGGAGCATATCCAAAGCAAGCGTACTTCTTTTGCAAGCTTTGAAGAAATGCAAGATACCTTGAAAAAAGAGCTGTTTAAGATTAAGGCTGAATCGGTTTTGTTTGATAAAGTGGGGCAGCTAGAAGAGCTTGCTTTTGAACATCCAGACTTAGAGATGCCGGCCGATGTTCTGGGGCTTGAGCTTAAAACTAGCGCGCCTTTCTCTTTGCAAGCGCCGTTTGAGCCCTTTGCTAATCCCGACGCTATGGATGAATTGATGGCACCTGAAGTGCGCGATGGTAGCCATAACAGCCGTTTAGTCGAAGTGGGTGAAGATAGCTACTTCGTTTTCCACGTGGCAGAAGTGATCCCTGCTGAACCGATTCCAATGGAAGAAGTTGTGGAAGATATTCGCGAACAAATCGCCCATGAGCAAGCTGTTTCGTTACTAGCAGATCAAAAGCAAGAACTTGAGCAGGCTTTGCAAGAGGGCAAACCTTTTGCAGAGCTGTTGGCCATTTTGGATACTGAGAAAAAAGACATTGTTGGATTACAACGTGATAGCTCAGAGCCAATCACCAATTTTGCTTTTAGCGTGCAAAAAGCAGCTGAGGGCAAGCCCATGATGGGGGCAAGACAGCTAAACAATGGTGATTTAGCTCTAGTGCAAATTACCGATGTGCGCGATGGCCAAGCTCAGTTAAATGCCGAAGAGCAACAGCAAACTCTTGCAGTGCTGGCGCGTATGGAAGGTCAATACATGGAGCAGTTGCTTACTGAAGCGCTGCGCGAACGTGGCAAAGTTAAACGTTACTCTGAGCGCTTCGAGAGATTGCAATCTCGCGGTAGCGGTGATGATTTTGAGTAAGTAGGTTTGAATTAAATAGGCGCCATAAAGGCGCCTATTTTTTTAGCTAAGAGAGAGCAGTTGTTTGCGTTGCTTGGGCGAAAGTCTCAGCGCCCTAAGCCCATTGGCTACTACTATTAAGCTAACCCCCACATCGGCTAAAACAGCCATCCACATGTGGCTCATTCCACTCAAAGCTAGCAGCAAAATAATCGCTTTAACTCCTACCGCGATAGTAATATTTTGTACTACCAAACGGTGAGTACGTTGAGATAGGTTAAAAAAGTAGGGCAACTTAGCTAAGCTGTTATCCATTAACATCACGTCAGCCGCTTCACGGGCTACATCGGTGCCTGCTTGGCCTAGGCTAATGCCAATATCGGCTTTGGCGAGAGCTAAACCGTCATTAATACCGTCGCCTACCATAGCAACATGCTTGCCTTCTTCTTGCATGGCTGCAATGCGGTTGGCTTTATGCTCAGGGCTCTGCCGATGGAGCGCTTCTTCAATACCCACGTCTTGTGCTACTTTTTGTGCGCTGTAAGCATTGTCTCCAGTGAGTAATAGCGTTTGCATGGGCTCTTGTTTAAGAAGAGACACGCTCTTTTGCGCATGAGGACGCAGCGTATCCTGTAACGCGTAAAGTACTAAAATATCGCGACAATCAGCAAATAAGGAGACAGAGCAACCTTGCTTTTCCCAGTGGGTAGTTTCTTTTTGCCAACGCTGTTGTTCTGCATCGGTTAATTTAACCTGTGTCAGTAGCCATGGCAGGTTACCTAAAAAGTAACGCTTACCATTTAATTCACCACTGATACCACCACCTACGTGGTCGCTTACCTTGCTAAAGCCCTCGTATTCAGCCCCTCTTGGGTAAGTCGCGGCGATAGTTTGGGAAACAGGGTGTTGAGAGTGGCTGGCTAGCTCGGCACCGAGTACGGTATTGCTTTCTAAAGAGGCTGCAGCTGATAACACTTGGGGTTTGCCTTGGGTTAAGGTGCCCGTTTTATCGAAGACTATGGTGTCTATTTGGCGACCGAGCTCAAGATAGGCACCGCCCTTAATCAAAATACCTGCGCGAGCGCCGTGAGTTAATCCGGCTGATATTGTTACAGGAGCAGCCAACACAAGTGCGCAGGGGCAAGCAATAACGAGCAGTACCAAGGCTGCATAAATAGCTGAAAACCACGTATGAGAAGTGAATAAGGGCAATAACATCACTGCTGCCACAGCAATGGCAAAGACAACTGGGGTATATATTTTTGCAAACTGATCGATCCAGCGCTCGATAGGCACCTGTTGCTGCTGAGCTTGTTCGATAAGCGTTATCATTTTAGCCAGCGCAGTTTGGTGGCTCGCTTCATTCACTTTCATTTCGATACTGCCAGTAATATTTACAGTGCCAGCGAGTACTGGGTCTTGAGGCTTTTTTTCTACGGGTATGTTTTCACCGGTAAAAGCAGCTTCATCTACGGTGGAGTGCCCATTTAGGATAACCCCATCAAGCGCGATACGTTCGCCAGGTGCAACGCGAATTTTCATGCCAGGGGTGATGGTATTAACGGGTACTAGCTGCCATTTTTCTTGGTGCCAAGCTAAAGCGTGTTGGGGCGTAAGGGAGAGCAGCTTAGCTATACTATGGCGAGCCTTATCCACAGTACGGGCTTCAATGTGGTCTGCTAGCGTGAAAAGTACCATGACCATCGCCGCTTCAGCCCATTGGCCAATTAAAAAAGCCCCTGTTACCGCCACCGTCATTAATGAATTTACATTGAGCCTGCCATGTTTTAGGGCCTGCCAACCAAGTTGATAGGTGCGCAAACCGCCTAGAGTAATAGCTATTAAAGCGAAAATAGCAGCTAACCAAGGAGCTTCCATAAAAAAATGGATCAACTCTGCGCTAAGAGCAAATGCGGCAGCTAACCCAAGCTTTATATATTGGTTTGAGGCTGCTTTGGCCGTGTCTTCGGTAACAGCAAAGCCGTGTTTTGCCAGTTTTTCAACGATAGGGCCTTTAAGGTTTGCAGCAGCATCAATCTTTATTTGGTGTTGGGCTAAATTAAAAATCAAACGCTCAATAGAGAAATCTTTTAGCAGCTCTCTTATGGCTTTTTCTTCAGTGGGGCAATCTAATGCGGGGATCGTTAAGACGAAGCCGTTTGCATCATTGTGTAATTGCGGCATATCTAACGGGGATTCATGTGAACATTGCGACATTGCACTTCTCCAAACATCATCACACAATGCAGTAAACAGCTTGGAGTTACTCCAAGGTCAAGCATGAGGAGGTTGAGCATGAAGATTGGCGAATTAGCCGCTCAAACAGGCGTGAGCACAGACACTATTCGTTACTACGAAAAAATAGGCTTATTACCTGAGGCAAATCGAGATAATAATAATTACCGCAACTATAGCGAGCAGCACATTAGCTATTTGCAGTTTATAAAGAATTGTCGCCGGTTAGATATGTCGCAAGACGAAATTTATCGTCTGCTGCATTTGGCTACAGAGCCTCTAGAGAGTTGCGATGATATTAATGCTTTGCTTGATGCTCATATCTTGCATGTGCAACAACGCATGGCGGAGCTGCAGCAAGTGGATGAGATGCTTAAAAGCATACGTCAGCAGTGTAACTTGCCCACTCAAGTACAGTATTGCGGTATTTTGGAGGGGCTGCGGGCAGTGGGAATAGAAGCGATAGAAAACCAAAGCAGCCATGTTATTTAGGCGTCATGGTGCAGGCTGAGGCTTGTTACCCGATGGTTTCTTGATGTGTTTTGCATCACAAATAGCTAACTGATAACAGAACCCACTGGTCACACTTTAGATAAGTGTGATAAGGTTTAGCTGCTAATAAAAAAAACAGCTTGTGTTTACGAGTAAAAAAGCACGAATAGAAAAACAACCTTGCTTAATAAAAACTGCTGGGGAGGCAGAATCCATGAAGCCGGTAAATTGGTCTTACTACCTGAGTGCCTGCATGGCATTTGTTTTGGTGGCGTTATTATCTATGGCATCTCCGCCTGTTTACGCCGAGGTTGATAAATCCGAAGAAGTGGAACAAGGCTTGCGCTTGGTGTCGCCTTTGTTGGCAGAGAGGCGAGTGAAGGATCTTCGTTCTCATATTCAATTAATGTTTGAATCTCCACACGCAGTGGCGAGCGACCCGCGAACCCCAGCAGGCCGAGCAGATGAGTTTGGTGGCAACTTTTGTGCGGCTTGTCATGGCGATGGTTTTAAACATTTTTTTAAAGTAGGTGAAGATGTATCGGCCAGCACTGTGAATGATACCTGCCTAAACTGCCATAGCGGCGGTGACAGAATGCACTGGTCTGGTGGTCCCCATGAAATGGGGGATATGGCTTGCATAGACTGCCATAGCATGCATAACAAAAACGAACGTCTCTTGCGAACAACCACACAATTAGAACTATGCTCAAGCTGCCATTTAGAGCGTCGAGCTGATTTTAATCGCCCTTATCATCACCCTGTCAAAGAAGGCCAAATGGTTTGCACTGATTGCCATAACCCACATGGCACAGTAACGCCAACCCTGTTGCGTGGTAGTGATGTAAACGAAACGTGTTATGGTTGCCACGCAGAGCACCGTGGGCCCTTCTTATGGGATCACGAACCTGTGCGCGAGGCTTGCATTAACTGCCATAACCCGCACGGCTCAGTGAACGTTAATATGCTAGTTTCTCGCCCCGCACAGCTTTGTCAATCTTGCCATATCACAGATAACTCACACCCCGCTGACGTCATGGATGGTAGTACAGCGATGGGTAATTTCGATGCCATGCAAGTAGGGCGCGGGTGCGTGAATTGCCATTCGCAGGTACATGGTTCTAATCATCCTGGCGGCGCATTTTTCCGCAAATAAGGGCATAAAATTTTGGGGGCATGACAATGAACAAGACATCAAAAAAACTTTGTCAGCTGCTCGCCTTTGCTGCGGCGGGTAGCATTAGCTGGGGAGCTTCGGCTTCCACACCTTTTTCAACCGCCATACCGCCAGGGCCAGAGCAAGAAGAAATAGAGTTCAATGCTAAGTATTTGAACGAAGACAGCGTGCGCATTGGCAGATACACAGGGCCAGCAGAAAAGGGCATGCAGTATGGCGTGGATATTAATGCACTGTATAAGGACGGTGAAAAAGATAACCGTTATAGCCAGTTTCAAGTAAAAGGCTTGGGAACTAACTCTCAATACTTCAAAGCAAGAGTGGGTGAGCAAGGTAACTACAGTACGGCTTTTGAATACCGTGAAAGGCCTTTGTTTCACTATCTCGATTTATCTTCTCCCTTGCACGGGAATAGCCTCCACCTGCCCACTTTGGGTGCGGGCCAAAATCTAGGTGATGTGCAAGAAAATTGGGATATCAAACACAAACGCGAAAGCATACGCATTAGTGGCCAAAAAGTGCTTAACCGCGAATGGCGAATGAACGTGTTGCTTAACCGTGAAGATAAAACGGGGCGACGCTTACAAGGATATGGCGAGTGGTTTAGCCGTGTGGGTTTTCAGATGCCAGCACCTATTGATCAGCGTACCGATCAAGCGGGTTTAACGCTGGAGTATGCTGGTAAAAAGCTGCAAAGCCGCATGGGATACCATGTGTCAGAGTTTAAACAACTCGGCGATGAGTATTTTTTAGTGGACGATGGGTTTACGGCAAATCCTGCCAATCCGCGTCGTCGCCATATGTCCATGTCGCCGGATAGTACTCACCAACAGCTAAATGCCTCAATGGCCTATCAGTTTAGTGCGGATACTCGGGTGAGCACAGAGTTGGATTATGGGCGTGCAAGGCAAGACAACCGCTTTGTGCGCGATCCAGATTATTTCAACGTGCTCGGCCTCATCGATATGGATTCGCTTAACGCTAAGTTTGATACCACGCGCTTTGCTCTAAGGGGCACGCATCGTGTGAATAATAACTTGCGTTTACGCGCTAATTATCGCTTCGATGATAGAAATACGCGCACAACGATGCACCGTAACTTGCCTAGCGAATTTGGCACCTTGCGCACCATGCGGCCCATT
>Ga0079226_10002615_pt1 | contig 13897 bp, 15 predicted proteins | sample Poulit2014_FD_76345 | JGI IMG/M metagenome (GOLD analysis project Ga0079226, IMG submission 76345) | Agricultural soil microbial communities from Georgia to study Nitrogen management - Poultry litter 2014 | ecosystem: Environmental > Terrestrial > Soil > Agricultural land | place: USA: Georgia... | reverse complement strand
CGCGCCGCCCACTGTGCCGGGTGAACCCACCCTCCCAGACCATCAGGAGCCCATCATGCACGCACTGCGGAGCCCGAACGTCGGCCTTGCCGTGTTCTTCGCCGCCGCCGGGGCGGTCCTCATCTTCGTCCTCCCCGACTACCGGTTCGAAGGGTTCTCGCTGACGAAGCTCGGGTGGGTCATCTTCGTCTGGGGCCTGATCTCCCTGGTCGCCGAGACCCTCGCCAACGGTCTCGCCAGTGCCCAGCGGGACTGGAGCATGAACCTTCGTGACGCGAACACCATTCCGCCCTGCGGCGTCGCCGCCGTCGGGACGGCTCTCGTGATGTTCGCCGAGCCGCTGTCTCGCGCCCTGGACGTGCTGACCCAGGGCCAGATCACTACGTTGGGGTGGATCGTCGGTCTCGCCGGCCTCGCATGGCTCATCTTCGAGTGCGCGGTCAACGGGGTCGCCCCCGCGAGGCGCCGGCGCCGCCAGGGTCCGGAGGACTCCGGGAACGGGCAGGGCCCGATCATCCTCTCCTGAGGACGTCCGTGCCCTGCCCCTGCGTCGATCTGCGCCTCAGTGCGCCGCGGCGTACGCCTCGCGGATCTCTGCCCGGATCCTGCCGCGGTCGCCGATCTCGTACCCGTTCTCGCGCGCCCAGGCGCGGATCTTCTCGTTCTCCGCGCTCGCCTGGGTCGAGGACACCTTCAGGGCCTTCTTGCGGGCCACCCGGGTGGCCTTCTCGGCCCACGCCCCGATCTCGGAGCGGAGCTTCTCCGCGTTCTCCGAGGAGAGGTCGATCTCGTAGTGGGCGCCGTCGATCGAGAAAGTCAGAGTCTCGTCGGCCGCCGATCCGTCGATGTCGTCGATGATCTCCACGCTGGTCTTCTTCGCCATTTATTCCCGCCGCCTGTCTATCGCATTCCGAATATGTCTCGGATAACTTACCACGTGCATTTGCTGGCACATGCCCGAGATGAGGCCACTCCACGGAGGGAGGGTCGCCGCCCACTGTTCGGAGCATGAGAGATTCCAGCGACTACGTCCTCGTCCCCAACTCCTCCCGCCAGACGCCGTACCGGATCGACGGCGCCGACAACAGCCACTACATCCGCATCCGACAGCCCGGCCCGGACATCATCGTCCTGGTCCCGCCGGGGAGTTCCTCGGCCGACCACCGGGACTTCATCGAGTCCTCGATGCGGTCCACGGCGCGCAGTGCGGTGGCAGACCGCTCCTCGGACACCTTCCTGAAGGTGCTCCTGTTCATCGCGATCCCCGCGCTGTTCGTCGCCTCGGCCGTCTTCCTCGGCGACAGCTTCGCAGGACCCTCCATCGTCCCGGATTTCGCGGACGTCCTCCAGGCGGCCCTCATCGCGGCGGTCGTGGCCTACGCCTTCCTTCTGTTCCTCCCGCGTGTCGGTCTCGCGTACTCCCTGTTCAACACCCGGTACCCGTCCAAGCCCGAGTACCTCCTGCGCCAGATGCGCGATGACCTCGGCGTTCGCTACCTGACCGAGAAGGTGCTCTCCGGCGACCAGTCCCTCGTGACGCTCCGCCGCGTCATCCTCGACCGCCCCTCGGAGGTTCCCGAGGGGATCTGGAGCACCCTGTGGATCCTGGCCGGCGGCGAGGACCTCTACCCCGCGGCGATCCGACGTCTCCACCGGCAGGCGAAGGACTTCGAGGATGAGATCGTCGACTCCCTCGAGGGCCCCTTCGAGGCCGAGTACACGGTGACGCTGGAGGACTTCGAGTCGGGCCGCTCCGGTGGCGATATGGACGTCGAGGTGCCCATCGAGGGAACTCCCCGGAACGCGCACCGTGCCGACGAATCGCCCGTTTCCGAGAGCTGAGACCCTCGCCGCCCACTTCAACAGGTGAGAACCACCCCGGCTCGCCAGGCCGGCGACCGAGAAGGAGACGAGACGGTGAGCAACACCCAGCAGAAGCGCCGCAAGGACAAGGGAATGGCCGGCAACGGCGGACAGTACGCGACCATGGAGCGCGGCGAGTCCGACGTGTCGGTGGATCTCGGCGCCGCTGAGACCGCTCAGCGCCGCTTCATCGAGGACCCGAAGCTCGCCAAGGGCGCGCAGGCGTGGTGGAAGCAGGCGTCCGAGCTCACCGATCAGTCCGGCCGCGTGCCGACCATCGGACGCGACAGCGGTCCGGTGCGGCGCCGCACCTACCAGGGCAAGGACTACTCGATCACCATGCCGTCCAACGCCGCGGTGCATCGCTTCGCGCGCGAGGTCGGCGAGAAGAGCGGCGATCCCAGCCGTCCCTTCGAGATGCCGATCGAGTACACCACCAAGGGCGGCCGCTCCGTGATGACCGCGGTGCGCGTGACCCGCAACGGTCGCCGCTTCGAGGTCCAGATGCCCTCGGACTTCCCGGAGTCCAAGAAGGCCCAGGTCTCCGAGTCCCTGCGGGCGAACCTCGAGTCGCGCAAGCCCTCGGTCTCCACCGAGAGCGCACGATCCCTGGTCAAGCGCTACCGCGAGCGCGCCGCGCGCTCGGGAGTGGAGACCCGCGCGGTGGCCTCCTCGTTCATCAGGGAGATCGGCTACAACCCGGAGTCCCAGCGCGCCATGGTCATCATGCAGAAGGGCTCGAAGCCGACTCCGAACGGGGCCTACGAGTACAAGCTCTCCCCCGAGGAGTGGCGGACGTTCGTCGAGAGCGAGTCGGTCGGCAAGGGCTACCACGCGGCCGTGCGCAAGCGGGGACGTGAGTCCCTCGGCAAGGTGGCGCAGTGCGAGAACTGCCAGCGCTACTACGGCGTCGCGACCGAGCACGAGTGCCCGTCCGCCTGAACGTCAGTCCATCGGCAAGGCCCCTTCTTGGCTCCGGCTGAGAGGGGGCCTTGTCAGTGGGCGCGGCACCGCGAGAGGTCTCCACCGCCCACTGCCCGAACATCCCCCGACGACCCGAGAGGACCCCCTTGAGCCAGCAGACCGCCCAGGAGAAGGCGAGCCAGTTCTCGGCCCGTATGACCCAGTCCGCGGCGTCCTCCGGGAAGCCCGCGCTTCGGATGTCCGGTCGGTTCCCTCACATGCTCGTGACGAGGCCGCCGCTGTTCGTCTGGATCGACCGGGGCCGGGTGATGACCTCCGACGGGCCGCGCAAGGGGCACCAGATCTGCTCGATGATGGTCGACGTCCGCGAGGACTCCTCCGACAAGCGCACGATCGTCTTCCCGGCCCTGTCCGACGCTCGGCGCTTCGCCGGCGCGATCAAGAAGGCGAAGTTCCAGACTGCTGACCAGCGCAACAACCTCTTCGCGGGGCGCCGCGCGACCCAGGTCGCCATCGGGACGCCGTGGTTCTCCCCGGTGATGATCCTCTCCCGCGCCCTGTCCTACCGCTACTGGAAGCCGGACGACGCGACGGACGACATCGACTCCTGGGCCCGACAGCTCGGCGTCGGCCAGAGCGCGCGCGATGCGCAGACGCTCGAGCGCCTCCTGCGCCTGGCGATCGTCCGCGGGCCGTCCTGGGGGTCGCTGTCGAACTCCATGAACTCGACGTGCGAGCGGGTGCTGAAGTCCGTCTCCTTCCCGAGCGCCGTCAACGACGCCCAGACCTACTCCGCGATGGAGGCCATCGGCGACGTATGGCGGACGATCAGCGCGACGGACGCCCAGCTCCGCGACTTCTCCGTCTCGTCACGCAAGACCGTCGCTGTCCACTTCGTGAGACCTCAGCGCCCCCTGAACGTCAACACCGCGATCGTCCCTTCGGGGTCCGTGCCCTTCCGGGAGGGATCCAAGGTGCTGATCGTCCACCCGTGGCGCAAGGAGGGCGGACCGCTCAACGGCGGCGAGCTCGAGGCGTTCGGCTTCGAGGATGGGAAGTTCGTCGCCCGCGTGCGACCGAAGACCAAGGGTGACCGCGGCGCGATCGCCGAGGCGTACGGGCGGACCACCTACCTCATCGAGGCGCCCTTCGGCGCCGCGCTGAAGTTCGGCATGGCCGGATCGACCTCCTGGGAGGGAGGCGTCCCACCGACCACGCCGGTCCAGCGCGAGGTCCCCGCCGACCTGCTGGCGATCGGAGCCGCGCGATGAGCACGACGACCGCTCCGCCGGCGAACACCGTCGGGATCAACCAGAAGACCGTCCGCTCTGTCGCGACGGAGACCGGCTCGTCCCCGGTCCAGCTCGTCCCGGGCACCACGCTCGCTCGGGCGCTCTACGAGACGATGACCGGGCGGCGCGTGACGCTGATCGACTCCGCTCCGGGCGCCGGGAAGTCCACCCTGATCGTCGACCTCGCACGCTGGGTCGGCGCGCACATGGACCTGCGCCTGACGATCGCCACCCCGACGCGCTCCGCGGCCATCACGATCGCCGAGAAGATCGCGGACGCCGACGACCGGGTGAGCGTCGTGCTCGCGCTCAGCGGGTACGAGAACCCGACCCGCCGTTCCATCACCGCCCCGGGCCACGGCGCCTTCCAGGGCGAGAACGGCGACATCGTCGTGCGCACCATGGCCTCGCTCGGGATGGACACGAAGACCTCGTGCGACCTGCTGGTCGTGGACGAGGCGTACCAGTCCACGTTTGCTCAGCTCATGGCCGCCGGGAAGTCCTCCGAGCAGGTGCTCCTCGTCGGCGATCCCGGGCAGATCGGGCCGGTGACGACGGCGGACACGACCGTCTTCGACGGCCGCGACTACCCGCCGCACATGCGCGCGCCGGACGCCCTGCGCGGCCATCCGAGCGCCGTGATCCTGCACCTCGACAAGACCTACCGCCTCGGCGCCGAGAGCGTGCGCGCCATCGCTCCGCTGTACGACTTCGCCTTCGGCTCCGGCCGCCCGGACCGACGGATCGAGGGCCACCGCGAGATCGAGTCACAGAAGGTGGCCTCGGACGACCCGCTGAAGCTCTACGAGAAGGTCTCCTCCATCGCGGCCTCGTTCATCGGCAAGACCCTCGTCGAGAGCTCCGGCACGCGCCGCCTGAGGCCCTCGGACATCGCGGTGGTCGCCGGGGCCAACCTCTCGGTCAACGCGATCTCCGGATTCCTGTCCTCGGCCGGTCACTTCCCGGGGATCACCGTCGGCACGGCCGACCGGCTCCAGGGCGGGCAGTGGCACGCGGTGGTGGCCCTGGATCCGCTCGCCGCCGCCGCGACCGTCTCGGAGCACCATCTCAGCGCCGGGCGACTGTGCGTCATGGCCTCTCGGCAGATGTCGCACCTGACGTGGGTCCACGACGGGAAGTGGGACGGTCACATCTCGGCATTCGAGACAGAGGAGCCCAAGGAGCCGCTTCTGGAGGTGAGGCGTCGCCTCACCGGATCACGATGAGCCGGCGCTCAGAGGCCCCTTCGGGACCGCCGCTCCGCCTCAGCACGCTGGCGGAACTCCAAGCGGGCCTGGGCCGCCTCGAACTGCGCGGCGCCGGCCTTGGCCGCGGGGTGCTCGGCGGTGACGTGCTCACCGTCCGCGATGTGGACCGGGCCGCTGGTGAGCTTCACGCCGTCGTCGACCCGAGCTCCGTGACCGATGGTGCTGTCCGCGTAGATCAGGACGCCCTTGCCGACCCGAGCATCGCGCCCGATCGTGGTGCCGGGACCGACCGAGGCTCCGTCCCCCAGGGCCGAGCCCTCTCCGACGGCGACGCGGTTGGAGAGGTTCGCCCCCTTGCCGACGCTCACGCCTTCGTCGAGCTGGCACCGGCCGTTGACGTAGGAGTCGCGTCCGACCGAGACACCCTCGGCGATGCGCACGTCCGTGCCGACGGAGACCTCCGGCGCGAGCTTCGTGCCGCGCCCGACACGGGACCCGCCCGCGACGGAGGCTCCCTTGCCGAGGGAGACGCCGGGCTCGATCACGGCGCCGCGGCCGACGAAGCTCTTCTCGCCGAGCTTCGCGTCGCCCTCGATCCGGACGCCCTCCTGCACCCACGACCCGCGCCGAATGGTCGCGTCCGGGCTGATCTTCGTCCCGTCGTCGATCTTCACACTCGGGTCGATGGACCCCTTCGGGGCGCCGAGATCGACGGCGACCTCGCTCTCACCGCGGTGGAGCGTGCCGAACTGGCCGGGGTTGCCGGCCTCGCCGGTGTCGGACTTGCGCTTGATCGTGCGTGCCATGGTTCCTCATCCTTCTGCGATGCGCTGAGCGGCGGCGATGATCTCCGCCTTGAGCTGTTCGAGGCTGGAGACCTCGCCGATCTCCTCACTGACCTGGCGAGACTTACCGAACTGCGTCACCGTACCCTCGAGGCGGATCGAGTCTCCCTGGCGGATGATGTCGAGCTCCCCGTCGGGCTTGCCGTCGCCGTCGAGGTCGAAGTCGAGCTCGTCACCGAAGTCCATGTCCTCGAGGTGCTCGCCGAGCTCCTCGTCGCTGATCGTGGAGAGGTCGATCTCGACCTCGCCGCGGTGGATCGAACCGAACTTGCCGGGGTTGCCGGCCTCTCCGGTGTCGGACTTGCGGGTGATCGGTCCTGCCACGGGGTCCTCCTGATAGGTGGGTTCTCCCTGTGAAGTGGGCGGCGAACGGGCACCAGCGAGCGAGGCAAGTAGCGGCGCGGACGTGGCCGGGCCGGGCCGCCGGCCTGAACCGTGTCCGTCCCCGGGCGTCCCCGCGAGGACATGCCGAGTGGCCTGCGAGGACGGGTCGATCCCCTCCGGGACGCCCTCTCGCCGCCCACTTACCGATGCACGACCGAGAATCCTTCCCTCCCTCGGTGCAGACACAGACCCCCCTCCGTTTCTCGAGAAAGGCCCCTCCCTCTCATGGACATCACGCTCTACTCCAAGCCCTTCTGCGTGCAGTGCGACGCGACGAAGCGCGCGCTCAACAAGGCGGGCATCGCCTACGACGTCGTCGACATCACCGAGGACGCCGAGGCCCTCGCGATGGTGAAGTCGCTCGGCTACGTCCAGGCCCCGGTCGTCATCACCTCCGAGGATCACTGGTCCGGCTTCCGCCCGGACAAGATCAAGGCGCTCGCCGGGATCGGCGCGGAGCGCCGCGTCGCCGCCGCCGTCTGACCCCTCCGACGAGAAGGCCCCTGCACCACGCCTACGGTGCGGGGGCCTTCTCGCTGTCCGGGCCGGATCCGTCTCGCCGCCCACTTCACCCAGTGAGCCCACACCGACCAGGAGGACCCGATGACCAGGCCGATCAAGCGCAAGGGCGACACCGGAGAGCCCGGCAACAAGGGCCAGTTCGGCACCACCCGCCGCGGCGAGGCCGACGTGTCCGTGGACACCGGCGACCTCCCTCACGGGCTGAACCTGGGTGACGACTGCGGCGAGGAGGTCACTGCGGCTCGGGCGTTCCGGAGCGAGGACGGACGACTGGGCGTGGACGTCACGATCGACTCCTCGAAGATGAGCCTCGGGACCTTCCGAGCTCACGGCGACGACGTCGTCGACCGTGATGCGACCCCCGAGGAGATCGACGCCGAGATCGAGCGGATCGCCATGGACGACCCCGAGACGCTGGCCGAGGAGTCCGGCTGGAAGGGCGACATCTCGTGGGATCCGAAGACCTCGACGCTGAGGATGGTCTCGGACGGATCGAGGGATGGGGACGAGGTGCTGTCCGAGGGCGCCGCGGACGTGCTCAGCACCCTCCAGGAGCGCCTGGAGCACACCGAGTGGCCCGAGGGTCCACGAGCCCGCTGACGACGTCGCAGAGACGCACAGAGGCCCGCACCGACAGTCGGTGCGGGCCTCTTCTCGCTCTCAGGCCGCGTCGGGCTCGATCGAGTCCTCGAGCCTGACCTTCGTCAGCGCGCGGAGCTTGGCCTCGGGCACCTTGCCGACCTCGATCGGGTTGCCGAGCATGCGCGAGATCATCGCGGCGATCACCACGGCGTCGGCCTGGTCGTTGCCCTCGATGTCGACGTGCTTGTAGATGCGCACCGCCGAGGCGAGCACGAGGTCCTTGCCCGCGTTGCCCTTCCCGGTCGCGTACATGCACCGCGAGGACGGGGTGACCTCGACGACCTGCTTGCCGTGGTTCAGCAGGTCCGAGACGACGTGCCACCAGAGCCCGGAGCGGTCGTGGAGCTTGCCCGAGCGGGCCGCGGCGGCGTAGGCCGGCGACTCGATGCCCACCACGTCGGCCGGCTCGACCAGCTCGAGGATGGACTTCGAGATCGCGTTCATGCGGTCGAAGCGGGTGCGGAGGGTCTCGGCCTTCGGCGGCTTCGAGGTCACCGTGTGGGTGAGCACGCGGATGCGGCTGTGGACGACGGCGACCCCGGTGGAGGTCAGCGAGAGGTCGATGGCGGCGACGGTCGGGGCGGTCACAGGGTCTCTCCTCCGGGGATGGCGGCGGACAGGCGACGAAGAGCCTGCTCCTCGGTCTCGATGTGGACGCTGTCGAGCTCCGTCCCCTGGAGCCTGGCGAGGTCGATGACCCGGTGTCGCAGGGCCTCGCCGGCGAGGGTGAGGATGTTCCCGTGCCGAGCCACATCGGAGGGCACCCCGGTCACCGTCACGGTGACATGCGGATCGTCGCCGAGGATCATCGCGGGGATGTACCCGAAGCGGGAAGGGAGAAGGTTTGTGCTCTCGACGAGGGAGCAGAGCATGGAGACCTGGGCGCGGCCCTGGTCGGGATCCTCGGCGGCCTCGGGGACGATCTCGGGGTCGTGGGACACCTGATGGTCCGCGAGCCACCGTAGGAGCGCCTCCTGACGGGCCGCCGCAACGGACAGCGAGACCGCTTCCGCAGGGCGGAACTCCGCCGCCTCGGCGATCGCATCGGAGGTCGCCCGCGAGCGCTCAGGGGCGAAGCGGGAGATGGTCGGGAAGATGTCCTCGAACACGTCCCAGCAGGCGTCGACGCCCGCGATCAGGGCCACGTCGATCATCTCGGCGATGGCGAGACGGGCCTGCGTGTCGCAGTCCCATCCGTCCGGCGTATCGGTCATGGGTCGGCCTTTCGAAGGGGTCTGACTCAGGCAGTGGGCGGCGAGCTGGGACGACGGTGTCATTCACACCGGGTTCGGCCGGTGCCGCCCACTGTCTGAGGTGTGCGGAATACGCACGAAGTGAGCGTTACTCGAACATAGGAGCCTCCCCCATGCGACATCCTCTGCCTTCGCCGTGGTTCTCCCGGCTCGCCGCCCTCGTCGTCGAGATCATCGCGGCGCTGTATGCCATCCCTGCCGTGCTCGGCCACCGGCCCTCCGGCGTGCTGATCTGGGTAGCGCAGAACACCTCGCTCATCCCGGACCGTGCCGCCGCCGAGCGCATCGGCACGGGCGTCGAGACGGTCGGCCCGTACGCCGTCGTGCTGATCGTGGTGGTCCTGGCCTTCCACTATGTGGCGCGTCCGGTGTGGAGCTTCACGAACGGACTCCTCGACGGGGCCAGCGCTTGGCATTCCTCCCTGAGAGGGTCGCGCTCCCTGGATCTCGAGAAGTTCTCGATCAAGAGGAAGGTTCTCTCGGTGCTCCGCCCTGAGGCCATGCGGAATGCCGACCAGGCGGCGATCCGATCCTCGACGAAGGGCCTCCTCGTGGAGGTTGGCGCCCCTGAGGGGGTCGCCTCCCGGGCAGTCGAGCGCACCGATCTTCTGGGCGGCCCGCTCGATCAGATCTCGGGAGGCCGCATGGTCGACCGTTTCCTGCGAGAGGCCGCCAGCAGGGCCTTCGAGAACATCTTCATCGCGGCGATTCCGAGGGACGCCCCGCTATCTCTCCGGATCGACTTCGTCGAGGTGCTGAAGGCACGCGGCTACAAGGTCGTGCCCTCCGGATCGCTCCTGCCGCCGTTCCACCTGCCCACTTCCCCGTCCGGGCGCGGCACCGTGGCGGCATACACCACCGGGCACTACGGCGGGGCCACCACCATGAAGGAGTCCCTCGTGGTGGTCGCCCGCCACCGGGACGCGCGTCAGGAAGGTCTCCTGCTCGAGCTCCTGCTGGCCGCGTGCCAGATGTACTGCGCCGGGATGTCCGGGGACCGCATGCCCGAGGCCGAGAAGAAGTTCCGCGACGTGACCCTGCGGATGGCCTCCGTCGGGTTCGTGCCGCCGGAGGACTTCGACTCCCCCGGTCACCGCGGCATCTCCTCGGCCGAGGAGGTCAGGGAGTGGTCCCTCGACCAGGTGGCCTCCGTGCTGTCCCCGTTCCGCACCACGATCGACACCGTGGAGGTGGCCCGATGAGCGTTCGTCCCGCCCCTCTCGTCGAGAAGATCTCGGTCCTGTCCAGGCAGGCGAAGGGCCTCACCGAGGAGCTCGACGCGACCATGTTCTACGCGCACCGCATGATCGACCCTCCCTTGTCCCTGCGTGCGCTCGCCGCGGCCTCCGGCCTCTCTCCTTCGGGGGTCCTCGGCAGGATCTCCTCGCCGGAGGTGCGAGAGCGAGCGGAGGCGATGTTCGGCGATGCGGAGGTCTCTCCGGACTACGTGAAGCTGGACGATCTGCCGGAGCATCTTCGGGATCAGGTGCTCGCCGCCGTCCGGAAGAGCTGAGACACAGCGAAGGCCCCGCCATCCTCGGGGGTGGCGGGGCCTTCGTGCTGTCGCCCAGGGGTCACGCGCCGTTCTTCTTGGCGATCTTCGCCCACTCCTTGCTCCCGCGGCGGGCGGACTTCGCCTTCCCGCTGACCTGCTCGCCGGCGAGGATCTGATTGGAGCGAGTGGGATCCACGCCCATGGACACGTGCTGGGTGCGAAGCCCGAGCTCGGACAGTCGCCTGGCCTCCTCGACATCCCGGCGCATGGACTCCATCGCGGCGCGGAGCTCGCGGTTGGACTTCTCGCCGTCGTCGGGGAGCTTCGTGAAGGCATCGGGGTGGTTGGACGAGTAGCCGCCCATCGCGAAGTACGTGTCGAAGGCCGAGAGGGTGCCGTTGAGGTCGGCGATGTCGACCTTCTGCTCCGCGAGCTTCTCCTGCTCCTCCTGGGGCAGTGTGTAGGCGTAGCGCCACGCGAGATGGTGGCGCACGGCGTCCCGCACCAGGAACCGGTCGATGTCCTTCGGCACGGTCTCGTTGAAGTCCGCGGAGCGCTCGTTCCACGCCTTGATGGACTCCCGCTGGCGCTGTTCGTACTCGGCGTCGCTCCAGGAGGGGTCCCTCTCGGGGCGCACCCAAGGGCCGCCCATGTAGATGAACTTCTGGCGATTGCGGGACGCCTCGTAGTCCTCCACGACGTCCTGGAGGATCGCGTCGGGCACCTCGACCTTCTTCCACCACCTCAGGTGATCATCGGCCGTCTCGAAGCGGGCCGGGAAGAACATCGTGCCGTCGGGCTCGGCGTACTGGCTGACGTCGACATCCGCCTCCCCTCGTCCCGTCGGGGCGAACTGCCCGCCGGAGCTGGTGCCGGCGGGCTGTCGCGCGAGGTCGGTCATCGTCACTCCCCACCCTTCTCCTCGATGTCTCCGAAGGCGCCGGTGTCGCCACCATTGTCCCCTAACACGTGGCCCCGGTCACCCATCCGTGTCGCCCTCACCGAAGATGTCGAGCGCCTCGTGGCCCCCGAACACGGAGCGGTCCTGGGTGACCTCGCCCTGCTCGACGTCGATGGCCGACGCCTGCATCTGGCGGGGATCGAAGCTCCGACCCTCGACGCGCTGACCGACGATGTTCGCATCGTCCTCGGACAGTCCCGCGCGACGGGCGGCCGAGGCCGCCTCAGCGCCGGATCCGACCTGGTAGGAGCCCTTGTCGACCCGGTCGATGCTCGGAGTCGCCGAGCTACGCTCGATGTTCTCCGTACCGCGGCCCGAGGAGACGTGCTTCACGTCATCCACGACCCGGTTCTGTCCCGGGGTGTGAGCGTTGACCTGGGTGTGCTCCTGAGTGATGCGATCCGCGCCCTGGTGCACAGTGGTGTTCACGTCGTGCTCCACCTCGACCCGGCGGTGGCTGACCGTGTCGGCCCCCTGGGTCTGCGAGACGCTGGCCGTCTTCTGGGTGATATCACGACCCTCGACATGGACGTCGCGGTCGATGTCACCACCCTGCACGCGCCGGGCCGGGAGATCAGCGCCTCGCTGTGCCGCGGCGTTGGAGTGATCCGAGACGGCCGCCGCACCGAGGTCGAGCTCGCCCTGCGATGCGGAGACGCTCTGGTCGCGCACGTCGTTGGCGAACGGGTGGCGGGCGTAGATGGCCTCCATCTCGCGCTCGTCGGGGCGACGACCATGCTCCTCGGCGAAGACGTCGAACTCGCGCTCGGCATCCTGCCGCTGAGCGTCGATCATGCGCTCGCGGCCCAGCGGCAGATCGTCGGCGAGGCCGACGACGTCGGAACCGTCCGCCGCGATTCCGGCCTGGCCGTCGATGCCGTTGGCCTTCGCGTGCTCGATGCGCTTGTTCAGCTCACGGAACTGCATCTCGGAGGCCGCCTCGTCGCCACCCGGGAAGTAGTTGCCGTACGCCTGCTTCGAGCCGGCGACGATCGACTTCCTGGCGGAGTTGAACCCGTTCGCCACGGCGCCCTTGTGCTTCATCAGGGTCTTCGCTCCGAAGACCGCCGCCGGAGCCGCGAGACCGCCGGTGACCATGCCCAGTCCGCCGTAGAGAGCCGCGCCCTTCAGCAGGGACTTCTTGTTCATGCCCGAGACCTTGTCCACCGCGCCCTTGCCGAGCTTGCCGAGGTTCACGGCGGAGCGGCGGGCGAGGTAAGACGCCGCGGCGCCCGGGTGCTCGCGCAGGGCCTGGCGGGTTCCCGCGCCGGCATCCCAGCGGTTCTTGAGGGCGTCGAGCCCGGCCTTGGCAGTCGCCCGGGGGTGAGCGACGGCCGAGGCGCCGGTGGCGAGCTTGTCGCGCAGGGCGCCGGCCTTGTCGGAGATGTCTCCGGCGAACTTCAGGCCCGCGTACTTCGCGGAGTCCATCGCACCGCTCACCATGTCGCGGCGACCCTGGCGGCGGTCGTCGGACCCGGCGGCGAAGGCGTTGATCCGGTCGCCCAGCGTTCCGGCCCCGGCCATGCCGTCGGCCGAGCCGCCGATGACCTCGTCATCGTCGAGGGAGTCAGGGAGGATGCCGGACTGGTCGGCGGTGTCCGGCGACTCGCCGGACTGGCCGATGGTGTCCGCCGAGTCGCCGGAGATCGGCGCGGACGTCGAGCCGTCCTTACCATCCTTGCCGTCGACACTGCTGTCCGCAGTGGCGCCCACCGCGTCCTTCGGGCTCTTGGCATCCTCGGACCCGGGCTTCGCGTCCTGTGCCTTGCCGATGACCTCGGAGTCTTCCGTAGCGCCGGTCTCTCCGGGAGCTCCGCCCTTGCCCTTGCCCTTGCCCTTGCCGATTGCGTCGATGGTGCCGCTGGCGATTGCTCCGGCACCGCGAGCGGCGACACTGCGACGCCCGTTGTCCAGGAGATCTCCGAGCAGGGCTCCGCCGCCCGCCGCCGCCGCGGTGACGCCCATCGGGTTGTTCGCGTAGGACTGCATGCCGCGCATCGAGAACGGCGAGCGGGCCTTGAAGAACTTCTTGAACATCCAGTTCAGCAGGAAGATCGACAGCGCGGGGACGATTCCGGCCCACAGGACCAGCGGGATCGCCGCCGAGAAGATCGAGGCTCCGAGCGAGTTGAGCGCAGAGGACATCAGGAAGACGAACGACATCAGCAGGTTCGTGATCGACGTGATGAAGGTGTAGCCCAGCCACTGCTTGAAGAAGGTCACCGCAGATCCGGTGCCCTGCGAGATCGTCCCAGCGATCACCGCGAGGATCAGGAAGCCGGCCATCAGGTAGGACAGCGTCTTCATCACCAGCAGGGCGAGGGCGAGCAGGGTCATCGCGATGGCGCCGAAGAGCGCCGAGATGGCGTACACCGCGGCGACCCCCGGGAAGACGGTTCGGTCCGCGCCGGTGAGGTTGGCCTCGAAGGCGTACAGCTCCGGGACCGAAGCGATGCCCTCCTTGGGATCGTTCAGGATGTTCGAGTTACCGACCGCGTAGAGGTCGAT
>Ga0079226_10002614_pt1 | contig 13898 bp, 11 predicted proteins | sample Poulit2014_FD_76345 | JGI IMG/M metagenome (GOLD analysis project Ga0079226, IMG submission 76345) | Agricultural soil microbial communities from Georgia to study Nitrogen management - Poultry litter 2014 | ecosystem: Environmental > Terrestrial > Soil > Agricultural land | place: USA: Georgia... | reverse complement strand
GTAGAGCAATCGGCTGTTAACCGATCGGTCGTAGGTTCGAATCCTACCTGTGGAGCCATTTTAATATGCTTCCATAGCTCAGCTGGTAGAGCACTTCCATGGTAAGGAAGGGGTCGTCCGTTCGAATCGGATTGGAAGCTCTGTTATAAACGCTTGTCCTATATGGGATTAGGCGTTTTTTGTTTTCTATAATCATTATAAAAATCCTCATTTTGATGACACTTTGATGACACATTTTATAAACAGGATATTTGTTGCTATAAATAATAAATAAAAGTTATCATTTTCGGTTTCGTTAAATATAATCTTCATCAAGCATATCCGCTATCTTTTGATCTGCTTCTTCCAAGTAATGACCATATATATTCATTGTGGTGGTTATATTGGCATGTCCTAGACGTTTGGAAATAGAATGAATGTTAGCGCCTTTATTTATTAAATCCGTTGCAGCAGTGTGGCGTAAATCATGAAATCGAATCTTTTTAAGTAGCGGCTTGTCATTCTTTTTTAACCCTATATTTACTCGATTAATAAATCTTGTCCACCATCTATTAGGTACACTAGGAAAGAACGGCTTACCAAAATCAGTTGAGAATACAAAAAAGCATTTTCCTCCTTCCCATAATTCAGCAGCTTCTATCCGCTCTGTACTTTTTATTAGTTTGTGCTTTCTTAATTCATCCATTAACTTCTTAGGCGGTGCCACCTTACGAATAGATCCTTTTGTCTTTGGTTCCTTTAGTTGATAGCCATTTTCCTTTGTGTAGCTAAGTGAATGGCGAACATGGATAGTATTTGTTGCAAAGTCTACATCATCCCATTGTAGGGCAAGTAATTCACCTTTACGTAAGCCAGTTTTGAGTGCCATCTTAACCATTAGTACCATTTGATTATTTTCTTCTTGATTAAGCAATAAGAATAATTGTTTTAATTCATTCGAATTATATACCTCACCAGGCTTATATGTGACAGAGGGTTTGTCCACCTTGTCCATAGGATTTTTCTTTATGGTTTCGTTTTTGACAGCCAGTTTAAAAATGCTATTTAGTACATTGTAATGTTTCTGTATGGTTGAAGTACCCAGGTCATCAGCTTCTAATGTTTCGAGAAAGTCGTTGATGTGTATATGTGATAACTTTTCTATCTTGTGATGCCCTAATATAGGGAGAATTCGACCATTTAAGACATAATCATATGTTTCAATTGTTTTTGGTGAAACTTTCTTAGCTGCATCTTTGCGCCAAATCTTAACATATTGGGCTAGTTTAATATGGGATGGCGCAACGTATTCATCTGCTTCTACTTCAGCGACAAATGCAGCTAGTTTTTTTCGTGCTTCAGTAATGTTTTTGGCTTGAACAGTCCTTGTTTTGCGATTACGTTTTCCACCAGATTTGAATCCTGCACTTACTGTTAAAAAATATGAACCATTTCCTCTATCTTGAATAGATCCAGCCATTATTATCACCGTCCTTACTTTAGTAAAGTTTCGATTAAATTGAGTGCTTTTGTTCTATCATCAGCTTCACTTGGAATTTCATTATTAAGTACTATCCTCAATACATTAGCAATGAACATCTTTCCTTCTCGATTTAGTTTTTCCCCACTATATATAAATTCTGTATTAAGTTGGGCGGCAGTAATAATATCATCGAGGATAACCGTTTCTTCATTTAAAATACCAACATCTTTTAAGTCATGTTTTTCTCGGTGTTTCCGATATTCTACAGCAGACTTCATCAATCCTTCTCTTTCTGCTTCTTCTAGATATCCAGCTATTTCAAGAAGTTTAATATAGTCTAACTCAAGACCATCGGCAATCTTTTTTATAACTTCAGGAGTTGGTTTTGTGTTTTTTCCTGTTTCTAACTGTGATAGATAAGGATGTGAAATCCCTGTTCGTCTAGCTGCTTCCCTTAAAGAAAGGTTTTTCTTTTGCCTAGATTTTCTTACATATTCACCGAATGTCATTTAATCACCTCCTTAATATGTTACCAATAGTTTAATACAATGTGGTTGATGAGTCAAACTATTTTTAAATAACGGTTGATATAACATACATTGAATGTTATGATGGTGTCAAATAGTTAAAGAGGTGATTTTAATGCTTTCAATTACATTGAAGGACAGCTTAGAGACAAGAATATCCATTGCAGAAAAAGGAAGGAGTTTGAGAGACTTTGCAAAAGATATTGGTATTTCTCACGCTTACTTATCGCAAATATTAAATGAAAAGCGTAAGCCATCACCAACGGTGGCACACAAAATTGCTTCTGGATTGGAAAAACAAATTGAAGATATTTTTTTAGTCAAAACGGTTGATGTAACAACCAACGAAGAAGTAGTAAAGTAAGGAGGAATTATAAAATTGTTAAAAACACAAATGGAACCAATTAAAAGATCAACTCTTACCGTTCATGAAGTAGCAGAATACCTTGGGGTAAGTTCAGATATGATTTATATTTTATGTCGTGAAAAACGCATTGTCCATTTTCGTATAGGAAGAAGAATCTTATTTAAAAAAGAGGCTATCGAAAAGTGGATTGAAGAACAAATGAAAGGGGGGATGGAAGATGAATAAAGGCGCAGACATGGCAGTGTCTACACCTATAAAAAATTACACCAACTTAAATGGAGCACTTGGTTATGTACGTCAATTAGGTTGGGCTGTATTTCCTGTCCATTCAATTATAAACAATAAATGTTCTTGTAACAACTTAAGATGCGAAAACAAAGGGAAACATCCCGCTACTAAAAATGGTTTGAAAGACGCAACTAAGAATGAAAAACAGATTATTAAAAATTGGATGGAAAAGCCGTATCTGAATATTGGTGTAGCAACGGGAAAGGTCAACGGTTTTTTTGCAGTAGATATAGATAATAAACTTCATTACGGAACTGGAAATAATGGCTGTGAAACACTTGAACAATTAGAACGAGACAATGGAAAGTTGCCAAACACAGTCGAACAAATAACAGGTTCGGGTGGTTCACATTTGCTTTTCAAATATCAAGAAGGAATAAAAAATAAAGTTAATGCTTTTCCTTCCATTGATATTAGGGGTGATGGTGGTTACATCATAGTAAGCCCATCAATCCATAATAGTGGTAATAAATATCATTGGGAATTATCTTCACATCCATTAAAAGTTGAAATAGCTGAAGCTCCAGAATGGTTATTTAATTCAATTACCCAGCAGTATAAAAATAATGGTAAAAGAAAATTCAAGGCAAAGCCAGTAAATGAGTATATAAGGATTTTACAGGGTGTTTCTGAAGGTGAACGTAACAATAGCCTCATCACATTGATAGGTCATCTATTAGCACGAGACATCGATTATAGAGAAGCATTTGAGATTATTGATATGTGGAATGAGTGTAGAGTTGATCCGCCACTTTCGCAGAAAACAGTTGAATACGCATTTAATAATATTCTAAGGCTTGAAGCAGATAAGAGGTGACTTCATTGTCTCAATTAGGATTGGACCACGAAGCAGGACGGAGACTTCAAGAAAAAAATAATGTTATAAATATTGATAAGCCTTGGAAGAAAGCCTTAGAAAAAAATCAACACAATAAATTAAAGAATAACCGTAAAAATATCCAATTGATATTAAATAATGACGAAGATTTGAAGGATATTGGTCGATTAAATGAGTTCTCAGGTCATAACGAAGTATTTAAAAAACCAATATGGCGTAGAAAAGATGACGATGAATTATTTTGGACAGATACAGATGACGCACAACTAAGAATTTATATTGATACGGTTTATGGAATCTCAAATATTTCAGGTATTGAAGATTGTTTAAGTACGGTTTTTTATAAAAATGCTTATCATCCTATACAACAATACCTAAGAAGCCAATCATGGGATGGCAAGAACAGGCTTGAAACTCTTTTCATAGACTTTTTAGGTGCTGACAATAGCAAATATACTAAAGCTATTACAAGAAAAATGTTAGTCGCAGCAGTCGCTAGAGTATTCGAGCCTGGTATTAAGTTTGATACTGCATTAGTCCTGATAGGTAAGCAAGGGGTTGGGAAAAGTTATGTTCTTTCCCGATTGGGTGGTGAATGGTTTAATGAAAGCTTGAATAGCTTTTCGGGTGATGAAGCAATGATCAAGTTAAGAAACAGCTGGATAATCGAATTGGCGGAACTATCTGCCTTGAAACACTCAGAGGTTGAAGAAGTAAAAGGCTTTATGAGTGCGACAGTCGACACGTACAGACCAAAATATGGCAAGAATATAGCGAGGTTTCCCCGTCAATGTGTTTTCTTTGGTAGTACTAATAACTTTGAGTTTTTGAAGGACACAACAGGAAATAGAAGGTTTTTCCCTTTACCAATTGATAGAAATAAAAGGAGCAAAGATCCATTTGAAGAGCTAACGGATGAATACGTTAATCAGGTTTGGGCAGAAGCATATCAGCTTTATTTGAATGAGGAACCGCTTCATATAATGGATGAAGATGTTCAACAAGAAGCGAAAAAATTGCAGGAAGAACATATCGCTGATGACGGATTAAAAGGTGTCATTGAAGAATATATTCATAAAGAAAACTTAAACAGGATTTGTGCCAGACAGATTTGGCATGAGTGCCTAATGAACGATAAAGAGCCTAAAAGACACGATACAAGCGATATAAATGAAGTTTTAAGAAAAATTGATGGTTGGGAAAGTATGGATACATCGAGGAAGTTTGGGAGATATGGGAGTCAAAGAGGTTTTCAGAAGATAGAATAAAAAGACTTTTAAGTATAGATGCGTTTGTAGTCGCTTTGTAGCCACTTTGTAGTCACGTTAAAACCTATCATATCAAGACTTATAAGGGTTGTGGCTACAAAACTACATTGTTTCGTAAAAGAATAAATATAAAATGTTGTACAACTTTATAAAATGTTAATAGAAAAACATGTAGTTTTGTAGTCAATAAAGGTCAAGATGTTGATGTGAAGCCATTTGAGGTGGCTACATTAAATGTAGCTTTTTGTCGGTGAAACAATATTTCCCACTAACTAAATGGTAAAAGTGAGGTAACTAGTCATTTTTGAAATAAACTTATAAAGTAAAAATGGGGTGAAGAAGATGAGAAAAAGGAAAGGAATGGGAAGGAAAGGTATATATGAAGAATGGTTGGAAGAAGAGAAATTATTGTTGTTGGAAACATGGGCGAGAGACGGATTAACTGATGAACAGATTGCAAAAAATGTCGGAATTGCACCTAAAACATTATATCGCTGGAAAAATAAATATAGTCAGATAAGTCAGTCCCTAAAAAAGGGTAAGGAAATAATTGATTATGAGGCAGAAAACGCCTTACTCAAACGAGCAATAGGGTATGAAGTCGAGGAAGTGAAAACTTACATTGAAGATACAAGCAGTGGAAAAAAGAAAAAGGTTGAAAAGACAACAAAACATATTCCCGCTGATGTAACTGCTTGTATTTTTTGGTTGAAAAATCGCAAACCGAAAGAATGGAGAGATAAACAAGACATTGAACAAAAAGGGGAAATGGGGGTTAATATTATAGATAACATAGCAAGAGATATAGAAAAAGCTAAAATGTAATTTTACTTGCGTGAGTAAAACAACGACAAGGTTATCCTATGTTCCTTTACATTCCACAAATATGTTAAAATATATATGGAAGAGCCGTTTAATAGGCTTGAGAGGAGAAAAAATGAAAAACAATATAAAAATAAAGTCAGAAGTCGACCTCTCATTGAGAAAAGATGAAAAGGTTAATAATCTATATTCTAAACCATTGCCTGCATCTAGGAGTGGCGCCTTATATAATACGTTTCCCTATCCTACGAAAATTTCACCTGAATCAATCGCAGTTTTTATCGCATCTCATACGAAGCCAGGGGACACAATCTTAGATACCTTTGGAGGAAGTGGAACAACAGGTATCGCAGCTCATTTATGTTCACATCCATCTGATAAGGTAATCGAATTGGCAAAAGAACTGGATGCCCCTGTGAAATGGGGTGCAAGAAATGCAATAGTTTATGAACTCAGTACTCTTGGTTCATTTGTTGCAAAGACGATGACAGATACTATAAAATCAAAAGAGTTTTTGGAGGTTGCCGAAAACTTTTTAAATAAATGTGAAGAAAGCTTAGGTGACCTTTACACTATAAAAGATGATGAAGGAAACCCAGGGAAAATGCGACATGCAATTTGGAGTGATATTTTAAAATGTCCTTCATGTAATCTAGAAGTATCTTTCTGGGATATAGCTGTAGAATTTTCACCCTTAAAGATAAACAATAAATTTGTTTGTACCAAGTGTAGTTTTGAGTCAGAAATAAGTAAGGTAGACAGAGTTTATGAAGAATACTTTGATCAATTATTAGGTAAATTGCATACTCGAAAAAAGAGAGTGATCAAGCGAATTTATGGACGTACTGGAAAGCGTTTATGGCAAAGACCTGCTACAAGAGATGACGAAGAATTACTTAAAAGAATTGAAGAAAAACCTCTACCATCAAGTATACCTATTAAAAGAATACCTTGGGGTGATTTATACAGGTCTGGTTATCATAAAGGAGTAACCCATGTTCACCATTTTTATACACATAGAAACCTGATTGTTATGTCTGAGTTATGGAGCAAAATTAAAGAAGAGCCAGTTGAATTTCAAGATGCTCTTAAACTATTAGTACTTAGTTATAATTCATCACACTCCACTTTAATGAGCAGGGTTGTTGTAAAGTCGGGGCAATCTGACTTTGTACTAACGAGTGCCCAATCAGGAGTACTATATATAAGTGGTCTACCTGTAGAGAAAAACATTTTTGAAGGCTTACGCAGAAAATCTAAAACTATAGGAAATGCTTTTGCTTTATTAGAACATAGTACTAGTAAAGTAGATGTTATAAATGGTAGTAGTACAAACCTTGACATTAAGGATAATTCAATTGACTACGTGTTTACAGACCCTCCTTTTGGGGATTATATACCTTATGCAGAATTAAATTTTTTGAACGAAGCTTGGCTTGATGAAATAACTAATCCAACAAATGAAATAATTATTAGTCATAATCAAGACAAATCTGTAAATGATTATGCTACATTAATGACCAAAGTATTTAACGAAATTACTAGGACACTAAAGGATAACGGGGCATGTACTGTAGTTTTCCATTCAGCTAAGGCTGAGGTTTGGAAAGCATTGCAAGATTCCTATAAAAGTGCAGGTCTAAAAGTTCGTTACTCCAGTATACTTGATAAATTACAGGGTAGTTTTAAGCAGGTTTCTGGAAATGTAACAGTAAAAGGGGATCCGCTATTGTGCTTGGTCAAAGATAATAACAGCTCTGAAATAATAGAAACTGAAATTAATTTAAGGAATTTAGTCACAGAATTAGTAGAAAAGGCTTCTAATAATAGTGATAATAAGGAGCTCACAGTAGAAAGGATTTATTCAAGATTAGTCACGTACTATTTACAAATGGGTAAAGAAGTACCTATGGATGCAGCAGACTTTTATAAAAAGTTAAAACCAATAATTAATAGGGTAATAGAGGATAAAAATGAATAAGAATAATTTAGAAAGAAAAAAAAGACTAGGTCAGTACTTTACTGAAGATAAAGTAGTAAAACTCCTAGCTACATTAGCAAACGGAAATAATGCCAACAGGGTAATTGATCCAATGTGCGGTAGGGGGGATATGCTCTCTGTTTTAAGTACAATGAATAATAAATCCCACAAGGTGGGAATAGATATTGATCCAATTGCAGTGAGAAATTCCCCTTACTTTAAAAAGAATAATTCAACCATAGAGGCTTTCGTAGGTAATGCTTTTAATTGGAATACATTAAAACAATTAGAATCTCTCTGTTTTGATTTAGTTATAACTAATCCGCCTTATGTCCGTTACCAATCACTTTCTTCACAAACGGAGGGTGATATTGTATTACCTGATTCCGCTTCTGTTAGGAGTGGCTTATTTGAAATACTATCTAATATTACAAGCTTGAGTACCAATGATAAAAAAGTTTTTCATCAGATAATTAAGTCTTACTCAGGATTATCTGATTTAGCAGTCCCATCTTGGATATTATGTGCAATGCTAACCTCTGTGGGAGGACACTTAGCAATGGTAGTACCTGAATCATGGTTGACTAGAGATTATGCGCACCCCATTCACTATTTATTGCTTAAGTTTTTTAAAATAAAGTGGGTTATTGAAGATGAAAGTCGTTCTTGGTTTAGGGATGCCCAAGTAAAAACAAATCTTATTATTGCTGAAAGAATTCCATTTGTGCAAAATTTATGGGAGAAATGGGAAAATGAAAAGTATCTTCACATAACACTTACTAGCAAACATTCTAATTCAGTTAGTCTAGTAGGATCTGTATTCCCTACTTCTACTAATCCAGACAATGACTTTTTAAATCTATTAGAGGATATAGCGAGCGGTCGAGGCAAAAAGGAAAGCGTGGAAGTTCCAGTGGAAAGTTATCTTCTGAAAGCGAGGTTAAATGATCTTATCTCAAGTTCATTTAACGCACCATGGTTTAAAAGTTGTGAACCTGGGCTATCAAAACAAAAAGGTCAGTTCCATACCAGTAGACAGGCTGCTAAATTACCCCAGGAATTTATTGAAATAACGGGATATGAAAAATTGAATATATGTACATTGGAAGATGTTGCTTGGAACGTTGGTCAAGGGTTGCGAACAGGGGCTAATAGTTTCTTTTATTGTGATGTAATTGAAGAGGGAGACAGTAGCTGTATAGTTAGTACTGATAAACCTCTGGGGATGAAACAATTTAGTGTACCAAAGGATTCATTAATACCTGTGATAAGAAAGCAAAGTGAAGTTAATGATGGTTTTCTACTACGACAGAGTGACTTGGTTGGGAGGTTACTTTTTTTAGAAAATTATGTGCACCCTAAAGATATTGAAATGAACCCAGAGGTTCTGAAAAATAAAAATAGAAGGACTATGCCTTCTGAATTACAGGATTTGATAAATATAGCTTCAACAGTAAATGTTGGTACAGTTGGCAAACCTAAATATATTCCAAGTATGTCTGCAGTTCGTACAAATATTAGAAGGAAGAACAGCGCTGAAGCAAGGTTTTGGTATATGCTTCCTCCTTTAACATTAAGACATAGACCAAAGATATTTATTCCTAGAGTTAATAATTTTCATCCAAAAGCAATATTAAACATAGATAGTACGGTTGTAGATGCTAATTTTTCAACACTCTGGTTAACTCAAGAATCAGCGGTGGACGAATATGCTATGCTTGCCTTTTTAAATAGTACTTGGACTAAAGCCTTTGTGGAAATAGTAGGAAGTGTTATGGGGGGCGGAGCACTAAAACTTGAAGCTACGCACTTAAGGCGCTTACCTGTTCCTACGATGGGAAAAAATGAATGGCAACAATTATCTCTTTTAGGTCAGAAATTTATAAATAAGAATGAAAATCAAGGATTATTAAATGAGATAAATCTAATAATTTTCAGAGCGATAACTAATTATGACATTGAGGATCACAATTTGGCGTTAATTATTAATGAATTTAATGAGTTGGCTAACCAAAGGCTTATTGCACGTAATAATTAGAAACAGGGGGGGGGAAAAGTCATGGGTCAAACCAAAATAGATGTTGCGAAGGAATGTATACAAGCGAGTTTAACATTAATTAATGGAAATAAACATGAAGATGTTATCCGACATAGCTTTACATCTTACTTGAGAAGTATATTTCCTAACCAACCAACTTGGGTTGAACGACATATAGAGGGTAGCGAAGCATCGGTTACGTTTAAAAAAGAGGGAAGGGTAAGGAGAGGGTTTGTTGATAATTTAGTTGACTTAACTGCAGTTGAATATGAATCAGACTTATCAATATCAGCAAAGTTCCAAACTGGTTATGGACAGGTGAAAGATTATTGTTCGTCACTATTAAACAAAGGTCATAGTGCTGAACTGATAATTGGAATTTTATCGGATACCGTAAGGTGGAAAGCCTACAAAATTAAATCTGTTTCACAACCTGAAGATGGGAATTATGGTCGAGAAGATATTGAACTTGAAGAAATAGAGTCAATCGAATTATCAATAGCTGATGATTTAGCCGCAAAAAGGTTAATAGAATTCTTAAATACATATTTTGCAAGAATAGGGTCTCGCCCACTTAGTGCTGAGTCGCTTGCTCATGACCTTGGTTTTAGCAGCAACTTTTGCTCACAACATATTATAAGTTTTGAACAATTAGTTGATGATGCTTTTAGGAAAAGACCAGAATATAGTGAAATGATTACAAAACTTTGGTGTAGATTTGTAAGCTATTTACGTGATAAAGATTCAGATTCAGCATTTGATAAGGCGATGTACGCTGATGAATTCTATATTTTAACCTTGGGAAAATTATTGTGCGCTAATATTATAGAAAATAAAGCGTTGCTTAGTGATAAAACAGAATTAGAATCTATATTAAACGGGGAATTTTTCAAGTATAAGGGAATAACTAATTTAGTAGAATATGACTATTTTGGTTGGCTTAATGAAGGTGAATTTTTACAGCAAATAATACCTGTAGCTGAGAAAATGCAAGAGGATCTCAGAGCCTATAATTATTTAGAAAACCCTAAAGAGGATTTGTTTGGGCAAATGTTAGCCCAACTTGCGGATCGTTCCCAAAGAATATTGCTTGGACAAGAATGGACACCGAAGTGGTTAGCGAGTTCAATCGTTGAAAGAGTCTTAGAAAAGTTGTCGAAAGGTGAACCTCCAAAATTCGTAGATATGTGCTGTGGCTCAGGAGCAATCATTGTTGAAGTTTTAAATCAAGCAAAGAAAAAAATAAATAAAGACTTAAATGTAGATTATACAATTAATACTAAGAATGAAAATGCTGAGATACACAATTATCCTCAAGATGATGTTGACAGAAGTAGAGTAAGATTGCTAACTCAAGCAATAACAGGCTTTGATATTGACCCCTTAGCTGTTATGTTGGCAAAAATAAGTTGGTTACTAGCCGCAAAGGATTGGTTGGAGCCATTCGGAAGTGTAACTGTTACAATACCGATCTACCATGCTGATTCCTTATTTGCCATAACTCCTTTGTCAACTGATATTGAAGAAAAAGAAGATTTTTATGAATTACAAATAGCTGAAAAAAGAAGGCAATTGACAACAAATATTGAAAAAGAAAAGGGTTTTTATGAATTACAAATAGATGAAGAAATAATACAATTACCTAAATTCCTAGTAACTCCTGAATACCAAAGAACTTTTGATAACCTAATTGACTTCGGATATGATATTGCAATATCAGATGAAGACATTAATGCAGACGAATTAGGTGATTTCATTAAAAGTAATTTAAATGACAAGAATATTAGCGAAAGCGATGTTAAGTTTTCACTAACTAAGGAATTTTTAGTTTCTTTCACTTCAACTATAAATAAACTTAATAAAGAAGGTAAAAATGGTATTTGGGCTTTTATATTACAAAATAGTTATCGTCCAGGTCTTTTAGCAGGTCAATTTAATGGTTTAGTTTCAAATCCACCATGGTTAGCATTAAGTAAAATACATGATAATCCTTATCAAGATATATTAAAAAGTAAAGCGGATAGATTTGGAATAAAGCCACCAGGACCTTCTTTTCTACATATAGAACTTGCTACAATTTTTTTATTACATGCTATTGATCGATACCTAGGAAAAGACTCGGCGATAGGTTGTATTACACCAGAAACCATACTAAATGGTTATAATCATCAACCTTTTAGAGAACTGAGCTTTACTAAGACAGCTAACCCTATAAACTTTGAATTAAATGAAATTTGGAAGGTTCAAGAAGGTACATTTAAAAATAAAGCTATTGTGCTTTTTGGAAATAAACGTATTGATACACCAGAATTATCAGACCCTATTCCTGGAGCCTTAATAGGAAAAAATGAAAAAGCGCCTAAAAGTTTCGTGAAAATTACCCAAGGCAAAAGATCAGCCTTTGCTGAAAACGAATCAAAAAAGAGTTCAGGATTCTTTATACCAGCCACTTTTAAACAAGGTGCAGATATAATGCCTAGAAGACTTTTTTTCCATGATATAAATTCTATTGGGAACGGTCAATCGAGTGTAAGTAGTATCGAAGTTGGTAATAGTCCTTTATCCTTTATGGTGAAAGACGGTAAGAAGTTAAAGGATTTTAGAATAACACCACTATATCTACCAGATGATTTATTTTTTGATGTATTAACATCTAACATGCTTACGCCATTTTGTGTATCGAAACCAGCAAAGGCACTTTTACCAATACGCCGAAATGAAAATAACAAGTGGGAGCCTTTAAACAAGACAGCAATAAGAGCGAAAGGGCGGAGCGCAAATATAGCATTTAAACAATTGGCAAAAGCGCTAGGTAACGAGGAAGAATTATCTAGTCTGTGGGAGTTAATAAATACAAGAGGTAAACTTGAACAACAGGTATTTAAAAAAGAAGGATATATTGTTTTAACAGGGACAGGTGGCGGAATAGTATGTTCGTCCCTTTTAAATACATCGTCAATTAATGTAGAAAAGCTAATTATTGACCAAACATTAAATTGGGCAGTAGTTGGATCTTTGGAAGAGGCATTATATTTGACTGGACTTTTAAATAGCAACGCAATAAATTTAATAATTAGAGACTTTCAACCAGAAGGTGCTTTTGGAAGACGTCACGTACATTCTCTACCATTTGGAGTTACGCCAAAATATGATCCTTTACAACCAGCCCATCAAGATGTTGTAGAAATGACTAGACAATTAATTGCTGAATTAAGTGGTTACTTTGATTCTAATCAGGATAGTAATAAGTTTCTTAATCCTAGCTTTAGTACACTTGCAATAAGGAGAAAACGAATTAAGGGAATTATAGAGGGACTCCCAGGGTATGGTGATTATGAATTAGCATGTAGGACTGTTTATGGTATTTCTTAGTTTATCACGCTGACCAAATGTTGTATTAAATTAATAAAGCTATGGTAAAACCACAGCAATGTTCATGTTTAGTGCAGGCATAACGTTTTGTTATGCCTGCTTATAAAAGGTTAGTACACCTTCAAGGTTTTACTTATTTGTTCTTCCATTTTTTCAATTCTGCTTGAGAATTCGCCAAGCGTTTTTAAAATCTCCATATGGTTCATATCATATAATTTAAAAAGATATACTGCTTCCCGCACTGTTTCTATTTTGTTTTTCTGTAATAACTTACAAATTTCATGCATATTCTTCATTAATTTGGAGCTATCCATATCATACCGATCCATGCCAATATAAATAACTGCATTCATTACCACGTGTGGTATATCATAAAAATAAGAATATTTATCAAACATATCGAAGTCCTCATCGTCAAAATTACCTTCAAAATTTTTTCTTAAATGTACCCATACTAGAAAATTGTTTTTGGCATTTAAGAAGTCTATTAATTCATTACTCATATTTAATCCTCCATTTAATCTCAAAGTATTGACCATAACAATAATCATATATCAGCCTTATGAAGTGCGAGCTGTTTTGCTGCCAAAGATTATTTTTCTTATAGTATTTTTTGATGACACCTTGATGACACTTTCAAACTTTTTTCATTAAAATATATCTGATACAACTTATTATATCCTGTGTAAATGTTGGTCTATAAAGGTTTGTCTTAGTTAGTCATAAATGAGGAATCCTAATATACAGACATGGTAAGGAAGGGGTCGTCCGTTCAAATCGGATTGGAAGCTCTTGATATGAAAGGCTTTTGTTCACATTAGGACAAAAGCTTTTTTGCTTTCAGTAACGAAACAGTGACGACTTTTCCTATATCGTCTTATTATACCTCGAAAAAGTCAGAAAAACGTTGTGCAGAATCTTGATGAACTTGCGGG